>Ga0067045_1027668_pt1 | contig 72998 bp, 75 predicted proteins | sample TerdegcTABiofilm_FD_59184 | JGI IMG/M metagenome (GOLD analysis project Ga0067045, IMG submission 59184) | Combined Assembly of (Gp0054472, Gp0054536) Wastewater bioreactor microbial communities from Singapore -Terephthalate degrading... | reverse complement strand
GCCGCCAGCCTGCTCGATCGTCACCGTCTGATCGCCGGTAGCGTTGTCGACCGCCGCAGAGGCGGCGTCTTCCGGGTTGGATTTGCGCCAGAAGAGAATGCGATCGGCAATCGTGGGCGATTTGCGGATGGCCTTGGTCTCTTCCCAGTCGACTTGGGCGCGGATGGACGGATTGACCGCATTGGCGCCGGCCGCTGCCACGAGGGCCCGTTCCGAAGCGCTGGCCTGCTGGCCCAGGCCCGAACCGAACGCCGACGTGCCGCCGCTGGTGGCCACTTCGACTTCCGCCGGGATCGTGGTGCCGGGCGCAGGCGGGCGCAGGCTGTAATTCGGGGGGATGGAAAGCGGCGGCTTGGTGACCACGCGAAACTCGTCGGGAGTGGCCGTGCCGGCATTGCCGGTGGACGAGCAGGCCGCCGTGACACCCAGAGCGAGGCCGGCGGCGAGGAGCGGGAGGGTCTTTTTCATGTGACTTTACGAGATCCGCTTGAACTGGAGTGGGTTAACCTTGCTTCAGGCTGTTAGCCTGTTTCGGGCGCGAAAGTAAGAACTGGTCTACAAACAGGAGAATCGCGCCGATGGTGATGGCAGCGTCGGCCACATTGAAGACCCAGGGGAAGTAACCGAGCGTCAGCTCGTTTACGTCAACGAAATCAACCACCGCGCCAAAGCGCACCCGGTCGATGAGATTGCCGATGGCGCCGCCGACCACGAGGGCCAGGGAGGCTTTCAGCCAGCGCCCTTCGGCGCGCAGCAGCCAGAAGAAGAAACCGATAGCAATGGCCGCCATCAGGCCCGCCATGACCCAGCGCATGATGCCTTCCGACTGGAACAGGCCAAAAGACATGCCCCGGTTCCAGACCATCGAGAGATCAACCGGGCCAGGAACCGCGATTTTGCCGCAGAGGGTCTTGTCATGCAGGCAGATGAGCCCGTTCAGGCGCGGCTCCGCCAGGATCATCCATTTCGTCACCTGATCGAACAGGACAACGAGCGGAATCACCGCGAAGGGCCAGATTGTCTGCGGCGATAGCTTCATGCTGCTGAGATTGCAGAGGCTGGCAGGCGGATCAAGCGCTTCTGTGCAGGGGGAATGGGCGGAAGGCCCTCACCTCCCACGGCCTTTGGTGGCCGCGGGCCCCTCCTCTCCCACTTCGCGGGAGAGGGGCTTAGCGTTGCGCTCGCGGCGAAGTCCAAACCCCTCTCCCTCTGGGAGAGGAGGGGCCCATTGCGCAGCAATGGGAGGTGAGGGGCTTCCCTGCCCCTACCCGGCCACCTTGTCCCAGGCTTTCACTGCCAGCGCGTCGCGCGGGGTGATGTCCGGGAAGGCCGGGTCGGCGCTCGCCGGGTCGAAATATTTCCAGCTGCGGCGGCATTTGATGCCGGGGGCCTTTTCCGGAACGACCCAGATGCCGGGGGCATCGGGCAGTGTAAAGGCGCCGGGCGGGCCTTTGGCGGCCTGCACCAGCTCCGCGCCGGAGGTGATGAAGATGTCAGCCGCGCTTTCCCCTTCGAAGGCGTCGATCAGCGCCTTGTCGGCGATGATGACTTTGGGGGCCGCTTCCAGCGAGGCACCGATGCGTTTCTCGCGGCGCTCGACCTCCAGCGCGCCGGTGACCACGCGGCGGACGGCGAAGATCTTCTCCCAGCGGGCAGCCAGCTGCGGATTCTGCCAGCCCTGAGGCGTGGCGGGGAATTGCAGCAGGTGGACCGAGGGGGCCGCGCCCTTGAGGTGGCTTTCGCCGAAGGCCTCGTCGGTGGTGAACGGCATCACCGGGGCAAGCCAGGTGAGGAGGCGTTCCATGACGAGGGCCATGACGGTACGCACCGCGCGGCGGCGGTTGCCCCACTCTGCCGTGGCCGCGTCCCAGCCATTGGCAGTGGCAAAGGAAGGGTCGCAATAGAGCGAGTCCTTACGGACATCGAAATAGACGGCCGAGAGTTCGACGTTCACGAAGTTGACGATGGCAGTCATCACGCGCTTGAAATCGAACACCTTGAAGGCTGCGCGCACTTCGCCGTCGAGTTCGGCGAGGCGGTGGAGGATGAAGCGTTCGAGGCCCGGCATGTCTTTCGCTTCGACGGCTTCGGCAGGCGTATACCCATCCAGCGCGCCAAGCAGGTAGCGCAGGGTGTTGCGCAGCTTGCGGTAGGTTTCGACCGTGCCTTTGATGATCTCGTCGGAGATGCGGGTGTCATCCCAATAGTCGGCAGAAGCCGTCCAGATACGGAGGATTTCGATGCCGTACTGTTTCTGGAATTCGTCGGGCTCGATCGTGTTGCCGATCGATTTCGACATCTTCTTGCCTTCGGCGTCCACGACCATGCCGTGGGTGACGACCTTCTTGTAGGGCGCCATCCCGCGCGTGGCGCAGCTTTCCAGCAGGGAAGACTGGAACCAGCCGCGATGCTGGTCGGAGCCTTCCATGTAAACGTCCGCCTGCCCCGTGGCATTGTCGATGATGCCGCGCTTGCGCAGGGCGAAGGCATGCGTCGTACCGGAATCGAACCACACATCGAGAACGTCGGTGACCTTTTCCCAGCCTTCGGGGGAGACACCGGTGCCGTCAAAGAAGTCAGCGTCCGGTGTGGCGAACCATCCGTCCACGCCGGTTTTCTCGATAGCGGCCTTGATATTGGCGTTGAGCTTGTCGGCCTGCTCCTTGGGGAGCGCGGCGGTGTGGGGCTCGCCCTTGGCGTTGACGAAGAGGGTTATCGGCACGCCCCAGTTGCGCTGGCGGGAGATCAGCCAGTCCGGGCGGCTCTCGACCATTGCGGAGAGGCGGTTGCGGCCCGTGGCGGGGAAGAATTCGGTCTCGGCGATGCCTTTGAGGGCGAGTTCGCGCAGCGTCTTGCCGCCATGCACGGGCTTGTCCATCGCGATGAACCATTGCGGCGTGGCGCGGCGGATGACCGGGGCTTTCGAGCGCCAGGAATGGGCGTCGCGAATGGTGGTGATGCCGCGCGCGAGGAGATTTTCGGACTCGGCCAGGAGGCGGATCACTTCCTGATTGGCCTTGCCCGCCTCGCCGCGCTTCTTGCCGGAGGTGACGATGATTTCGAGACCGGCGAGCGGGGCTGGTACTTCGTCCGTGTACTTACCGTCCGGGTCGACGATCTGGCGGATCTCCTGCGTCGTGCGCCCGGACTCAACCCAGACGTTGAAGTCATCCTCACCATGCGCAGGCGCGGTGTGGACGAAGCCTGTTCCGGCGTCAGCGGTGACGTGATTGCCGGCGAGCAGCGGGATAGGATGCTGGAAGAATTGATCAAGTTCCGCCAAGGGGTGGGCCAGCGTCAACCAAGTCGGATCAACGGCGCCGACCTTCCTGAAGGTCTTCACTTTAGCGCTATCCATAACCGTTTGCACGAGGGTGTCCGCCACAATCAGTGTTTCACCCGGCTTCGCATACGGCGCGAACCCGAGCTCTTCTTCACTGAGTACAGCTTCGACTTCATAAAGGCCGTACTTGATCTCGGGATTGAAACTGACTGCCTGGTTTGCAGGAATCGTCCAGGGCGTGGTCGTCCAGATGACAACCGACGGATCAGATTCCATGAAATCGACAGGATCGGGAAAATCTTCCATCGGTGCTGCAGACGTAACGAGAAACTTCACCCACACCACTGGCACCTTCCGGTCGTGGTATTCCACTTCGGCTTCGGCGAGCGCCGTGCGCTCCACCGGGCTCCACATGATCGGTTTGGCGCCGCGCACGAGGCCGCCTTTCATGGCCATGTCGAGGAATTCCGAGACGATCATCGCCTCGCTCTCGAAGGCCATGGTGAGGTAGGGGTTGTCCCATTCCCCTTCGATGCCGAGGGCGCGGAATTCCTTGCCCTGCACCTTTACCCAATGCTCGGCATAGGCGCGGCACGCAGCGCGGAATTCTTCAGGCGGCACAGAGTCCTTGGGGCGGTTCTTGGAGCGGAACTCTTCCTCCACCTTCCATTCGATGGGCAGGCCGTGACAGTCCCAGCCCGGAAGGTAGGAGGCGTCAAAGCCCTGCATCTGGTGCGAGCGGACGATGATGTCCTTGATGATCTTGTTGAGCGCCGTGCCGAGATGGATGTGGCCGTTCGCATAGGGCGGGCCGTCATGCAGGATGAAGGGCTGGCGGCCCTTTGCGTCGGCACGCAGCTTTTCATAGAGGCCGAGGCCATCCCAGCGCTTGATCCATTCAGGCTCTGCCTTGGGCAGGCCCGCGCGCATGGGGAACTCGGTTTTGGGCAGGAACAGGGTGTCGCGGTAATCGCGTTCAGGGGCGGTCGATTCGGTCATGATGTCTGGTCGATCAGATGGGGGCAGCGGAGGCACCGGTTGAAATCATTGGGGCAAACGAACTTTACCCGGCCACCGCTGAAACAAGGGTTCAGACGGCGGCCGGGCCGCTAATTCGTATGATTTTGCGGGCCCGAGCCTTTTCCATGGTCCGGGCGGTTAGCATGAACCGGCGGGGGCTGTCACCCCTGCCCGGCCCGCGGCTCACCAATCGCCGTAATCGTCTTCATAGTCGGGGGCATAATCGCCGACTTCCCAGACAAAGTCAGCCACATCCATCGCAATCGACAGGGCGTTTGTGAGGTTGTCCTTGATGTTTTCCATCGTCATGCCGCCGTCAAGGATGACATAGCGGGTGATGACGAGGCTGGAGCCCGTCTGCCCCACGACGCCGTCAAGGGCGACCGAAACCGGGTTCCAGGCGAGATTTGCCGCGTTCAGCTTCTCATAAGTCACCATCTCGTCGCCATCATAGCGGATATTGATATTGATCCCGAGGCAGCCGGGGCGGATCTGGTTTTCGCAGATCGTGCCGTCCACGTGATAGATGAGGCCATCCGGGGTAATGCCTGTGACGGAATTCTCCCCCGCATCCCCAACGCTATCGATTGTGTGGCCTGCATCGGCCACGATGGCCTTCAGATCGGCCAGGAAAACCGAACGGACCATCCGGTCGTTGCGGGCGAGGCTGACATCCGCTGACAGATCGCCCTGCGCCAGGGCCGGCGCGGCGATAAAGGCCGCAAGGGCCAGAGTGGAGATGATACGGCGCAAAGTGTCCTCCTGTGTGCGTCCCAACAACAGCAGACTGCGCGCGTATGCAGGCGCTGTTTAAGGACACCCTCCGCGCAAATTACGGAAAATTTATGGTGCAGCCGAGGGTTACCGCGCCTGCCGCCTCAGGTCGCCCGGCCCCCGCCTTTCAGCGGCGGGTGGCGAGGATTTCCTTGGCCAGTTCGGCATCCTTGTGCATTTGCTCGATCATCGCGTCCAGCGAGGGGAATTTCAGTTCCGGGCGCTGATAGGCGATGAGCTGAACCTCGACGCGCTGTCCGTAGATCTCGCGGTTGAAGTCGAAGATGAAGGTTTCCAGAAGCGGGTCGCGCAGGCCGGTAGTGGGTGTACGGCCGAAATTGGCCACGCCGTCGCGCCACTCGCTCTCCCCTTCGATCCGCAGGCGGACGGCATAGACGCCCATCTTCGGGTGGATGAGATCGCCCAGCGCCATGTTGGCGGTGGGGAAACCGAAAGTGCGCCCGTTCTTCTCGCCCGGCTCGATGATGCCATCGGCAATCCAGGGGCTGCCCAGCAGGTCTGCGGCCAACTCCGGCTCGCCGGCCATCAGGGCCTGACGGATCGCGGTGGAAGACGCCTTGCCGCCATGGCCGGACACTTCCTCAACAATGGTCACGCCAAACCCCAGCGCGCGGCCGAGGCTGGCGAGGCGCTGGGCATGGCCCATCCGCCCGCGGCCAAAGCGGTAGTCAAAGCCGACGGAGACATGCGACACGCCCAGCCCGTCCACCAGCACCTGGCGGACGAATCCTTCATCGGTCATCGCCGCCATCTCGCCATTGAAGGGCAGCTCGAACACATGGGTGGCGCCGGCGGCGAGGATCAGGTCGTTGCGCCGCTCTGGCCGCAGGATGCGGAAAGGCGGGTCGCCGGGGCGGAAATAGGCGCGCGGGGGCGGCTCGAAGGTCGCCACCGAAAAGCTGCCATGGCCGGCAATACGCGCCGCGTCCATCACGGCGCGGTGGCCGGCATGCAGGCCGTCAAAATTGCCAAGCGCGATCGACGCGCCCCGCGCCATTTCCGGCAGCCCGCGATATTCGGCAAAGACTGCCATCACTTCTCCCGGCTGGGGGCCACCACGTCGGCTTCCCCGGTGATAACGCGCTTGCCTTCGACAATGCATTCGACCTTCAGGGTGACGCGGTTGCCGCGGTCCTGCTTCTCGACCACTTCGGCGCGCACGGTCACCGTGTCGCCGATATGGACCGGACGCTTGAAGCGCATGGAGAGGCCGACAAAGATTGCGCCGGGGCCGGGCAGATTATTGCCCAGGATGCCGGAGATATAGCTTGCCGTCAGCGCGCCATGGGCGATGCGCTTGCCGAAGATCGTCTTGGCGGCGAACTCGTCGGACATGTGCAGCGGGTTATAGTCGCCCGAAACCTCGGCGAAACGCTGGATGTCGTTCTCCGTGATCGTGTGCACTGTTTCGTGCGCCTGGCCGATCTCGAGGTCTTCATATTTGTAACCGGTGAACTGGGTCATGCGGCCGGATTACTCCCTGATTCTGTGTCCTGAAGTGCGTTACACGGGGCAGAAGCCGCCGTCACCCCTGCTCGCCTGCGAGGCGCTGCGGTGCCCAGGGTTTGCCTACCATCTGAGCCCCGTCATCGCATAAGTGGCCATTTCCCCGTAATCGGCCAGCAGATCGGTAACTTCTGCTTCAAAATCAGCGCCATGCTGCTTCAGGCCGGTGCCGACATAGAGGCTGTCGAAGCCCTGGCCGCTGGCGCCGCGCACATCGGTGGCCGGGCTGTCGCCGATGCACAGGATATTGCGCGCCGGGGCGCCCATGGCGGCCACCCGTTCGAGCGCCAGCTTGTAGATCGGCGCATAAGGCTTGCCGGGATAGATCACCTCCCCGCCCAGATCCTCGTAAACATCGGCCAGCGCGCCGGCGCACCAGTAGAGCTTGCCGCCCACGCGCACCTGCTTGTCTGGATTGGCGCAAAGCATCGGCAGGCCGTTCTCCACGCCTTCGCGCAGCTCTGCGCGATAGTCCTCCGGCTGGTCGTTCGCCATGTCCCGCAGGCCGATGCACAGCAAGAGATCGGCGCCCGCATCGTCCTGAAACTTCAGGTCGAGGCCTTCGTAAAGGTGGCGGTCATGCTCCCAGCCTTCATCCCCGCCAAGGCGCCAGACGGTCTGGCCGGGCCGTTGGGAGAGTTCATAGCGGGTTGCGTCGCCCGAGGAGACGCAGGCATCAAAGGCTTCGCGTGGCACGCCGAGCGGCTCGAAATAGCGCACAACCTGCGCTTCGGGCACCGGGGCATTGGTGATCAGGCACACCCGGCCGCCGCCTTCGCGGAACTTCACCAGCGCGTCGCACGCCTCTGTGAAGGCGGCGCGGCCATTATGGATCACGCCCCACACATCGCAGAGGATGGTGTCATAGCGGTTGGCGAGACCGGCAAGGCCGGGCGGGAAAAGCGGAGCTGTCATGGGCTAGCGAGCTAGGCCGGGCACGCGGCCGGGTCAATTCCCGATGCCACAGGCACTCGCCGGCAGCGGGCTCAGCGCCCAGAGCGTGGCTGTGGGGATGGATACCGCCTGCGGCAGGAAACAGCCCCTCAGGCGCCAGCTTGCGCCCGGGGAGTCGTCGCTCATCAGGGCGGGGTCATACTCGCAGCTCAGAAGGCTTGCCGGATTGGCCGATGGCGTGCCGAGCTCGGCATTGATCAGCATGTGATAGGAACCCGTCGGCAACGAGACCGCGCCTGCCTCCACCACCCCGAAATCGCAGCTCTCGGCGAGGACATAGGTGCCGTCCGGTTGGCGGATCGAGGGGATGAGCGGCGGCAGAAGCGTCAGGTCCAGCCGCAGTGGGGCGCCCTCCTGAATGGGATCGAGCACCGAAGGGGGCAGGCCCTCGCTTGGGCCGTGGGGCAGCGTCGCCGTCAGCGCCACGAAGCGGGCCGGAGGGGGCGGCGCGGGCGCTGCAAACGTCGCGGGCTGTGGCGGCGGCGGCGCGCCTTCCGGCGCATACACACAAGCCACCGCGAGAGCGGGCAGGATGGCAGAAATAACAGCAAAAACCCGGCGCATGGCGTCCCTCCACATGGCGTGCGCGCTCAGGGAGCCTCCAAATCCCGGCGAAATCAAGACGGGCCGGAAGGAGGGCGCGCCGAAGACCCTTGCCCAGCGGGTTCGCTTATGTTAGTGAGCGCTCACTATTTTGGAGCAAACCCATGTCCATCATCCGCCTCGATCTCTCCGCGCTGCAGGCCACCGCTCAGATCACGCCGGAGGAAGCCGCCCGGCTCACCGCGCTGGCCCTGCCAGACCGGCGGGGCGGCCTGGCGGTCAACCTGCTCCTGATCTTCGGCGCCATCGCCGTTTCGGTGGCGGCCATCGCGCTGGTGCCCAATGCGGCCACCGGGCTGCTCTTGGCCCTCGCCGCGCTGGCGGCGGCAGAGGCGCTGCGCCGCCTGATGACCGGCGAGAGCTTCACGCTGCTGGCAACCGCGCTCGCCCTCATGGGCACGCTGGGCCTGGCCGGCTGGGTCGGCTGGGAGTTCCGCGAGGCTCACCCAACCCAGCCCGCCCTGCTGATCACCTTCCTGCTGACGGCAGGCGCGATCTGGTATCGCTCGGCCTTCCTGGCTGCGCTCGCCATGGTCGCCCTCGGGGCGGTCTTCGGCTCTGGCACCGGCTACTGGCATGCCAGCTACGCCCTCTTCGTCGAGGAACCCACGTTGACGATTGCCGTCTTCGGCCTGCTCACTGCCGGGCTCTACCGGCTGCGCGGGCATGTTCCGGAAAGCTGGTCCAATCTGATCACGGTCGCGGCCCGCACCAGCTTGATTCTGGTTCACTTTGCCTTCTGGGTGGGCTCGCTCTGGGGCGATGTTCTGGGCGGCGCGCGCTGGCCCTATGAAGACGCGGCACAGCCCGCCTTCGGCCTTGCGTCCTGGATCTTCGCCATAGGTTGGGCCGCCCTGTCGCTCACCCTCGCCTTCACGGCCCGGCGCGGCGGCTTCCTTTCGGTCAGCGCCGTCATTTTCCTGGCGATCCACGGATACACGCAATACTTCGAGACTTTCGGCGCCGAGCCCCTCAGCCTGCTCATTGCCGGCCTTGTCCTTGTTGGCCTCGCCATCGCGGCTGCCCGGCTCCTCCGGGGCCGGCGGGGGGCTTAGCCCTGCCGGATGAATTTGGAGAAGGTGTGGATCAGGTCGCGCGGGGCGTCGGCCGCCATCAGACTGTCCACGGGGTCGTCGCGGCGGACCATCATTGTCCCGTTATGTCCGCTTTTATCTACGCGGAAGTAATTCATCGACCAGCGCGGGAAGGCCCGCGACTCCGCCTTTTCGGCAAGAATGCGCACGATGCCGGAATGGCGCTTGTCCTTCAGGATACGGTCGTAAATATCCTCAACCTCTACGCGCGGACCTTCGATCAGCTGCATGAAGCTTCCCCCGTTATGCACGAGGTACCCGGTGATGTAGCGCTCCTCATTATTGGACTGGGAGGCGTTGAGAACATTCAACATATCCTCTTCCGACAATCCGGGACGAGCGGTACTCACATAGATAAGGCGAAACAGATCATTGCTCATGCAGATAGAACGAATAGGTCTACGGTCTGGTTCCCAGAAAGAAGCGGCAAACGCCGGTTGCAAACAATCCCCCGTGCCGCTCTCGCCACGCGTGCGCCGGCGGCCCCTTGACTTCCCCAAGGGCCGCGCAATCAGCAAACCCTCAGGAAAAACAAGGGATAATGGAGATGACAGATGACCCCGCGCGATCTTGAAGGCCGCACTGCCCTGGTAACCGGCTCAGCCACCGGCCTTGGCCGTTCCATAGCCCTGAAACTCGCTGAGCGCGGCGCCAGCGTCATTATCAACTGTACCAAATCCATCGCCGACGGAGAGGTCACCGTGGCCGATTGCCAGGCCGCCGGCGCCCAGGCGCGCCTCGTCCAGGCCGACGTCTCCACCGACGAAGGCTGCCAGAAGCTGGCCGATGCCGCCGCCCAGGCAGGCCGGCTCGATATTCTGGTGAATAATGCCGGCATCACCAAACATGCCCGCGACCATAGCGACCTCGACGCGCTCAGCCGCGAGGATTTCCTGCATCTCTATTCGGTAAATGTCGCCGGCCCCTTCATTTTGCTTCAGAAAACCAAGGACTTGCTGGTTGAAGCGCACCGCCAGACCGGCCGCGCCTCGGCTGTGCTGAATGTCTCCTCCATCGCCGGGGTGGCGGGGGTGGGCTCCTCGGTGGCCTATGCTGCGTCCAAGGGCGCGTTCAATACGATGACGATCAGCCTCGCCCGGGCGCTCGCCCCAGCCATTCGTGTCAACGCCGTCTGCCCCGGCTTTATCGGCACCCGCTGGTTCAAGGACACGATGAGCGAGGCGCAATACAGCAAGATGGAAGCCGGGGTCGCCGCCTCCGTGCCCCTGAACGTGGCTTCCGGCCCTGATGACATCGCCGATTCTGCGCTGTTCCTCGTTACCGATGCTTCCCGTCACATAACTGGCGAAACCCTGCTGGTGGATGCGGGGATGCACCTTGGATATGCCCCGCTGAAGGCACGCTGACTCGGGTACTGCCTGATTTCTGGACGCTGCGCCGCACAATTGTAAGGCATGGGTGGCGCCGCCTGCCCAAATTCGGTGCGATTAAATGCCTCTCACGCGTGTTCGCGTGGCGGCAGCATCGGCAAGGCCGGGAAAGACCGGCAACTTCGTTCGTGGCGCTCAAGCGGGAGCGTGATCACAAGACGGGGTTAACACGAATGCGTATGAAGTTTTATCAGGCAGGTGTCGCACTTGCTGCCATGTTGGCAGCGGTCGGCACTGCATCCGCCCAAGGCGAATTCTCGGGCAACGTCGCTCTGTCGTCGGACTATGTCTGGCGCGGCGTTTCGCAGTCGAACGGCGACCTCGCCATCTCCGGCGGCTTCGACTACACCAACGGCATGTTCTATGCTGGCACCTGGGCTTCCAGCATCGATTTCGACAGCGATTCCGATGCCAACGTCGAACTGGACTTCTATGGCGGTCTGGCTGGCGAACTCGCCAACGGCATCAGCTGGGATCTGGGCGTTATCTATTACACCTATCCGGACACGGAAGATGACGATCTCGACTTCCTCGAAATCAAGGGTGCCCTCGGCTATTCCTTCGAAAGCGGTCTCTCGGTTGGCGGCGAAGCTTACTACGACATCGACAACAAGAACCTCTACCTGAACGCCACCACGGGCTATTCCTTCACGGACGCCTTCTCGGTGGACGCCAGCCTCGGTAACTACCAGTTCGACGACGGCGACGACTACACCAACTGGTCGATCGGCGGCACCTACTCCGCCCTCGGCTTCGGCTTCGACCTGCGCTACTGGGATACCGACATCGACGGCTCAAACCTGGCTGACGAACGCGTCGTGTTCACCATCTCGCGCTCCATGTAATCTGCCTGAAGGCTCAGAATACCGGGCCTGAAATCTCAAACCGCGTGTGGGCCTACCCGGATTCCACACGCGGTTTTCTTTTTGCCTGACTTTTGCGCAGGGGTAGAACCGCCTCAAAAGGCGGTTTATAGGCATGATCTTTCCCTAAGGAGAGGCACATGCGAATTGGTGTTCCAACAGAAATCAAAAAGCAGGAATCCCGTGTCGGTCTGACACCTGAAAGCGTTGGCGAACTCGTTCGCGCTGGCCATCAGGTGAACATCCAGGCCGGCGCGGGAGTGGCATCCGGCTTTGCCGACGAAGCCTACACCGCCATCGGCGCGTCCATCCTGCCCGATGCGGACGCCGTTTTCGGCGAGAGCGAACTGATCGTGAAGGTGAAAGAACCGCAGCCGGAAGAAACCGCGCGCCTCACCAAGGATCACACCCTCTTCACCTATCTTCACCTGGCGCCCGATCCAGTGCAGGCCAAGGGCCTTATGAACTCGGGCTGCGTGGCGATAGCGTATGAAACCGTAACGGATGCGCGCGGCGGCCTGCCGCTGCTGCGTCCGATGAGCCAGGTGGCCGGGCGCATGTCGATGCAGGTGGCCGCCGGCGCGCTGATGCGCACGAAGGGCCGGGGCCGCGGCATACTGCTGGGCGGCGTGCCCGGCGTGGCCCCCGCCAAGGTCGTCATCATCGGGGGCGGCGTCTCGGGCACCCATGCGGCGGAGATTGCCGTGGGCATGCGCGCCGATGTCTGGATCTTCGACCGCAACAATGACCGCCTCGGCGAACTCGACGAACAGTTCCGGGGCACGGTCAACACGATGTACTCCACCGCGCACTCCCTGGCCGAAGCCATCAAGGATGCAGACCTTGTGATCGGCGCGGTGCTGATCCCCGGCGCCTCGGCGCCCAAGCTGATCAGCCGCGAGCAGCTTTCCACAATGCAGCCCGGCTCGGTGCTGGTTGACATCGCGATTGACCAGGGCGGCTGTTTCGAGACAAGCCGTCCGACCACGCATGATGATCCGATCTATGAGGTGGACGGCATCCTGCACTATTGCGTGGCCAACATGCCCGGCGCGGTGCCGCGCACCTCCACCTATGCGCTGAACAATGCCACGCTGCCTTTCGTGATGCAGATTGCCAATCGTGGCGCGCGCGCGGCGATCAATGCCAACAAGCATCTGGCAAATGGCCTGACGGTGGATCAGGGCACCATCGCGCATAAGCTCGTCGCGCGGGATCTGGGCGAGAAATATGTGCGGCCTGACTGGCTTACCGTCGTCTGATCATCAGCCGCCTGCAAAAACAAAAAGACCCCGGACGCTTCTGTCCGGGGTCTTTCTTTTGCGCTGGCAGGAGCCTTTGCCAGCGGCAGAAGCTTATTGCTTGACCACCTGGCCGCGGGCCATCACGAAGTTCACAGATTTGAGAACCTTGATGTCCGCCAGCGGATCACCTTTGACGGCGATGATGTCGGCGCTCTTGCCCGGCTCCAGGGTGCCGGCAATATCCGACACGCCAAGCAGGTCTGCCGCGTTGACGGTGGCGGCCTCGATGGCTTCCATCGGTGTCAGGCCAAAGCGGACCAGCAGTTCGAACTCATCGGCATTGCGGCCATGCTTGGACACGCCCGCGTCGGTTCCGAAGGCAATCGGAACGCCTTTCGGGTGGAGCACTTCAAGGCTCTTGCCGGTAATGCCGATGCGCCAATCGATCTTGGCGCGCACATCGGGCTCATAGGCGTCGGGGTTGGCTTCAATCCGCTCGATATATCCGTTCACGGTCGAAAGCGTCGGCACGTAATAGGCGCCGGATGCCACGAAGGCCTCAATGGTTTCCGGATCAAGGATGGTGCCATGCTCGATGGAGTCGACGCCAGCTTCCAGCGCGATGCGGATGCCGTCTGCGCCGTGAGCATGGGCGGCCACTTTCTTGCCGAACAGTTTGGCCGTGGCGACGATGGCATCCGCCTCGTCCTCGAACATCTGCTTGCCAAGGCCCGCGCCGATGCGGCTGTTGACCCCGCCGGTCGTCGCCAGCTTGATCACGTCCGCCCCGCGCGCCACCTGCAGGCGCACCGCGCGGCGGCAGTCTTCCGCGCCGTCGCAGGTGTTGCCTTCCGCCTTGAAGAAGGGGCGCAGATCGTCCCGGAAGCCCAGCGACCCATCCATATGGCCGGAGGAAACGGAGATGGAGGCGGCCGAATCGAGGATGCGCGGCCCCATGATCTGGCCGTCCTTGACGGCATCACGCAGAGCCATCACGGCGCCGTCGCCATCGCCCAGATTACGCACGGTGGTGAAGCCGGCGTTCAGCGTCTTCATGCCATTGGTCCAGGCATCGAAAGCCTGGGCGGCCGGGGAAAGGGTCACGCCTTCCAGCTGGCCGGCAATGCCGCCGGTGTCGGAGGTCAGGTGAACGTGGCTGTCGATCAGGCCGGGCAGTACGAAGCTGTCCTTCAGGTCGATCACGCGCACCGAACGGTTGGGCGCAGCCTTGTGGCCATTCTCCAGGGAGACGATCTTGCCATCGGTGACCGTGATCGTGGTCGCCCCGCGCACCGGATTGCCCGGCACATCCAGCACCTTGCCGGCATGGATGATGACGGTTTCAGCTGCTGCCGGAAATGCAGCCACGACGGCAAATGCCGCGATGGCGGCCGTGCGCAGGAAGCGCCTTGATAGGGTCATTGGATAAGTCCTCCCAGGATCAACAGATTTGACATAACTCTTATAAGACGCACGCGGCGAGAAAAACCTCATCATCGCGCCCATGTGGGCTACACTGATGCCAGACAAGGGAGGCCTATCATGATCGAACTCATCATCGACAAGCGCACGCGAGACCTCGGCGGCGGCTTTGAAGTGGGCCGCGTGCTGCCCTTCGCCAAACGCCGGATGGTCGGCTCGTTTATCTTCTTCGACCAGATGGGCCCTGTGGATTTCGCCCCCGGCATCCCGCGCGAGCTGGATGTGCGGCCCCACCCGCATATTGGCCTCTCGACAGTCACCTATCTTTATTCCGGCGCGATGACCCATCGCGACAGCCTTGGCTTCAAACAGGAAATCCAGCCGGGCGCCGTCAACTGGATGACTTCCGGCAAGGGCATCACCCATTCTGAACGTCTCGAATATGCCCGGATGAACGGCGCCCATATGCACGGCATCCAGGCCTGGGTCGCCCTGCCGACGGAGGACGAGGAAATCGATCCCGGCTTCTGGCATCACCCCGCTGACACCCTGCCGGTCTGGAACGAGACCGGCCTCAAGGGGCGCCTGATCGCCGGCAAAGCGGAGGGCCTCGACGCGCGGGTAAATACCCGGTCCCCGATGTTCTATATGCATTGGGAAATGGAGACAGGCGCCCGCCGCAAGGTGCCGGATGAATATCCTGAGCGGGCGGTCTATGTCGCCAGCGGCAGCGCGGACGTGACCGGCCAGAAGATCGGCGCGGGCCAGATGGCCGTGCTCGGCAAGGGCGACGTCGTGGTAACCGCAGATGAAGCGTCAACCGTGATGGTGCTCGGCGGCGAACCTGTCGGCGAACGTTTCATCTTCTGGAACTTCGTGTCTTCGTCCAAGGAACGCCTGGAACAGGCCAAGGAAGACTGGAAGCAGGGCCGCATGAAACTGCCCGATGGCGATGATCAGGAATTCACGCCCCTGCCCGAGGGCTGACCTCAGGCAGCGCGGCCGGAATGCGGGCGGGCCAGCGCTTCGGCGTCGCCTTGCTTGGTCGAGGTGGCGTTGGTGTTGAACTTCAGGATGTACACGATCGATCCGTTACGTGCCTCGCGCATTTCGATCTGTCCACCGATGGTTTGCATCAGCGCGCGCCAGACGAGCCGGTTCTCAGAGCTTTCCGACAGATAATCCTCGGTCAGTTCCGATTGCAGCGTGCCATTGGCCAGTTTTGCCGCCTCGACGGACACCCAGCCCTGCTCACCGCGCACCCCGCAGCGCACGCGCAGCGATCCGCCGCCCCGGCACACCTGGCCCAGTTCGAGCAGAACCGCCGAGAATACCCGCGACAGCACACGGGCCGCCTTGGCGCTGTCGATCATCGCGTCCTGACCGCTGGGCTCGTCAATCTCCACGCCCAGCGTGGTGATCGCCGAATGCTTCTGCGTGATCACCTGCGCCAGCGTCGTCTTCAGCGACACGTCCGCGCCGTCAACCACACTGTCGCCGCCCTGCGTGATGGAGAGCACCTCATCCACGAGGCTCAGCGCCTGGTCCGCGAAGCTCACCATCTTGTCACCGGCAAGGCGGATCTCTTTGTCGTCAAAAGGAATATTGCTGCGGGTTTCAAAGCGCGAGGCAATCGTGCGCAGGGTGCGCAGCGGCAGGCGCAGTTCGCGCGTCACCGAGCCCACAAAGCGCTCCACAGCCAGGCGGGCTTCTTCGGCATCGCGGCGGGCTTCGTCCGCCTCCTGACGAAGATCGTCCATCTTGGAAACATCGGTGTGGATGATCACACGGCCACCCGAACTGGTCGGCACACAGGACCGCATCACGCCGCCAACATCGGCCAGCTTGCGCATGTCCGTTCCCGGACGGAAATCCGTCTTGTCCAGCCCCTTGGGGAACCAGCGCTGGTGAACAGCGTTCTGGATGATCACATTGCCGGCCGCATCATAGATGGCGAACGCTTCCGGGATCGCGGTCACAGCATCGAGCAGCTGTTCGTGGTTCTGTGCGGCGAGGCGCTTGGCCTCCATCTCCATCAGCAGGTTACGATAGGCGTTGAGGCTGGCGAAAGCCGAGGCCAGCGTCAGAACAAGGCCGAGCACCACGATTGTGGCCGGCAGGCCCACGGGCGCCAGGAAAAATCCGACAGTTGCCGTGGTCGCCGCGCCGAGCAGGAAGCGGGCCGCCACGTTCGCCACCGGCGAAACAACGGCCACCACGCCGGCACACATGCCAAACACGATGGCAAACATCGACACTTTGAGGCCGACATCGCCCGCCGGCGCCAGAATGACACAAAGGCCCCACCAGGCACCGACCACACCGGTGGCCACTTCAGCGCGGCGCAGGAAGCGTCCGCGAACAGGGCGCGCCGGCGAACGGTCCCAGCGGCTGCGGCTCCAGGCGATCTGCGAAATCGCGAACACCCACACCGGAATCATCCAGCCAAACAAAAGCGCAGTATTTGTTTCGCCATACAGCGTGAACACGACCGCGGCAGAGTTCACGATGTTGATAAAGCCCATCACCGTCAGTAGTGACACCAGACGATGGTGCATATAGGCAGGGACATCAGGCGTCTCACGGCGCTTGAATCTCCCGACCCCAATGAGCGGGAAAAGTATAACGTCTGACAGGCCTATCGACATCTTCATGCGAGCGTTACTAACAGGACATGATGAAGATCGGTTTTTCCCGAAGCGTGCGACCTTCACGGTCGTGTTAACCGAAGAATAACTATCTATGAGCCTGCCGGATCGAACTTCCCTGGCGATTGTCGGCGCAGGCCCCGGCGGGCTGACGCTTGCACAATATCTGCGGCTCACAGGTTATTCACAGGTCACCCTGATCGAACAGGCAGACCGCCTCGGCGGAAAGTCCGACAGCATGGACCTTGGCGACCTGATTGCCGAGATGGGCACCTGCTATGCCACAGGCGCCTATAAGGACGTGCTGAAATGGATGCGCCGCCAGCGCAAGCCTTTCCGCCTGCTCCGGCGCACAACGGTCGATGGCGCCGGCATGCGCGATTATGTGAACGAAGCCCCCGGCGCCTCCCTGCCTCAGCAGGTGATGATCTATCTGGCACGCCGCCAGAACCTGCTCGGCCGGCTGAAGAAAAACCCCGATGATCCCCGCGCGCTGGCCGAGGCGGCCATGTCTGCCGAAGACTGGCTGACCGAACAGAAACTGCCCAAGGTCATGCGCATGATGTACCGCGCCGTGACGGCGCTGGGCTATGGCTATCTGAATGAAGTGTCGATCTACCAGGCGATGATGTGGGTAGACCATCACGCCATCATCAGCGGCGCCACCGGCAAGCTGATCATGCCTTCGCAGGGCTGGTCGAATTTCTGGGAAGTGCTGGCGGAAGATTTCGATGTGCGTCTCTCCCATCAGATCACCAAAATCGAACGAAGCCCCAAGGAAGCGCTGCTGCATTTTGCTGACGGGCAACAACTCGCCGCCAGCGCCCTTGCCTGCACCATTCCGCTGGATGACTGGGCGCGCCTCATCACTGATCCGACAGCGGATGAACGCGCCGTGGCCGATGCGGTGACATGGAAAGGCTATGCCACCTCGCTGATCGTCGTGGAAAACTGGTTCACCGAGGAAGACATCCGCTCCTTCTCGAAGGCTTTCCTGCCGGGCTCCTATCCCGGCCAGCTTATCTCGGCGCGTTATGAAGGGCACAGCCCGGACTTCGGCGGCCATCTCTATGTCACCGGCCAGATCCCGGGCGATTACACGGTGCCGGAACTGCGCGTCTTCCTGGAGCGGGATCTGGCCGATCTCGGCGCCCGGCTGGTCAACGTGGTAAACGTCAAGAACTGGCGCTATTTCCCCCACCTCAATCTCAAGGCCATCGAAGGCGGCCTTCTTGGCCGGATGCAGGCGATGCAGGGGCAGGCCCGGTCCTGGTATTCGGGCGCGAGCTTCTCGCACGAGTCGGTCGCCAATATCTCCCGCTTCAACAAGGCGCTGACCCCCAAACTGCTATCGAGCCTCAAGCAGAGCGCCTGATCCTTCAGCGCATGAGCGGCCGCAGGGACCGGTTTTTCATCACGTCCCTGCATAAATGTTATCGTGAGCCCGCGGGATCAAAGCCGCCCGTCCGCCCCCATTTCCAGCGGTGTTGAAACGACACGCCAAATGGAGGCATCCGATGTCCAATCTTCTCGTCATCAATTCCAGCGCTAATACCGGCGCGTCGGTGTCCCGCATCCTGATCGAGGAAACGGTCAGCCGCGCGCTTGAGGCGGCCCCGAACACGGCCGTCGTGCGCCGCGACCTTGGCAGCAATCCTGTGCCCCACCTGACCACGGCAAACCTTGCCGGGGTACGCGGCACGCCTGCCACCGAAGAGGAATTTGCAGCCCGCGCCCTTTCCGACGAACTGATTGCAGAGCTGCGCGCCGCCGGCACCATCGTCATCGCCGCCCCGATGTATAACTTCTCGGTGCCAACCTCCCTGCGCGCCTGGTTCGACTTCGTGCTGCGCGCCGGTGAAACCTTCCGCTATTCCGAGGCAGGCCCGGAAGGCCTGCTGAAAGGCAAGAAGGTCATCGTGCTCACCTCGCGCGGCGGGCTCTATTCGGAAGGCCCCGGCGCTGCGGCAGATTTCCAGGAACCCTACCTGCGCCACCTGCTCGGCTTCATCGGCATCACGGACGTCACCTTCATCCATGCTGAAAAGATCGGCTATGGCCCCGAAGCACGCGATGCCGCGATTGCCGGCGCGAAAACCGAGATTGCCAGGGTCGCCCGCTCCTTCTCCACCGTCGCTGCCTGATCTCCCCCACCGCCGGCCACCCCTGCCGGCGCGCAGCGACGTGCGCCCGCGCTCCCGCCCCGGAGCGCGGGCGCCTTGCGTTTGGGGCCTCAAGACATCCCTTGCTTGCCAAGCCGGAAGGCGCGCCTTAACGCTCCCTCCCAAGGTGCCGGCGTGGTGAAACGGTAGACACAGGGGACTTAAAATCCCTAGGCCCAACGGCCGTGCCGGTTCGAGTCCGGCCGCCGGCACCATTTGCCCTCCGGCAAAAAACCGGTAGCGTCGGGAAGCGAAACAAGCGGGGACTGTATTAATGACAACAGGAGACCGGCAGGCCGCCGCGCTGAAGCCCGGCTTTGCCGCCCGCCTGGGACTGTTTGCCGGGCCCGCCCTTGCCATCCTGATTGCCGTGCTGCCGCCGCCCGAAGGGCTGGAACGGGGCGGTATGCTTGTTGCCGGTGTCCTGGTGCTGATGGCCATCTGGTGGGCCACCGAGGCGATCCCGATTGCTGCCACCTCGCTGATCCCGCTGGCGCTTCTGCCGCTGACAGGCGTGGCAAGCCTCCGCGAGATTGCCGCGCCTTATGCCGATACCGTGGTGCTGCTGCTGCTCGGCGGGTTCATCATGGCCATCGGCATCGAGAAATGGCACCTGCACCGCCGCATTGCGCTGAATGTGCTGATGCTGTCAGGCGGGCGGCTGAAACTGCTGGCCGGGGCGTTCATGCTGGCCACCGCCCTGCTCTCGATGTGGATTTCCAACACGGCCACTACCCTGATGATGGCGCCGATTGCCCTCTCGGTCGCCGTGGCAGCGGGCGGCGGCGCCCGGCTTGGCAGCGCCCTGCTGCTCGGGATTGCCTATTCCGCCTCCATCGGCGGCCTCGCCACCCCCGTTGGCACGCCCACCAATCTCATCGCCATGGGCTGGCTGAATGACAATGCCGGGATTGATATCAGCTTCCGCGAATGGATGAGCTTCGGCCTTCCGGTGGTCCTGATCATGCTGCCAATGGCGTGGCTGATCCTCACTTGGGGCATCAAGTCAGACGCCGCCTCGGCCAGGGCTGCCGGCGCCACAGTGCGCACCCAGCGCGACGCGCTTGGCAAGATGACGACGCCCGAAACGCGCGTCGCCATCGTGTTTGGCTTCATTGCGCTTGCCTGGATCACGCGGGAACAGCTTGTCATGATCCCCCTGTTCGCCGGGCTGACGGATATGGGCATCGCCATCATGGGGGCCATCCTGATGTTCCTCGTGCCCCATGGCAGCCGCGCGCCAGAGCACCAGCCCGGCGGCTGGGCCCTGCTGAACTGGGAAGATGCCAAGGCTGTGCCCTGGGATGTTGTGCTGCTGTTTGGGGGCGGACTGTCGCTGGCCGCGGCGGTTCAGGCGTCGGGCCTTGCCGGCTGGCTCGGCAACTCACTGGCAGGCTTGGCGGCCCTGCCGCCCATCGTGCTGATCCTGATCGTCGTCAGCATCCTTATCTTCCTCACCGAGGTGATGTCGAACGTGGCGGCGATGACCACTTTCCTGCCCGTGCTTGGCGCGCTGGCAGAGGCAACCGGCATAGACGTGCGCAGCCTGATCCTGCCGTGCGCGATGGCGGCCTCCTGTGCGTTCATGTTGCCCATCGCCACCGGGCCGAACGCCGTGGTGTTCGGGATGCGGCAATTCTCCATCGGCCACATGATGCGATCCGGCTTCTGGCTCAACGTCGCCTGCGTGGTGATCGTTACGCTGTATTTCGGGCTCTGACCCCGCCGGCACACCCCTGAAGTGAAAATGTCACAAAACTGCGATTGACGCGTATGTTCCGCGCGCCTAGTTGCGCGCCTGCTTGTCAGTATTGTGTCAGATTTGTTGGGGTAGACGCCACCGCATGCGACGTACTTGTATTGCCCTGACCGCTCTGGTCCTTGCTGCGGCCTGCCCCGCCCTGGCGGAAAACCAGATATGGACCGCCGCCAGCACCAAGGCCAAACCCTTCGACAACAAGGCTATCAGCCTCTCCCTTGACGCGGATCTGCGCTACCAGCCCGACGGTGATCTCGACACGATAGAGCTGCGCCCCGGCATCGGCTATCGCCTGAATGACACGTTCAAGATCAGCGGCGGCTATCTATGGGCCAGCGTTCGCCAGGAGGGGCCGGACCGGAAGGAACACCGTCTCTGGCAACAGCTGAGCTATGATTTCGGCGAAGCTTATGGCTTCGAATTTGATGGCCGCTCGCGTCTGGAAGAACGCCGCCGTGAAGGCTGGGACGATACCGGCTGGCGGCTGCGCCAGGAGTTCGGCGTCAAGCGTCCTCTTGAAGGCACCCCCTTCGAAATCTCGCTGAGTACGGATCTGTTCTTTGAACTGAACGATACCGACTGGGGCCAGTCTGACGGCTTCACCGAAGCCCGCAGCCAGCTGCTGCTCGTCTGGGACATGAACGACAAGGTAAGCTGGGAATTCGGCTATATGAACCAGTTCGAGAACGAACGCGGCGCCCCGGACGAGACCAATCATCACCTCGTCCTCACTGTTTCACGCGATTTCTGAGCCCCAAATGAAAAGCGCGCCCCGATGAGGAGGCGCGCTTCGCAATTACGTCAGGCAAACGGCGAGGCGTCTGCCTTGAAGAACTGTTAGACCAGCTCGATGGAGCTGACAGCAGGCTTGCCCGAACGTTTGTCGATGGCGGTTTCGTAGGAAACCTTCTGGCCTTCGTTGAGTTGGGCGATACCCGAGCGCTCAAGCGTCGAGATGTGCACGAAAACGTCATTGCCGCCGGTGGTGGGCGAAATGAAGCCGAAGCCCTTCTGGGTGTTGAAGAACTTCACGATACCTTGGGTCATTTAGATAAGTCTCATAGTCATATGTGGACTGACAGTGTGTCAGCCCTTGCGTATCGAATTTTGGAGAGTTTCTGAAACCGCAACTCACCTTGGTGAGCGCACGCGCCTGATCGTCCGGCCAATGTCGATGCCAGCCATATGCGCCATCCACAGGCAGAATGCAAGTTTAAATTACTGTCAGGCTCCGGACGCTCCGGAGCCTGACCGAATTTTCAGTTAACGCGCTCGAACACCGCCGCGAGCCCCTGCCCACCCCCAATGCACATGGTTTCAAGGCCGTAGCGCGCCCCGCGGCGATCCATTTCGCGCAGCATCGTCGCCAGGATGCGCCCGCCGGTTGCGCCCACAGGGTGGCCCAGCGAGATGCCCGAGCCATGCACGTTCAGGCGCGCATAGTCTTCCTTCGAGAAGCCCATCGCCTTGGTGCAGGCAAGCACCTGCGCGGCAAAGGCTTCGTTCAGTTCGATCAGGTCAATGTCTTTCAGCGAAAGCCCTGCGCGCTTCAGTGCTTTTTCCGTAGACGGAACAGGCCCGATCCCCATCACCGCAGGGCCAACGCCCGCTACGGCCCAGGAGACAAGCCGCGCCAGCGGTTTGAGGCCATTGGCCTCTGCCATCTCGCGCGTCATCACGAGGCAGGCCGAGCCGCCATCATTCTGACCGCTGGCATTGCCGGCGGTGACGGTGGCTTCAGCGTCCTGCTTCAGGCGGATGGCTTTCAGCTTCGACAGCACCTCCACCGTGGAATCCGCCCGGGGATGTTCGTCCCGGTCCACCACAGTGTCGCCCTTGCGGCCTTTGACCGTGAACGGAATGATCTCTTCAGCGAACACGCCGGATGTCTGCGCGGCCACAGCCTTGGCATGGGAAGCGGCGGCAAACTCGTCCTGCGCCTCACGGGTGATCTGGTAATCGCGGCGCAGGTTTTCGGCGGTCTCCAGCATCCCGCCCGGCACGGGGTAATGTTTGCCGCCGGCGGTGAGGCGCCCGGTGATCAGGCCGTCATTGATGGTCATGTTGCCCTGGCCAAGCCCCCAGCGCAAGCCGGTGGAGTAGAAAGGCGCGTTGCTCATGGATTCGGCGCCGCCCGCGATCACGCAGTCCATCGCGCCGGTCGCCACCTGCATCGTCGCATTGATGATCGCCTGCAGGCCCGAGCCGCAGCGCCGGTCGATTTGCATGCCCGTCACTTCCACCGGCAGCCCGGCGTCGAGCGCCACCACGCGGCCCAGCGCGGGTGCGTCCATGGAAGGATAGCACTGCGCAAAGATCACATCATCGACCTTGTCTTTCGCCAGGCCCGTGCGCGCCATCAGCCCTTCGACGACGGCCGCGCCGAGTTCATGCGCCTGCACGCCCTTGAACGAGCCGCCAAACCCGCCCACCGCCGTCCGCACCGGCTCGACAATCACCACATCGCGCATTCATTCCTCCCGGGAGTATCCAAAGTCCGCCCCTGTTAAGCCCGGCCTGCGCCCCAGCGCAACCCGGCCTCTTTCATGCGAGGCCCGCATAACAGTCAGGCCGGAGCAGGCCTGTTCCCGCCAGCAAACCTCTCTTACCTAAGGGGAAGCAAGATTGAAGGAGGCTTCCTCTGATGACCCCGCCGATTTTCGTATCGCATGGCTCGCCCACGCTGATCTTCGATGATGTGCCCGCGCGCGACTTCCTGATGCAGCTGGGCAACGCATTACCACGCCCGAAGGCGATCCTGGCCGTCTCCGCGCATTGGGAAACGCTTGCCCCAAGCATCACCGCCGCGCCTGCCCCGCCGACGATCCATGATTTTGGCGGCTTTCCAGAGGTGATGTACCAGCAGCAATACCCCGCGCCGGGCGACCCTGCCCTGGCGGCGCGCATCAAGGCGCTGCTGGACGGGGCGGGCCTGCCCGCAACGCTCGATCCGGCGCGCGGCCTCGATCATGGCGCCTGGGTACCGCTGAAGCTCGCCTTTCCGGCGGGGGATATTCCGGTGCTGCAGCTTTCCCTGCAAACCCATCTTGGCCCGGCGCATCATCTGCGGCTTGGCGAGGCGCTGCGCCCTCTGGCCGAAGAGGGCGTGCTGATCCTCGGCAGCGGCAGCCTCACGCACGACCTGCGCAGTGTCAGCTGGCGCGGCCCGAATGCGGAGCCCGACTGGGTGAAATCCTTCGGTGACTGGGTGAACCAGGCGCTGGCCGAAGGCCGCGTCGACGATCTCGTGAACTATCGCAGCCTCGCCCCCAACGCCGCGCGCAACCATCCGACGGAGGAGCATTTCCTGCCGCTGTTCGTGGCCCTCGGTGCGGCTGGCAAGGGTGCGCACATGGCTCAGTTGCACACGTCCGTAACGTTCAGCGTGCTGAGGATGGACGCTTTTGAATTTGCAGCCTGACACAAAAAAACCCTTCTCCCTTGGGAGAAGGGGTTGGGATGAGGGCCCGCGCGCACAGCGCGCGGGAGGCGAGGGCCGGCGAAGCCGGAAACCTTACCCCTGCTGATCCCGCCCGCGCGCGGTCACCTGCTTGCGTGCCTCTTCCACCGCCGAGGCGGAAACCGACTTCGAATGGTCGATCGAGCGGGTCACTTCTTCCTTCATGGCGGCGGCGAAATTCATGCCGAAGCCGTCATCGATCAGCGCCTTGTATTTGCGCAGCAGGTCCGGATTGGTGGAGGTCATTTCCGTCGCCATTTGCAGTGCGGCCGGCACAAGATCCGCCGCCGGATAAACGCGGTTCACAAGACCCCACTTCTCCGAGGTCTGCGCATCGATGAAGTTGCCGGTGAAGGAAAGCTCCTTCGCGCGGCTGATGCCGATGAGGCGCGAAAGCTTCTGCGAGAGCCCCCAGCCCGGCACAATGCCGACGCGGGCATGGGTGTCGGCAAAACGGGTATGTTCGGAGGCGAGCAGCACATCGCACATCAGGGCGAGTTCAAAGCCGCCGGTAATGGCAAAGCCGTTGATCGCGCCGATGATCGGCCAGGGATAGGCTTCCAGCGCGGCCAGCATGTTGATGGACTTGCTGTCCTCGTCGGCGCCCAGGGCAAAGCCCGTCTGGCCGGCTTCTTTCAGGTCGATGCCTGCGGTGAACGCGCGGCCCGCCCCGGTCAGCACCACAGCGCGGATTTCCGGATCGTCTTTCAGCTCAGTGAACACGCGCACGATCTCGGCGCGCAGGGCGCGGTTGAGCGCGTTGAGCGCATCGGGGCGGTTCAGCGTGACAAGGCAGACAGCGCCGTGGCGTTCGGTCAGTACGATGGGTTCGGACATGGAAGCTCCTCCGGAAATGGTCAGTAAAGGTGTTACGGCGCGCAGATGGGCCCGCCAAGCCTGACGCGGCGTCGGCTCTCAGCCCTTGCGGTCGGTCACCAGGCGGAAGACGCCGATCAGCGCCGCAATAATCGCAATCGCCGCAGCCAGCCAAAACAGGCCAAACTTGAGGGGCGTGATCCAGGCCTTGGTATCGAGCGCGTCGGCCACCCCGGCCAGGGCGAGGGCCTGAACCGTGTTCTCGGTCAGGTCAAAGATCAGCACGGCAAAACCGGGCAGCGCCGCCAGCTTTCCCCAGCGCCCAAAGAAGCGCAGCGCCATGCCCGCAAAGAGAAGACCAAAGCTCAAAGGGAACACGGTGTCGTTCAGCACCGTCACCCAGAAATGGGCGGTCTTCTGCTCCGGCGTCAGCGCCGCAAACAGGGCCCGCACCTCGGCCGGGTCTGAGACCATGTCGAGATACGCCCCGCCCACCGCCGGCCCGAAAACCTGGAACGCGGCGCCGGACAGGATCATCATCACGAAAAGCGCCCACAGGACGGGCGCGCGTGTCAGGACTTGCATTTTCTCTCCTCCCCCTTGGAGCTCTGTTGGAATTTCCGGAGCGTGGTTGGAGGAATCGTTGGCGTTTTTTTGCCTCCTTATCCACGCTTTTTGTCTCGTCAGAGCGGGTCGGGGATGGGCTCCACACCCAGGCCCCGCATCAGCGCCTCAAGCTCGCCCCGCACCGTTTCCAGCCTGACCGTATCAGTCGACCGGGCCACCAGCGCCACGCCATTATCCCCCATCCCCAGATACCAGGGGTAAGAGCCGATGGAGACGTCCGGATACGCCTTGGCGATAGCACCGAGGGGCTCGGCAAGGTCGCCCTCGCGCAGGCCAGGGCCGCGCAACTGCACCTTGTGAACCCGCGCGCCGCCTTCCAGGCGGGGGCCGATATCCTCCAGCATTGCGCGGGCAATCTGGGGCACACCGGCCATAGTGAAGACGTTTTCCATCTGGAACCCCGGCGCGCCAGAGACGGGATTCTTCACGATTTTTGCCCCGTGCGGGATGCGCGCCATCCGGCGGCGGGCGGGGGTGAAATCGGTGTTCATGGCCTTGTAGCGCTCGGCCATTTCCGCCAGCACCTCGGGGTGTTCGGAGATGCCCGTGCCAAAGGCCGCCGCAATCGCATCCGCTGTGATATCATCATGCGTCGGGCCGATGCCGCCGGTGGTGAAGACGTAAGTGTACTTCGCCCGCAGGGCGCTCACTGCCGCCACGATCTCCTCCTCAATATCCGGCACCGTCCGGCACTCCCGCACAGGAATACCGATCGGCTCCAGATATTGCGCAATCTGCTGCAGGTTGATGTCTCGGGTGCGCCCGGAGAGCAGCTCATCCCCAATCAGCAGAACGGCGGCAGTGGGCTGGGTCATTTGGTCTCCTGAAGCGCATCATAAACGAGTTCGGCCGATTCCGTCCGCATACTGCGGTCCAGGGATCCGCCGAATACCTGGATCATACCGACGAAACTGATCTTGTTGACAGGGTCGACCCAGAACCAGGTGCCCGCCGCGCCACCCCACATGAAGGCGCCTTTCGGATAGGCCTCGCCATCATTGAGGATCACGGCAAAGTCGAGCCCGAAACCGCCGCCGGCATTGGGATCGGTCGTGGTGCCATTGTGGCCGATGAAAACGCCTTCGGGGAGGAAATTGGTCGCCATCAGCTGCACCGTTTCCGGCTTCAGCACCTGAACCCCGTCCAGCGTGCCGCCCTTGGCCAGCATATCGGTGAAGCGCGCATAGTCGCCGAGCGTACCCACAAGGCCATGCCCGCCGCCTTCAAAGGCGATGGTGTCCTTGCGATACTGAAAGCCCGGCATTGGCAGCGGGACGAGCTCCCCCGTTTCCGGGTTCGGACCCCAGACGTCGGAGAACCGGTCGTACTTTTCGTCCGGCACGAAGAACGCAGTATCGGTCATGCCGAGCGGCGCAAAAACGCGCGCCTGCAGAAACTCGCCCAACGTCTGGCCGGACAGGCGCTCGATCAGCGCGCCCTGAATGTCTACCGAAATGGAGTAATCCCAGGTCACGCCCGGCTCATGCTTCAGCGGGATGGTGGCCACGCGGCGGATCATTTCATCAGCGTCAGGCGACTGGAAAACCTCCAGCTCGCGGAAGCGATCGTCGACGTAATTGCCGGGCGCGAGGCCGTAGCCGAAACCGGCCGTGTGGCTCATCAATTCCTGAACCGTGGGCGGGCGGCTGACCGGCGCAAGAATGGGATTGCCCGCCTCGTCCTGCCCCTTGAAGACCTGAAGCCCTTCAAATTCGGGGAAATATTTGGTGATCGGGTCGTCCAGCTGGAACTTGCCCTCTTCCCAGAGGATCATCAGCCCGGCGCCGGTGACCGGCTTGGACATCGAATAGATCCGCCAGATGGTATCTTCTTCCACCGGGGCGCCGTCCGCCTGGCGGCGGATGCCATGACGGAAATCGGAAATGATTTCGCCATCCTGGATCAGGCGTGTGGCAATGCCTTTTACAGTTCCGCCATCAACATACGAGGCCATTCTGGCTTCCAGGGCGGCAATTCCCTCCGCGCTGAAGGCAGGCCGGGCTTCGGCGGCGGGCGCCGTCAGCGCGGCTGGTTCGAGACCCGCAGGCGCGCTGGCGCAGGCGGCCAAAACCGCCCCGGCAAGGGCCAATATGCCCCCCATGAATTGTCCCTTGAACCGCTTCATGCCCGCTCTCTCCCATGCCATGTCGCGGTGATAACTGGCAGCGGTCTGCGTGTTCGGCAAGAAGGGAGTGGAATCTCGGGGCCCGGACTGCCATATTGCGGGCATGAACGATACACATCTTCTCCTGCCCATGCGCACGGGCGACATCCGCATTCACGACGCCGAAGGCTTCGAGGGGATGCGCCGCGCGGGCCGCCTCGTCGCCGAATGTCTGGACATGCTGGTTCCCGAAGTGAAACCCGGTGTAACGACCGAGCGTCTGGATACGCTTGTGCGCGAGTTCGTGCAGGATCACGGCGCCGTTTCGGCAACCATCGGGTATCGGGGTTACCGCCACGCCTCCTGCATTTCGGTGAACCATGTGATCTGCCATGGTATTCCCGGCCCGAAGGCGCTGAAGGAAGGTGACATCGCCAATATCGACGTGACGTTGATCCTGGACGGCTGGCACGGTGACCATAGCCGGATGTACGGCGTGGGCGAGGTGAAGCGCAAAGCCGAACGCCTGATGGAAGTGACCTATGAAGCCATGATGGCGGGCATTGCCGCCGTCAAACCCGGCGCCCGGTTTGGCGACATCGGCGGCGCGATCAGCGAGATTGCCCGGCTCAACCGCTATTCAGTGGTGGATGATTTCTGCGGCCATGGATTGGGGCGCCTTTTCCATGACGAGCCCAACGTGGTCCACTCCGCCAAAGCGGGCACCGGGCCTGAGCTGAAACCCGGCATGTTCTTCACCATTGAGCCGATGCTGAACCTTGGCCGGCGCGACGCGGCGATCCTGCCTGATGGCTGGACCGCTGTGACGCGCGACCGTCAGCTTTCGGCGCAGTTTGAACATTCCGTCGGCGTGACCGAAACGGGCGTGGAGATTTTCTCCGCCTCGCCCAAAGGCTGGCATGAGCCTTTCAAGGTGAAGCTGGGATAGGCCCATACCCTTGGGTTGTCCTTGGGAAAGCCCCCGCTGAACCTTTTGCAACTACTTGACGAACTCAGATGTTCGTGAAATGTTCCAGCACGTTTCGCGTGCTGGATCATCGCTTTGTCCATGGGCAGCACATTCCATACCTGCCGGGAGAAGGGCGCGTGCTGACACTATGAGTTCAGAAGTTTCATCCGCAGACGGATTGAATGAGGCCGGCGGCCTTTTCATTGCACCAGCCCTAGCCGACAAGCCTCACTGGCAGGGCCACCGGGACAGGCTGCGGACGAAACTGCTGAACCGCGGCGCCGGCGCCCTGGATGATTACGAGATCCTCGAAGTGCTGTTGATGGCTTTCATTCCGCGCCGGGATGTGAAGCCGATTGCCAAGGCACTCGAAAGGAAGTTCGGCTGCCTCTCGGCCATTCTCGCGGCGCCTGCCGAAGACCTTCTGAAAGTGCCCGGCGTGGGGGAAACGGTGGCGGCCTACATCAAGGCCATTGCAGAGCTTCATTCCCGCGCGGCGCGCGAAAAGATCAAGGCGAGGGAAATCATCTCATCCTGGTCCGCCCTGGTGGCTTATGTCCGGCGGGAACTTCAGCATGAAAAGCGCGAACAGTTCCGCGTCATCTTCCTTGACCGGAAGAACCAGCTGATCGTCGACGAGATCATGGGCCATGGCACGGTGGATCACGCGCCCGTCTACCCGCGGGAGATCGCCCGGCGCGCGCTGGAGCTTCAGGCCTCCAGCCTGATCCTCGTTCACAACCACCCCTCGGGTGATCCCAAGCCGTCACGCGCAGACATTTCGATTACGCGCGAAATTATCGATGTGCTCGGCCCTTTCGATATTTCCGTGCATGATCATCTCGTGGTCGGCACATCGGGCGTTGTCAGCTTCCGCACTTCCGGCCTCATCTGAGGTGGATCTTCCGGGTCACACCCACGCGCTCCAGGAATGTCTCATCATGGCTGACCGTCAGCAGCACGCCGTCATAGGCGTTCAGCCCGGCTTCGACGGCTTCCAGGGAAGCGATGTCGAGATGGTTGGCCGGCTCGTCCAGGATCAGAAGCTGTGGCGGGGCAACCCCGCCGAGGACGCAGGCAAGGCCGGCGCGCAGGCGCTCTCCACCGCTCAGCGTGGCCACCGGCTGAAGCGCCGCGTCCGCCCTGAAGCGGAAGCGCGCCAGCGCGGACCTGCAGGCATTTTCATCCGCCTCCGGATTTATACGGCGAAAGTTGTCAAGGATGGTGCTGGCGCCCTCCAGCAGGCTCACCTCCTGATCCAGCAGCGCCCAGGGCACGTGGACCTGCGCCTTGCCGGAAAGCGCCGGCAGGGCGCCGGTTATGACCTTGAGCAGGGTGGACTTGCCCGCCCCGTTCGGCCCGGAGATCGCCGCCCGCTCAGGCCCTCGCAGATCAAATGACAGATCACGGATTACGGGGCGGTCCGCATCATATCCCGCCACAAGACGGGCTACGCGTACCACCTCTTTATTCGGCGGAAGACCCGTGGGGGCGAGTTTCACGATGAAGGGCTGAAGCACTTCGACCCGGCCGCGCGCCTCTGTTACGGCCTCCTGTGCCTCAGCCTTTTGTCTCTCGGCCAGACGCCCCAGAGCGCCGGAAGAATCTTCCGCCCTGTTCTTCAGTGTGCCGAGCAAAATGCGGGGCGCGCCGCCCCTGGCGGCCTTGCGGCTGCCTGCGCCATCGCGTCTTGCCTTGCGCTCGGCGGCGGTCTGCGCCTTTTCTCCGGCCTCCTCGACGCGCCGTTCTGCATGCGCCAGATCCTGCTGGGCGGCTGCGAGCTCGCGCGCCTTCTGCGCTTCATAGCTGCTCCATCCCCCGCCATAGCGCGCCGCGCCGAGTGATGTCAGCTCGATGATGGCATCCATGTTTTCAAGCAGTTCCCGGTCATGGCTGACCACCACGGCGCCGCCGCGCCAACCGGCCAGCAGCTCTGCCACAGCGGCGCGTCCCTCACGGTCAAGATTGTTGGTCGGCTCATCCAGCAGCAGGAAATCGGGCTCTGCAAAAATGAGCGCAGCAAGGCTTGCCCGCGTTCGCTGACCTCCCGACAGGGTGGCGAGTGGCGTCTCCAATCCCACGCCCTGCAAGCCCGCGCGGCCCAGCGTTTCAGCCAGCCGCGATTCCAGCGTCCAGTCGGCCTCAGCAAAATCAGTCTCGGTACCGGCGCCCGCCTCGATACGCCGGAGACAGGCAAGTGCAGGCTCTACCGCAAAAAGGCCCGCGAGGGTCTCCTCCGGGGAGGGCTCAAAAGACTGGCGCAGCACACCGGTCGTGCCGGCGACCGTGACCGATCCGGACGCAGGGCTCAGCGCGCCGGAAATCAGCTTGAGCAGAGTGGATTTGCCCGCGCCGTTGCGGCCAACAATCCCTGTGCGTTCCTGATTGAGACTAAAACTAAGGTCTGAAAAAAGAACCCGGCCGTCAGGCAGGGCAAAGTTTAGCGAGGCGAAGGTTATGGAGGCGGGCATGGTGTGAACTCTTCCGGTAAACTGATCCGAGGGCGGTCGTTTTCCGGTGGTCGTTCATGACGCAGGGCCTCACGCTTGGCTGTGGAATTCTTTGCAAGGTTGCTCAGATAGGCATCGCTCACGAAAAGTTCAACTCGCGTCTGGCGGAAATGAAGAGGCTCCCTCTGCGCCTTCCCTCACGATAACACTTGCAGGGCGCGACGGGGCCGTTACCGTTCGGTCATCAAACGGCGCGCCGGCAGAAGCGCGTTTCCCTGGGAGGCGAGCGACACATGACGGCATCCGCAGACGCGGCTGAAACTGGCAACGGCCACATTACCGGTTTCGGCAGCAAGCCATACCGCTCCTATGTGCTCATTGCCCTCACGCTGATCTACACGCTGAACTTCATCGATCGAACGGTGATTACCGTCGTCGCCCAGCCGATCATCAACACCTTTTCGCTGACCGATACGCAGTGGGGTCTGCTGACCGGGCCGCCTTTCGCGCTGTTCTATGCGCTGATGGGCATACCGATCGCCATGTGGGCCGACCGGGGCAACCGCGTCTTCATCATCTCGCTGTGCGTGGTCATCTGGTCTGTGATGACCGTCTTTTGCGGCCTGGCGGCGAGTTTCATCTGGCTGCTTCTCTTCCGCGTGGGCGTCGCGATCGGGGAGGCCGGCTGTACGCCGCCCGCCAACTCGATCATCACAGACTATTATCCCCCAAAGAGCCGCGCCAATGCGATCGGCATCTATTCGATGGGCGTGACCATCGGCGGGGTGATGGCTCAGCTTTTCGGCGGCGCGCTCGCCGGTCTGCAGGGCCCCGATTTCGGCAACTTCCTGGCCTCGATTGGCCTGGGCGGTCTCTTCTCGGGCATCAACTGGGAAGAGGTGGAAGGTTGGCGCCTGGTCTTCGTGATTGTCGGGGCGCCGGGCATTCTTGTTGCCCTGATCCTGTGGCTGACCACGCGCGAGCCTCCGCGCGGCTATTCAGACCCCAAGGGCAAAGCGCCGGTCGAGAAGGCCGGGTTTTTTGAAGCCTTCCGGGAATTCAGCGCAAAGCCAACCTTCTGGACGCTGTCGCTGGGCGCCGCTTTCGTTGCCTTCGTCGGCTACGGCCTGATCAGCTTCCAGGCGCCGTTCCTGATGCGCGTGCATGGCGTCAGCGTTTCGGAAGCGGCCATCCGCTATGGCGCGCCGCTCGCAGCCGTCGCCGCGTTCGGCACATTCCTCGGCGGCTTCCTGTCAGAAAAACTGTCTCCGCGCTTTCCGGCGGTGGTCGCCTGGCTTCCTGGTGTTAGCCTGCTGGTAGCTATTCCCGCCTATATCGCCGCCTTCATGACGCCGTCGCTGACGATGGCATTCTGGATGTGGATGATCGCGGCCATTGCACACTACGCGTATCTCGGCGCGCAATACACCGTGTCGACGGCCATCGTCAGCCCGCGCTCGCGCGCCACAACGGTCTCGGTCCTCCTGCTGATCGTCAGCCTTATTGGCAACGGTCTCGGCCCGATGTTTACCGGCATGATGAGCAGCGCCTTCATGGGCGGAATTATCCGCAGGAACGGGTTGGAAGAAGCCTTTACCACCTTCAATCCCGGCTTCTGCGCCAGCCGTATGGCAGAGCTCGGAGAGCTCGGCCCGGCGCTCTGCTCGGCCTACGCCGAAGGCCTGCGTCAGTCGATGGTGGCCACGGTGCTGTTCTTCGTGGTTGCCGCCGCATTCTACTTCCTCGCCTCCCGCACCTTCCTTAAGGACCGCTGGAGCCCTGCGATCTGAAAATCCGCAAAATTTGCCTGACTATTCGTGGAGACCCGAATGACCGACGCCGCCACCCCTAGCCAGACAAGCGCTACGACCCAGCCGGGCTATCTCACCGGTTTTGGGACACCGCTTTACCGCGGATATGTGCTGTCTTCACTTCTCATTGTTTACATCTTCAACTTCATCGACCGGTCGATCTTCGGGATCCTGACCGAACCGATGAAGCTCTCCCTGCAGCTTGAAGACTGGCATATGGGCGTTCTCGGGGGGCTCGCCTTCGCGATCTTCTACACCACGCTCGGCATTCCGATTGCGCGTGTCGCCGAGCGGCGCAGCCGGATGATGATCATTGTCATCTCGCTCACCCTGTGGAGCCTGATGACGGTGATGTGCGGCTTTGCGACGAGCTTCCTCACGCTGTTCATCTTCCGTCTGCTGGTAGGCGTGGGCGAAGCCGGCTGCACGCCGCCGGCCCAGTCGGTGATCGCGGATTATTTCAAGCCGACCAGCCGCGCGACGGCCGCCTCGATCTATGCGCTGGGCGTGCCCCTTGGCGGCATGCTAGCGGGCCTCTCGGCCGGTCCGATCAACGACTATGTGACGGGCGAAAACGTCTACAACCTTCTGGGCTCATGGGGCTGGACCTGGGCGCAAGGCCTGGTTGACTGGAACAGCCTTGAGGGCTGGCGGATCGCGTTCATTGCCGTGGGCCTGCCCGGCGTTCTGTTTGCCCTCATTCTTTTCTTCACCGTGAAAGAACCACCGCGCGGCTATTCGGACCCTCCGGGCGCGCCCCGCAAAGCTGTACCCGATGGGTTCGGCACCGTGCTCAAGGATCTGATGCAGAAGCCGACCTATGTTCATGTCGTTGCCGGCGCTGCGATTGCTTCCTTTGCCGGATATGGCGTCGCCGCTTTCTCCACATCCTTCCTGCTGCGCACACATGGCCTGACACTGACGCAGGCCGCGCTGATCTTCTCCCTGGTGCTCGGCCTCATGGCAGCCCTGGGCGTGTTCCTGTCCGGCTTCCTCGCTGACAAGCTGTCGGTGCGTTACCCGACGGCGCTTTCCTGGATGCCCGCCCTCGGCATGGGCCTATCGGTGCCGCTTTACTGGCTCGGCTATCTCAGCCCCACCGTGCCGCTGATGATCCCGCCGCTGATGCTGGCCGCCACACTGCACTATTTCTATCTCGGGCCGATGTATGCCGTCTCTGCCGGCGTTGTGGACAGCCGCACGCGGGCCACGGCGGTGGCGATCACCCTGTTCGCGGTCAATCTGATCGGCATCGGCCTTGGCCCAACGCTGATCGGTTTCCTGTCCACCGGCCTCAAGACCATGATGCTCAGCGGGAATGATCTCGGGCTCACACTGTCGATGTGCAAGGATGTAACCGGGCTGGCAGCAGATCAGGTTGCGGCCTGCCGCGACGCCGATGCGCGCGGCCTGCAATGGTCGATCATCATCTTTGCCACGCTCTATGGCTGGGCAGCGATCCATTACCTGCTGGCCGGCAAAACACTGCATCGTGACATGCTGCCGAAAACTGCGTAAGGGCGCCGCCTATGGCGGTATACACACAGGTTTCAGACGAAGCGCTCTCATCCTTCCTCGCCGAGTATGATCTCGGCGAGGCGCTGGCGTTCAAGGGCATTGCCGAGGGCGTCGAGAATTCGAACTATTATCTGGAGACCCGCAAAGGGCGCTACATTCTCACCCTCTTTGAAAAGCGGGTGAACGCGGCTGACCTGCCTTACTTCATTGGCCTCAAGCAGCATCTTTCCGCGCAGGGCTTTCCCTGCCCGCAGCCCGTGATGGGCCGGGATGAAGAGGCGCTGCGCACGCTGGAAGGCCGGCCGGCCGTGATTGTCACTTTCCTTGAGGGGCTTTCGCCCAAGCGGCCGAATGCGAGGCAATGCCGCTCGCTGGGCGAAGGGCTCGCGCGGATGCATCTGGCGCTGGCGGGCTTTGACGGGCGCCGCGAAAACGCTCTCGGGCCCGCCTCCTGGCGTCGCATGTGGGAAGGCCGCGCGGGCGATGCCGACGCGCTGCAGCCGGGCCTCTCAAATGAGGTCAATGCCTGCTTCGTCAGGATCAATGCCGCCCGCGCCTTCTCAGATCACCTGCCACGCGGCACGATCCACGCCGACCTCTTCCCGGACAATGCCTTCTTCCTGGGCGACACCTTCACGGGCGCCATCGACTTCTATTTCGCCTGCACCGACGCGCTCGCCTATGACCTCGCCGTCTGCCTCAATTCCTGGGCCTTCGAAGAGGGCAACGCGACGGACGCCTCGCGGCTGGAATACAATTTCTCCAAAGGTTCGGCGCTGATCGCGGGTTATCAGTCCGTGCGTCCGCTGGAGGCCGCAGAGCTTGAAGCGCTGCCCGCGCTCTGTCTCGGCTCAGCGATGCGTTTTTTCCTGACGCGGCTTGCCGATTGGACGTCTACACCGGCGGGCGCCCTCGTGCGGCCCAAAAACCCCCTTGAATACGCCGCTCGGCTGGCTTTCCATCGCAAGATGGAAACCGCCGAGGGCTATGGGGCATGACGGAAAACACAGCTTCCGACCCGCAAGGCAAGACGCCCGCGCCCGCTGAGGCGGCGCCCACCTATACCCTGGATATGCAGCCCAGGCGCTTCAAACGGGTCAAGCTGGCAGTTTTCCTGTGCGCCCTCGTTGCCTGCCTGTCCGTCGCGATTATCGGCTTTCTGGTGCTGGCGCTGAGCGCCATCTTTACGGGCCTCGGCGGCATGGGCGCAGGACCGCCAACAGGCGCCGGGGAGTTCGGCGGCGGCTTCCTGCTGGCAGCCCAGCTTTCAGCGCTGAATTTCATTCTGTTTTTCATCACCATCCCTGCCGCCGCAATTGTGATGGGACTTTCCGTTGCCCGCTTTCCCTATCAGCGTATCGCCGGGGTGAAATCCTATCTTCGCTGGGGGGCCATCTGGGGCGCCTTTCTTGTTGGCGGGACAACCTGCCTGTTCGGGCTGACCGACAGCTTCGCCTCCGGCCTCGGCGCGCTGGTTGGGGGGGCTTCCATCGGAGGCGTCGCCGGCACCTTCTGCGGCTTTCTTTTCCACACGATCGTGCAGCCGGCCCGGCAACTCACGCAATTGGATGTAAGCGTCTTCTAAAGCCCGCCTTGACGCAGGCGCCGAAGCCCCGCACCTCGCGATGATGACTGATGATGTAATCGAAATCTGGACCGATGGCGCCTGCAGCGGGAATCCCGGGCCCGGTGGCTGGGGCGCGCTGATCCGCTGGAACGGCCATGAGAAGGAACTCTATGGCGGCGATCCGGCGACGACCAACAACCGGATGGAAATGACCGCTGTGGTCGAAGCGCTGAACGCCCTCAAGCGTCCGTCCAAGGTCACGCTCAATGTTGACTCCACTTATGTGAAGGACGGCCTGACCAAATGGATCAAGGGCTGGAAACGCAATGGCTGGAAAACCGCCGACAAGAAGCCGGTGAAAAACCAGGAGCTCTGGATGGCGATGGACGAAGCCTGCAAACGCCATGATATCACCTGGAAATGGGTGAAGGGCCACAATGGCGACGAAGGCAATGAGCGCGCCGACGCCCTCGCGCGCAAAGGCACCGATGAGGCGCGCGGGCGGAAATAGCCGCCGCTTCCTCTGCCTGCCGATACTCTGTCAACAGACATGAAAACGCCCGGAAAGTCTGGCTTTCCGGGCGCTCAATTTCAAATCTCAACGGAAGCTCAGGCGGCTTCCTCGATCTCGCCAGCCTTCTGGCCGGGACGCGGATCACGGAGCACATAGCCACGGCCCCAGACGGTTTCGATATAGTGGTTGCCACCGGTGGCCTGCTGCAGCTTTTTGCGCAGCTTACAGATGAAGACGTCGATAATCTTCAGCTCTGGTTCGTCGAGGCCGCCATAAAGGTGGTTGAGGAACATTTCCTTGGTGAGCGTCGTTCCCTTGCGCAGGGAAAGCAGCTCGAACATGGCGTATTCCTTGCCGGTGAGGTGGACGCGCTCGCCTTCCACTTCGACCGTCTTGGCGTCGAGATTCACCAGGATCTCGCCCGTGCGGATCACGCTCTCGGCATGGCCTTTGGAGCGGCGCACAATGGCGGTGATGCGGGCGATCAGCTCGTCCTTGTTGAACGGCTTTGTGAGGTAGTCATCGGCGCCGTAGCCGAGGGTTTTCACCTTGGCTTCAATGTCCGGATTGCCCGAGAGGATCATGACGGGCGTGTTCACACGGCTCATGCGGAGCTGCTTGAGAACTTCAAAGCCTGTGATGTCAGGCAGCGACAGATCCAGGAGGATCATGTCGAACTCGTAGACCTTGCCGATATCAACGCCGTCTTCCCCCAGATCAGTGAGATAGACGTTGAAGCCAGCGGCTTTGAGCATCAGCTCGATCGAACGGGCCAGCGCCCGATCATCTTCAATTAGCAGGACGCGCATCGCTCGTCTCCCGAATCATCTTAAAGTCAGTCGTAGCTGTTTTGGTTAACATTGTGAATCCTAACGTACCTTTATTAACAGGTATTAAAAAAGCGTTGGACCACAGACGAAATGATTCACTTTCCCTGAACGGATCAGTTGCCAAGCTCTGCGGAGGCCTGGCCCATCATGACCTGGGCCACCGCGATCACATCCTGAACAGGCTGGGCCTGGGGATCGATTGACATCAGCGTCTTCTGACACCGGATTGCATCGCGAACCTTCGGGTCGCGCATGACCGTACCTGCAAGGCGAGGCCGGAAACCGAGGAAGGTCTGGCAGGCGCGCGCAATGGCTTCATAGGTACGTTGACCCGCCGCGCGCGTATCGGCCTGGTTGATGCAGATCAGCGGCTCAACCGACGGGGCATAGCCGCGCAGCACCTTGATGAAGGCGTAGGCATCGGTCATCGAGGCGGGATCATCGGTAATGACGATCAGCGCCTTGTCGCCCGAGCGAGCGAGCCGCATGCAGTTGGCTTCGATGCCGGCGCCAAGATCAATCACCACATGGTCATATTGCAGCGCCAGCGCCGAGAGACCGGCCGCAAGGCGCGCAACTTCTTCCGTGGGCAGCTCAGCCAGCGCACCGGAGCCCGAACGGCCCGGCAGCACATCGAACCCGCCATGGCCTGCGCCGCCATCAATCGGGGTAACTGCGTCTTCAAGCTCAACCCAGCCAGCCACCACAGCCGCCAGATCCGTCTCCGGCGCGATGCCCAGCTGAACGTCGACATTGGCAAGGCCAAGATCGCCATCCACCAGCAAAACACGGCGGCCGGCCTGCGCCAGGGACGAGGCCAGAGAGATGGATACAAAGGTCTTGCCGACCCCGCCCTTGCCACTGGCAACGGTGATGACGGAAGCCGGCGTCACGCGCGGGGGCGGACGAACGGGCGGGCGGTCTTGCGATCTGCGAAGGGCAAAGCTCATGGGATCATGCAGCTCCTCTGAGGGCAATCACATCGCCGCGGGCGTCTTCCATAAGAAGCGCAGCAAGACGTGACGGGGCGGCCGGGACGAGCCCGCCACCAATGAACGGCGTGATTGCCAGATGCGAGAATGCGATACCTGATGAGGTAAGAGCCGCGATGGCCCCGCCCCGGCGGCGTACAACATCAAGCTTGGTCAGGATAGCGCGGCGAACACCTGCGCGGTGGAAAGCGCGGGCGGACTCGGCCAGATCGTCCGGGTGCCCCTCAGCAGAAAGGACCAGCACCGGCTCGGCGCGGATGGCAGCCACGAGATCGCCAAGGCTCGCCAGATCATCGCCCTCGAAGGGGTTGATGGCCGGCAGGTCGATCACGCAGCGGCGGCTTTCATTGCGCAGGGATCTCAGCTCACTGAACAGCGCATCGGGCGTTTCAGCCACCCGGATCTGCCCGCGCTCGCGCTCGAGATAGGCAGCCAGTTGCTCACCGGCTGCAGACCCGTCGAGGTCAGCCGCCAGCGGCGTGATCTCGGCCCGCGCCACCGAAGCGCGGCGGGTCAGCTTCGCTGCTGTCGAGGTGCGGCCATGGCCGGGTGGACCAACGAGAAGAATGTCGCGGTCCAGGCGGGCCGGAATAGGATCGCAGGTCACAAGGCGCGACAGGCCCTCGGCCATCGCCTCCTCAGGCGTCGAGAACTCGCCCGGGCGGCGGCCAGCGCCTTCATTGGCCACACGCTCGGCAAAGCGTTGCGGGGCGCCATGCCACAGCAGCGCGTCCCGCACGCGGGCAAAGATCGGATTGTCCACGCCGCGGCCATGGCCGAGATTGCGGGCGTCGCGCAGGAAGAGCGGCTCGTTCCCGGCAGCTGATGCGCCTTTCCGGTCGGTGGCCGCGCGCACTTCCACGCCGCCATCTACTTCGCGCTCGGACAGGATCACCGCATCCGCGCCCATTTCCGCAAAGATCATCGCCTTGGCAGCTTCCATCGATTCTGCGGCGAACATCTTCATGCGCATGGGCGTCGTGTCCTCAGGTTACGCTGCGGCGGGAGTGGGGAGTGATTCTCTGGGGCGCCGCTGAACTCGATTTGATCAAGCCGCCCAAAGGTTAATTTTTTCCGAAATTGCGTTAGGGTTTACAGGAAATTCAGGAAAGCAGGGTGTTTGTAACGTTTCGCGGACCCGACTGGCCTTGCTGGCTGGACGGCCTATCCTGACATCAGGAAAACGCAGGGAAACGTCATGCCGCTGACAGAAATTCTAGCGATTACAGGGCTTGGGCTCGGGGCAGCGATGGGGCTGGGCGCCCTCCTTGTGCCCGAATGGGCTTCGGGTGTCGTCCGCCTCAAAGCCGATCCGGCAAAGGGCGGGGGCTATTCGGAGTTCCGCGCCACATATGGCGGCCTTCTCTTCCTGGTTCACGCTGTAGCGCTGGGCATTGTGCTGCTCACCCCGCCGGCCGGGTCTGCCCTGGCGGTGATGCCGATTGCAGCGGGATGGTTTGGCGCAGCGTTTGGCCGGGTGGTTTCGCTGCTGTTTGACCGTTCGAAACTCGGCGATACGCGCATCATCCCGATCTGGATGGCCACTGAGGTGGCGCTCGGCCTTGCTATTGGCGCGCCAGTCCTGCAATTCCTCGGCTGAAGCCACATAGAAAGACACTGCCATGACGGAGCGTCGCGAGACGGCCCGCCCGAACCGGAAACCTTCCGGCGCGAAACGGCCTGCCCCTGCCCACAAATCTGCTGCCGCCCCGGCCGACTGGTCGGAAGGCGAGCGTATCGCCAAATATCTGGCGCGGGCGGGCATTGCCTCCCGCCGCGAGGTCGAACGCCTGATCGAGGCGGGCGAAGTGACCGTTAACGGCCAGAAGCTGACATCCCCAGCCTTCAAGGTGACCGGCAAGGAGCTGATCAAGGTTGGCCGCAAGACGGTTCGGGCGCCTGATGCCAGCCGCCTCTGGCGTTACCACAAGCCTGCTGGCCTGATCACCACCACCAACGATCCGGCCGGCCGGCGCACGATTTTCGACGAGCTGCCCAAATCCCTGCCCCGGACCGTTACCGTTGGCCGGCTCGACCTGACCACCGAGGGCCTGCTCCTCCTCACCAATGATGGGGAACTCGCCCGCTTCCTGGAACTGCCGAAATCGGCGCTCGAGCGCACCTACCGCGTCCGCGCCAAGGGAACGGTGACGCAGCTGAAGATCGACGAACTGGCGAGCGGCATTACGGTCGAGGGCGTAAAGTACCAGCCGATCAAGGCGGTGTTCGACCGGGAGATGGGCGCGAACTCCTGGCTGACCGTGACCCTCACCGAAGGCAAGAACCGGGAGGTGCGCAAGGCGCTGGAATCGGTCGGCCTTACGGTGAACCGCCTGATCCGGGTGAGTTATGGCCCGTTTGTGCTGGCAGATCTGAAACCAGGCCAGGTGGATGAGGTACCCTCCGACCTCCTCGAAGCGGCGCTGGCAGAGCTGGGCCACAAGGTCGATTCTGCGCCCGCCAAGCCCGCTCCTGCCCCTAAGTCACGCCTTGGCAGGCGGGGGCCTTCGACTAGAGTAAAGGGAAAGCGGGCCTAGATCCGCACCCCACGCTCTGGAGGCTTTTCACATGTCCGATACAGCTGTGCTGGCGGTTCCGCCGGACACAAAGAAAGACCCTGCGCGCCGCATGAGCGAAGCAGCAGCGGCCACCTGCGATCAGATCGTCACCCCGGCCGTCTATGCCGACCAGGCGGCGCTGGACGCGGCCTTCAAGCGGCTGCGCGCCGAAGATCCGCTGGCCTGGTGCGAGCCTGAAGGCTTCCGTCCCTTCTGGGCGGCCACCAAGCATGCCGACATCATGGATATTTCTCGCCAGAACCAGCTGTTCACAAACGGCCAGCGCGAGATGCTCTCCTATCACGAGGCGGAGAAGGGCGTTTACGCCAAGTTCGGCCAGCCCCACCTTCTGAAAACCCTCGTCCAGCTGGACGACCCGCTGCACTACAAGCTGCGCCACCTGACCCAGGAATGGTTCATGCCGCAGAATGTGAAGAAGCGCGAAGACGCCATCAAATCCATCGCCAAGCAATATGTTGACCGGATGGAAGACATGGGCGGGGAGTGCGATTTCCAGCGCGATGTGGCGCTCTATTATCCCTTGCGCGTGATCATGCAGATCCTCGGTGTTCCGGAATCGGATGAACCGATGATGCTGAAGCTGACGCAGGAGATTTTCGGCGCGCAGGATGAAGACCTGATGCGCGACAAATCCCTCGCCGAGGAGCGCGATGTGGAAAAGGGCCTCGCCTCGATCCAGGCGACGCTGGCCGAATTCTTCATGTACTTCACCAACATCACGGCCGACCGGCGCGCCACCCCGAAGGATGATGTCTCCACCGTCATCGCCAATGGCATGGTGGACGGCGAGCCGATCGGCCAGCTGGAAGCGATGAGCTATTACATCATCGTGGCCGCTGCGGGCCATGACACAACCAGCGCATCGACCGGCGGCGGCGTGCTCGGCATGCTGCAGAACCCGTCCGAGCTGAAAAAGATGATGGCCGATCCAAAGGCCGTCTCGCGCACGGCCGTGGACGAAGCCATCCGCTGGACGACGCCGGTGAAGCATTTCATGCGCACCGCGCAGGATGACTATGAACTCCGGGGCAAGAAGATCCTGAAGGGGGAGAGCGTTCTGCTCTGCTATCCGTCGGGCAACCGGGATGAGGAAGTCTTCGACGATCCCTTCACCTTCCGCGCCGACCGCTCGCCCAACAAGCTGATCTCCTTCGGCTATGGCGGCCATATGTGCCTCGGGATGCACCTTGCCCGCCTCGAAATGCAGGCGATCTATGAGGAGCTGTTCAGCCGCGTGAAATCGATCGAGCTGGCCGGAGAGCCGAGCTTCATCAAGGCCAACTTCGTCGGCGGCCCGAAATCCATCCCGGTACGGTACAAATTCTAGTTAATCGCCTCCCTGAGGGGAGGCGTCATCACAGTGAGCAGGATCAATGACGCTTCTGAATGTCACCGAAACCTATCAGGTTGAAAGCCCGCCGAAGGAACCGAAATTCGGCAAGGCTCACGCCCTCACGCCGCCGGTGGACCTGACCCAGCCGACCGTCTTCTCGGACAATGGTGGCTACACTCATGACGCGTTCGCGACAATGCGCGAGAAAGCCCCCGTCATGTGGCATCCGGAAGTCCTCGGCGCAGGATTCTGGGCCGTTACGTCCTACGATCTGGTGAAGAAAGTCGAGCTGGCGCCCGGAACTTTCTCATCCCAGAAAGGCGGCATCCTGATGAATTACGGTATGGAGGGCGTTCCGCGCCATCCGCTGCTGCATTCCTCTTCGCTGAACTCGCTGATCAATCTGGACCGGCCCTTCCACACGCCGCTCCGCATGGAGCATATGGCCTATTTCCGCGCCGACTTTGTTGCCGAACTTCGCAAGCGCGTGGATGTGGAGGTCAACCGTCTGCTCGACGCGATGGAGAAGCAGGGGCCCGTGGTCGACATGGTGGAGATGTTCTCTGCCGAACTGCCGCTTTTCACGCTCTGCGAAATCCTCGGCGTGCCGCCGGCCGACCGGCCGAAGCTCGTCCACTGGATGCACTTCCTGGAGACCTCGCAATACCAGGCCCAGCAGGAAGGCCTCGGCAATGTGACGCCTGAGCAGATCATGACCTTCATGACCGAAATCCAGGCCATGTTCGAATATGGGCGCTACCTGCTGGATGAGCGGCGCAAAAATCCGCAGCCGGACCTTCTCTCCGCCATCGCCAATGTGCAGATCGACGGCAAGCCGCTCTCGCCGGAATTCCTCGATGGTTCCTGGCTGCTGATCGTCTTTGCGGGGAACGATACCACGCGCAACTCCCTCTCGGGAACCATGCGCCTGCTGACGGAAAATCCGCATCTGCGCGAGCAGCTGAAGGAGAAGCCCGAGCGCTTCCCCAATTTCGTGCATGAAGCCATCCGCATGGTCACACCTGTCACCTATATGCGCCGCACCGCCACGCAGGACACCGAACTGGGTGACCAGAAAATCGCTGCGGGCGAAAAGGTCGTGATGTATTATCCGGCCGCCAACCGTGACCCGGCAAAGTTTGCAGATCCCAACACCTTCGACATCGACCGCGCCAACGCCAAGGAACATCTTTCCTTCGGCCACGGGCCGCATGTCTGCCTTGGCCAGCGTGTGGCGAACATGCAGCTGGAATCGGCCTATCGGAATATTCTCAGCCGCTTCCCGAACGTGCGATGGACCGGTGAGCAGACGATTGCGCCGAACAACTTTGTGCATGCGATCTCGTCGCTGATGGTGGATCTCGGCAAATGAGCGTCGTTCTCCGCGAAGACCGCGATGGCCTGGCCATCCTGACGCTGAACCGCCCGGACAAGCTCAACTCGCTCACCGTGGGTATGTTCGAGGAGCTGCGCAAACATGTGCTGGCGCTCTACAAGGACGACTCCATCGGCTGCGTGGTATTGCGCGGCGCCGGGCGGTGTTTCTCCGCCGGGCACGATCTTGCCGATATCGCCGAAGGCGAAGCTGTGCCCTCGCGCGGCTGGCATTCGGAAACCCTCCGCCTGATGGAGCGCCTGCCCAAACCGGTGATCGCTGCCGTGCACGGGCATTGTTACACCGGCGCCCTGGAAGTGGCGCTGGCGGCCGATTTCATCATCGCCGCCGAAAGCGCAAAGTTTGGCGACACTCACGCCAAATGGGCGCTCACCCCGATCTGGGGCATGAGCCAGCGCCTGCCCCGGCGCGTCGGCATTGCCACCGCCAAGCGCCTGATGTTCACCGCCGAAATGTTCGGCGCCGCCGAGGCGCTCAGGATTGGCCTTGCAGAACTCGTTGTTCCGGATGCGGAATTTGACGCCGCCATCGACGGCATCGCCCGTCAGATCCTCGCCAACTCCCCCTTCAGCCATGCTGCCAACAAACGCCTTCTGGAGGCAACGGACGCGCGGGATATGGACAGCGGCCTGCAATGGGAAATACTTAACAATGAGGGTGTAGGCCCGGACATGCAGGCTCGCATCGGCGCATTCATGGGGAAAGGCCGCAGCTGAGCCCTGAAAAGGGGACAAGACATGGCTGACTTTCTGATCCGTCGCGGCAATCTGCGCGACACAAGCTGGACCGAAACGCCTGCGGCTCCGCTCGCTGACGGCCAGGCCCGCCTGAAGGTCGATGCCTTCGCGCTCACCGCAAACAACGTCACCTATGCCACGTTTGGCGAGGCGATGGGCTATTGGAGTTTCTTCCCTGCCGCCGATCCGGCCTTTGGCCGCGTGCCGGTCTGGGGCTTTGCGACCGTGACCGAGTCGAAAGCTGAGGGCGTCGCGCCCGGCGCGCGGGTCTATGGCTACCTGCCGGTCTCCGAACAGTTCGACGTTTCACCTATCCGCGTCAGCGCGGCGAGCTTCATGGACGGCGCCGCCCACCGTCAGGGCCTCGCGCCGATCTACAACACCTACATCTTCAACGCCGCGGACCCCTCCTACGATCCCGCCTTCGAAGCCCAGCAGATGCTGTTCCGTCCGCTGTTCACCACCGGCTGGATGATCGATGACTGCCTGATGGAAACGGGCGCGGACATTCCCGAAACCGTCGTCATCTCCTCTGCCTCGTCGAAAACGGCCCTGGCGCTTGCCCATTGCCTGAAACAGCGGGGCGCCGTGGAAGCCATCGGCCTCACCTCACCGGCCAACAAGGCCTTTGTCGAAGCCTCCGGCCTCTATGCGCGCACCACCACCTATGATGAAGTCGACAGCCTGCATGCCCGCGGCCTCACCGCATATGTGGATTTCCTTGGCCGCCCGGCGCTGACAGCCGATGTCCATCACGCCCTGAAAGACCGGCTGGTGCGCAGCCTGGTGATTGGCGTGACAGATTGGGAAGGCAATCGCGCGCCGGTGGAGGCGCCCGGCCCCCAGCCGGAATTCTTCTTTGTGCCAACATATGCCGCCGAGCGTGCCAAGGCGCTGGGGGCGGATGAACTCAACGCGCGGACGGGCAAATCTCTGGCGGGTTTCTATGCTGCCTCGTCAAAATACCTGACGCCGGAACATCAGAAGGGCCGCGCCGCCATCGAGACAGCCTGGCGCCAGACACTGGACGCCAAGGTCTCCCCGTCGACCGGCCTGATCCTCAGCTTCTGAGGCTTCAGCGCGGCTTTACCGTGAACTCGGTCCGGCGGTTGCGGGCATGCGCCTCAGCCGTCGAACCTGTGTCGATCGGGCGGCTTTCGCCATAGCCCACCGCTTCCAGCGTCTCTTCGGGCAGCCCCTTGCCGATCAGATAGGCGCGCAGGGCATCGGCCCGCTCTTGCGAGACGCGCAAATTATAGTCGTCCGCGCCGCGTGTATCCGTATGCGTACCAATCTCGATCCCGAAGGCCCGGCAGAGCATGGCAACCCCGCCCAGCGCATCAACCAGCGGCAGGCTGACCGGGGAGATATTGGCATTGCCGGTGCCAAACTGAATGACCCGGTCCCTGGAGGTCGCATTGAACGCCGCCTGACAGCTTTCCGCCGTGGTCAATTGACCCGCCAGCGCCGCCAGCGGCACGCCGAGGCCCTCTTCGCCGCCCTCAACTGAAATGCCATCCACGACCAGCATCCCGGCAGCCCCCGCGCGCGGATGCCCCTCAATGGCGGCCAATCCGGCAGCAAGGCCCTGCGCCTTGGCGTCGGCGTCCGGCGCTGAGCCGGTCACCACGGCCACCTGATCGCGCATGGTGATGCCAAGCCAGTCAATTCCTGCGGCCTGCAGCCCTGCCTGAATTTCCTGCGCCCAGAGCGCCGGATTATTGGCGGCAAGTTCCGGCGGCGTTGTGCTCACCAGCAGGCGGCCATCCCGCATCTCATACATCCCGTCCGCAATCGGCACACATTCGTCTCCGCCCGCCGTTGAGGCGGCTGGGGCCGCCGCACGGGTAGAAGCAGGGGCCGTGTCGCTACAGGCGCCCAGCGTCAGAAACGCGGCCGAAACAAGCAGGCAGGAGCGGATAGCCATGACTTTCCTCACAGGGGTAACGCCGGCGCAGGCAGGATTTACCATCATAAATGCATAAGCTGTGCAGCCCCCGCCGTCAAAGCGGGAGGCCGCGCGCCTGTCGCCCTGCAAATTACTTGCCGGACTTGTAGACCTCTCCACCCTTCATCACGAACTCGACCGCCTCAAGCACGCGGATGTCTTTCAGCGGGTCTTTGGTCACCGCAATCAAGTCGGCATATTTGCCGGGCTCCAGCGTGCCGATGTCCTTGGCCATTTCCAGATGCTCGGACGCCACGACCGTCGCTGACCGGATGGCTTCTTCGGGCGTGAACCCAGCCTCAACCATCAGCGCAAATTCCCGGGCATTGTCCCCATGGCGCGAGACGCCGGTATCCGTGCCAAAGGCCACCGCCACGCCGCCCTCATGCGCCCGGCGCAGCATCTCCAGCATCAACGGCCCAACCTGCGCCGCCTTGGCCCGTGACGGCGCCGGCAGCCAGGGTTCATTCGTCCAGCCGGTCACCGTCGCCCCTGCCAGCACGGTGGGCACCAGAATGGCGCCGCTTTGCTTGAACAGCGCAATCGACTCGGCATCCAGGTACGTGCCGTGCTCGATGGAATCGATGCCGGCGCGCAGCGCAGCATCTACCCCGCTCTTGCCATGGGCATGCGCGGTCACCTTGCGGCCCATCTTGTGAGCGGCGTCCACGATGGCGGCCAGCTCCTCATCGGTGAATTGCTGTTCCAGCCCCGCAGCGGTGTTGGACAACACTCCGCCGGTCGCGGTGATCTTGATGAGATCGGCGCCTTCCTTGATCTGCTGGCGCACGGCCCGGCGGCAATCATCAGCGCCGTTGCAGATGCTGCTGCCCGTGAAGGCCGCCATCACGCGCGAGGAATAGCCGTTGATGTCCCCATGCCCGCCGGTGATCGCGACGCTGCTGCCGGAGGCACGCATGCGCGGGCCCGGCACAGCGCCGCGCGCAATGGCGTCGCGCAGGCCGAAGATGGAATCGTTGGGCGCGCCCACATCCTGAACCGTGGTGAACCCCGCCTTCAGCGTTACCAGTGCAAAGGCAGCGCCGTCAAAAGCGGTATCGACCTCGGAATCCTCGAAATCCTTGATGCGCCCGCCCGGCCCGTTCTCGCTGGTGATGTGCACATGGCTGTCGATCAGCCCCGGCAGCACATAGGCGTCTCGCAGATTGATCACCGTATAGTTCTTCGGCGTCGAATAGCCGGCCGTGATCGACACGATGCGGCCATCTTCAACCAGGATTGTCTGGCGGGTCAGATAGCCTTCGCCCGGCTTGGCGAGCACATGGCCGGCATGGATGACGGCATCCTCGGCGATAGCCGGGGCTGACAGGGTGAGCGCGCCGAGCGCGGCGGCAATCAGTTTCTTCACGGGTAATCCCTCCCAGAGATATGACACGCAGGGTAGCGCCCCTTACCGCCGATGCAATCGCCCCCGATACGTCAGGCGAGGCGTTCCTTGGGATATTCGGGATAGCTCGCCTTCATCACGCCGTGATTGAGCAGCATCTCGGCCACCTGCTTCTGGCCGGAGGCATCAAAGATGCGCGTGCGGATCCAGTAATTCTCCACCCGCCGCGATTCTGAAAGCGCCACGACCTCCCGCCGCAGCACATATTCCTCGCCCACGAAAAGCGGTCCCTCGATCATCCGGATTTCCAGATCGGCAAACAGGCCAATGCTCGGATGTTTCACCGGGAAGCGGGCGCCATGGCTGGAATAGTTGGCCAGCACACTGACCATTTCGAGCGGCACCACCGGACGCCCCCAGGGCGAGGCGCCGGCATCCGAATACATCGGGTCATTCTCGGTGATCACGGCCAGCTTCTCTGCCAGCGAGAAGGGATAGAGATCGCCCATATTCTGATCCGGCCCCATCCGCACACGTTCTTCGGCGGCGCCCTGCAGGCCAACCTTCATGTCCGCCAGGATGACGAGATCGCTCGCGGGGCGCAGCGCCTTCATCCGCGCCTCCAGCAGTGTCTCGCCATGGTCCGGGCCCAGCGTGGCACTGGCTTCCAGCACGGGCGTGCCATCTTCCTTGAAGGCCCGCGCCGCCGTGCGCGTGGCGCCCGGCGCAGGCTTGTCAATCTCGGCACGGACTTTCTCGCCATCGAACACCATGTTGAGGAAATGGCAGGAGAAGCAACCGCGTTCAAACCAGTCCTTGCCCCAGACGTCCGCCAGCAACGGCACGAATTGCTGGAAATGTGTCGGCCCTTCGATAGGCCCCGCCTTGATGCCAAGGCGCGCGGCTTCTGCGTCATCATGCAGGGATTTGTGGCCACCATATTTCTGCTCGGTCAGCATATTGACGGGGCTGCGCAGCGGGCCTTTGAGAATTTCGGTCATAACATCTCCCTTTTGATCGATCCTGCCATGTTCAGGCGGCGGGGTCACGTCTTGCCGCGCCCCATGAAACGCATACTCAGAAAGGACAGCGTCACCAGCAAGGCTGAGAGGATCAGTGCCAGCCGCGTTGTCCCATCCCAACCCGCCTGCTCATACACAAAGGTTGCGCCCCAGCTGGCAAGTCCGCCGCCGATGAACATCAGCACGATATAGGCCGTCATCAGCCGGGTACGCACACCGGGCGGCTGGCTCAGGAACGTCATCCGCCCCGTCACGTCAATCAGCGGGCCGACAACGTTCATCAGCGTCAGCGGGATAATCAGCAGCCAGAGGCTGTGCCCGAAAACTCCGAGGAGGCAGACACCGGCAAACTGCACCAGAGAAATGAGGAAGCGCGCCTTCCGCGCGCCCACCCGGTCTGCCCAGGCGCCCAGCGGCGCGGTCGTCATCAGGTTCAGCAGCGCCAGCGCCGCCAGATAGCCTACCGTATCGGTGCCATAGCCCATCTCGGGGCTGGTGAGATGAAGCCCCAGCGTCAGCCAGACGGACAGGAAAATACCAAAGCCGAGCCCCTGGATCACGCCGGAGAGCACCACTTCGGGATGGCGCCGCACAATCGGGATGACCGAGAGGACAAGGCCGAAATAATTCTCTGCCGGCCCTTCTGCAGCGGATTTCTCGCGCCCCTCCATGATCCGTGGAAGGAGCAGGGTGATCGCCAGCATGACACAGGCGGCGATATAGTAGACCGTTCTCCAGCCCAGATGCTCGCCCACCCAGCCAGCGCCCACACGGGCGATCAGGATGCCGGCAATCACTCCGGTTGTCAGCGTCGCTGTCACCTGGCCGAGACGCTGAGGCTCCACCCGCTTGGAGGCATAAGCGGGCAGCAGATAGGGAGTAATCGTCGAGAAGCCGAGGAAAGTCGATCCGGCCACGAACAGCCAGAAGCTGCCCGCAAAGGCCATCATCATCAGCCCAAGGAACTGCCCGGCGGCAAACACGGTTGCCAGCTGACGGTTGCTGAACCGGTCGCCCAGCGGCAGCAGCACGAAAATCCCGACTGCAAGTGCAATCTGGTTCAGCGCGGGCACCAGACCGATGCCCGAAGGCGAAACGCCGAAATCCTTCGCCACAAGGGCGATGATCGGGTGGATGTAATAGGCGTTTGCCGTAACAACGGCGCTCGCCAGTGCCAGCAACAGCAAATCCCGGCGCGTCAGCAGCCGCCGGCCACCCTCAGGGGCCGGCGGGCTGGAAGGCTCAGGCCTCACCCCGGCATGCCGGCGCGGCGGGCATATTCATAAGCGAACCGTGCCAGCGGCACCACGCGAGCAGCATTCGACTCAGCGTTCGCGCTGTTGGCAGTGCCGTCGCGCACGCGGCCGATGATCCCCTGAAGGATGCCGGCCAGACGGAAGGCATTGTAGGAGAAGTAATAGTCAAGCTCCGGCAGGCCCTTGCGGCCGGTATGCTCGCAGTAGAGGCCCACATATTCTTCCATCGTCGGAATGCCCCAGGCCTTCAGGTCCGGGATCGCCATGATCGAGCCACGCGCCGAATCCCCCGGCGGCATCACCCAGTTCATCAGATGGTAGGAAAAATCCGCAATCGGATCACCCAGCGTAGACAGCTCCCAGTCGAGTACCGCGATCACCTTCGGCTCGGTCGGATGCAGGATCATGTTGTCGAGGCGGTAGTCCCCGTGAACAATCGTCGTCGTGTCGCCCGGCGGGATGTTCCCCGGCAGCCAGTCGATCAGCTTTTCCATCTCCGGAATGTGGATCGTCTCGGAGGCTTTATACTGTTTCGTCCAGCGGTGGATCTGGCGGGCAACATAGTCGCCCTCCTTGCCGAAGCCTTCGAGGCCCGCTTTCCGCCAGTCCACATTGTGCAGGTCGGCGAAGGTCTTCACCTTGGCTTCATAGATCGCCCGGCGCTCTGAGGGTTGATACTCCGGCAGCGTGCCATCCCACAGGATGCGGCCTTCCACGCAGTCCATCACATAGAATATCGTGCCGGTAACGCTCTCATCCAGGCACAGGCCGTAGGGGCGGGCCACCGGATAGCCGAGCGGGTAGAGGGCGTTGATGATCGTGAACTCGCGGTCCACCGCATGCGCGCTCGGCAGCAGCTTGCCCGGCGGCTTGCGGCGCATCACGTATTTCTTCTTCGGCGTGATCAGCTGATAGGTCGGGTTGGACTGCCCCCCCTTGAACTGGCGCACCACCAGCGGGCCTTCATACCCCTCGACATTCGCTTCCATCCAGGCAGCCAGCTTGGTTTCGTCAAAACGGTGCGACTCGGCGACTTCCTTTGTGCCGGAATACAGGTCTTGTGCGGTATCGCCCTCTGCCATTTTGGTCTCTCTCAATTCTGCCGGATTCTGTATGGATACCATACAAGTCCGCGCCGCCCCGCCAAGACCTGCCGCCGCGTCGCGTCACCATTTCAGGATACCAGGATGAGAACCGCATTCCGTTTTTGCGCCTTGATCTTTCTGATCTTTTCCAGCGCCGGGTTGAGCGCGCAGGCAAAAATGCTCGATCCGGACGGGCTCATACGCCCGGAACTCCTGGAACGTGCCCTCGCTGCGATGGAAGCGCACGCCCGTAATGGCGGCAGCACCGGAAAGCTGGTGATCGTCGATTATGGCCAGCATTCCAGCAAGAAGCGGCTGCATGTCATCGACCTGGCAACCGGCGCCGTCTCGGCCTATCGCGCCGCCCATGGCATGGGCACCGACAAGGATCATGACGGCTATCTCGACGGTTTCTCCAGCCTGCCCGGTTCACAGGCGAGCAGCGAAGGCACCTTCCGTTTCGCCGAGGAATATACCGGCAAGCATGGCCTGTCCTTCCGCCTAGATGGGCTGGACAAAACCAACAGCACCTCCCGTGAGCGGGCAATCGTCGTCCATGCCGCCGACTATGCAGAGCCCGCCTTCCTTACCCGCCATGGCAAGCTCGGCCGGTCGAACGGATGCATCGTGTTCTCGAAGGACGACCTGGCCGCGTTCGCAAACGAAGTGCCCGCAGGCACGCTGATCTTCGTCGGCAAATAACGCCGCCTATTTTGCTTGATCCGCCCCGCCCGAGGCGGCTAAACCCCGGTCATGACCGATACACCTCCCGACCGTCTCTCGATCTATCCCAACAGCCCGTACTACGACTATGACGTGCTGGTGCGCGGCATTGGCGTGCGCTTTCGCGGTGAAGAGAAATCCACCGTCGAGGAGTATTGCATCTCCGAGGGCTGGATAAAGGTGTCCGCCGGCAAGGCTGTGGACCGCAAGGGCCGGCCGATGCAGCTGACCCTGAAGGGGCCGGTCGAGGTCTGGTTCAAGGACGAGGAAGCCCAAGGCTAAGCCGGTTCCGGCCCCAGCATATCCTCGCAATGCGCCTTATGCTGCGCGCGGATCTGTTCCAGGGCCTTGTGGATCATCGCCCGGTTCTTGTCATACATCAGTTCCAGCGTGATGCCGCGCAGCGTCAGGATCAGCACGCGGGCATGCACCATGGCCGCCTCAACATCCTTCACCCCGGCAGCAATCGCCGTGGCGCATGTATCCTGGTCAATCTCCGCTTCGACCCGCATACCGATGGGCCGCAATGCCGCTCCCAGCGCGGCGTCCCACCGCGAGGCCAGCAGCGCCTCGGTAATGGCGGCGCCCTCGGGAATGTTCTGGGACTCCCAGAACAGGTCGCACATCGCCCGGTACCGGGCCACCGGATTGGGTAAGGCGCGCATCAGCTCTCGCGTATGCTCCATCATCTGGTCCATCGCCGCCTCAACCGCGCCGGTAATCAGCGCGATCCGCGTCGGGAACTGGTGCAGCACTGACCCCCGGCTGACGCCCGCCCGCTCCATCACCGTTTCGATGGAGGTGGCGGCATAGCCCCGCTCACACAGGCATTCGATGGCCGCAGTGATCAGCTGCCGGCGCGTTTCTTCGCCCCGCCGCGTTCGCCGGGGGCGTGCCGCCAGCGTATGCGGCAGCGGATCGCTCCTGTCGTTCATACCCATCAAGACTGCGCTCCCCACTCGTCATCCTGGCTATCCGGCTCGAAAATAGTCAACATTGACTACTTTTCTAACCATGATACTAATTTTCCAGCTTGCCGCGTTGCCGGGCGCGGCGCCAGAGGCTTTTCGAAGCCATAACAAGAAATCATCCGGCACGGGAGGAACACATGACCACAACTGCCGCGACGGAACCGTCTACCAATACGGCCGGTATGGAAATTTTCCGCTTTGCCTCTGCGCCCACGCTGGACGAGACAGGCCATATGGAAGTGGCCGATCTCAATGAAGACATGCAGGCTGGCATCGGCGGCGCGCTGGAAGCAGGCTTTGCTGAAGGCAACGTGGTGAAAACCCTCTTTTCCCGCCCCGGCTTCAGCCTCACCTATGCCTGGTTCAAGAGCGGCTTCCCGCTTCCTCTGCACACGCACAATGCCGATTGCCTCTATTATATCGTCGCCGGCACGCTGCAGCTCGGAACGGAAAAGCTCGGCAAGGGTGACGGCTTCTTCATCGGCAAGGACAAAGCCTATCGCTACACACCCGGCCCGGAAGGCGTCGAGGTGCTGGAATTCCGCAGCGAAGAGAATTTCGACATCAAGTTCCTGGCCAAGACGCTGCCCGCCTGGGCGAAGATCACCGATGTGATCAAGGAGCGCCGCCCGGCCTGGGCCACCGAAGCCCCGCCCAGCAGCGCGCAATAGGCGAGCCTCACATGACCCGGAAAAGATTTGAGAACAAAGTCGCCGTCATCACCGGCGCCGCCTCCGGTATTGGCGCGGCCACCGCCCGTCTGCTGGCCCGCGAAGGCGCCCATGTGGTGCTGGCGGACCTGAACGATAATGGCGGCGCCTCCATCGCGGCTGACCTTGGCGCTACGGCCATGGCCATCAAATGCGACGTCTCCAGCGCCGCCGATATCGAAGCGCTCATCAAGGCGGCTGTGGATCGCCATGGCCGCATCGACATCCTCTTCAACAACGCCGGCATCGGCAGCTTCGGCACCAGCGTGGAAATTCAGCCTACGGAATGGGAACGTGTCATCGCGGTAGACCTGCACAGCGTCTATTATGCCTGCCACTTCGCCATACCCCACATGCCGCGCGGCGGCGCCATCGTGAATACGGCCTCCATCTCTGGCATGGGCGGGGACTACCGCTTCGCCGCCTATAACGCCGCCAAGGGCGCCGTCATCAACTACACCCGCGCCCTCGCGGTAGACCATGCCCGCGACGGCATCCGCGTCAACGCGCTCTGCCCCGGCCTCGTCGATACACCGATTACCGCGGGTGCCCAGCAATTGCCGGGCCTGAAGGAAGAATGGGAAAGCCGCATCCCGCTCGGGCGCGCGGCCCAGCCCGAAGAGATGGCCAGCGTCGTGGCCTTCCTGGCTTCGGAAGACGCCTCCTATGTCACCGGCACGATCATGGTGGCCGATGGCGGCACCACCGCGCACACCGGCCAGCCGGAAGTCGCCCGCTTCGCCCTTCCGCCCCAGAGCTGACCCGCAGCAAGCATCAGGACACGTATCATGCGCGCCGCCGTTCTTCAGGGCAAATCCATCAGCATACGCCAGATGCCGGACCCCTCGCCTGCGCCTGGCCAACTCCTCGTCCGGCCGATCTTCACCGGCATCTGCGGCAGTGATCTCAGCGCCCGCAAACAGATGGCGGCCATGGCCGATACCCTACCGCCGGAAGCCCTGTCCCAGATGCCGGCGATCATTCCGGGGCATGAGTTTTCCGCTGAAGTGATCGGCATCGCGCCGGGCACGGAGACGCAGATTAGGCCCGGCGACATCATCACCGGCCTGCCCTTCACGCACACGCATGAAGGCCCGCAGACCATCGGCCTCTCGCCCGCCCATGGCGGCGGGCTGGCCGAGCTTTCCTGCATTGATGCCTGCCGCAGCTTCCGCATCCCTGAGGGTGTACCGCATGATCTTGCCGCGCTGAGCGAGCCGCTGGCCGTTGGTCTGCATGCGGCCAATCTGGCCAGCCGCAACCGCGCGCCAAATGTCGTCATCGGTTGCGGCCCGGTCGGCCTCGCCGTCATCCTCTCGCTCAGCCTGCAGGGCAGAGGGCCCATCCTGGCGGCAGACTTCTCCGCAGAACGCCGCCGCGCCGCCAGCGCGCTGGGCGCCGGCATTGTCATAGATCCGTCGGCCGGGTCTGCCTTCGATCACTGGGGCGATCTGAAGCTGACGCCTCATCCGATGTCACCCCTGCTTGAGCGGGATTTCCGCGGCCTGCCGCCCGGCGCCAACATCTTCGAATGCACCGGCGCCCAAGGGATGCTGGATCAGGTGATCAAGGGCGCCCCGCCGCACAGCCATATCATCGTGGCCGGCGTCTGCCCACATGAGGAGAAGCTCACCCCGCTTGACGGCATCCTCCGTGAGCTGACACTTGAGTTCAGCTTTGCCTACCGCCCGGAAGAGTTCGCCGCTGCCCTCGCCATGATAGAGGCGCACCCGGACAAGGCTGCCCGCCTCATCACCAGCCGCCAGCCACTCGCCAACACCGAAGCGGCCTTCGACAGCCTCGCGAAAAACCCCAGCGAGATCAAGATCCTGATCGATCCCAATTCCTGAGGCGCCGCTGCCCCCCGAACGGCTCATCCTGAGCGAAGTCGAAGGACGAGCCGGGGCTGGCGATCGCACCGCTTGCCATCCTTCGACTTCGCTCAGGATGAGCGTTGCATTCAGCTATGACTAGCTAGAGCGCGCGCCAGCCAATATCCCGGCGGCAGAAACCTTCCGGCCAGTTGATCGCGTCAACGCCTGCATAGGCCCGGTGCACCGCTTCCCGCAGGGTGGCGCCGCTGGCCGTCACGTTCAGCACACGGCCGCCCTTGGCGATCAGCTTTCCGCCATCGGCAACATCCGTGCCCGCATGGAATACCGTGACACCTTCCAGCGCCCCGGCCTGTTTCACGCCTTCAATCACGGTGCCTTTTTCATAGCTGCCGGGATAGCCCTTGGCTGCCAGAACGACGGTTGCCGCCGGTTGGAAGTCCTCCAGTTCCAGCAGCGCCTCGAACGCTTCTTCATTGCCCTTGAGGCCGCCGGTCGCCACCACAAGAATGGCCGGCACAATATCACCCTTCAGGCCTTTCATCAGCACCTGGCATTCCGGGTCACCGAAGCGCGCATTGAACTCGACCACTTTTGGGCCTTCAGTGGTCACCATGATGCCGATATACAGCACGCCCTGATAGGGCATCCCGTCTTTCGCCATGCCCTTCAGCATCGGGGCGGCAATCTCGCGCCTCACGCGCGCCATGATCTCTTCACTGACGACCGGGGCGGGGGCATAAGCGCCCATGCCGCCGGTGTTCGGGCCGGTATCGCCATCGCCCACGCGCTTGTGATCCTGCGCGGCGGGCAGGAAGATCGCGCCTTCGCCATCCGTGATGACGAACACGCTGGCCTCTTCGCCATGCATGAATTCCTCGATCACCAGCGTGGCGGAGGCGTCGCCAAACTTGCCCGACAGCATCTCGTCGATTTCGCTATCGGCCTCTTCCAGTGTCTCGGCAATCACAACGCCCTTGCCCGCTGCCAGGCCATCGGCCTTCAGCACATAGGGCGCGCGCATCTTGCGCAGGAAGGTTTTGGCAGGGGCAGCCTCGGTAAACTCGCCATAGGCCGCCGTCGGCACGCCGTATTTCGTCATCCGGGCCTTGGAGAAAGCTTTGGACGCTTCCAGTTGAGCCGCCTCTTTCGACGGGCCGAACACATCAAATCCCCGTGCCCGCAGAATGTCAGACAGGCCAAGGGCGAGGGGCGCCTCCGGGCCGATCACCACCAGGTCGGGCTCTATCTGCAGGGCAAGCTTCACCAGCCCGTCAATGTCATCGACCGCCACATCAAAACAGGGGCCCACCGCGTCCATACCGGGATTGCCGGGCGCGCAATGCACCACGTCCACGAGGGGAGACTGGGCCATCTTCCAGGCCAGGGCGTGTTCACGGCCGCCCGATCCGATCAGGAGTATGTTCATGGGGCGGCTTGATGCGCTGAGCAGGGCATGGGATCAAGCCCAAATGCCTGACTCGCCAACCACAAATCAGCCTGAACTGACCGTCTCGGAACTCGCCGCGAGCCTGAAGCGGACAATCGAGACCAATTATGACCAGGTGATCGTGCGCGGCGAGCTTGGCCGGGTGACGATTGCCAAGTCCGGCCACATGTATGCTGACCTCAAAGACGACAAGGCGGTGCTCAACACCATCATGTGGCGGGGCCAGGTAGACCGGCTGACCTTCCGGCCCGAGGAAGGGCTGGAAGTGGTGGCCACCGGGCGCCTCTCCACCTATGAGGGCCGCTCGGCCTATCAGATGATCGCCAGCACGATGCGGCCCGCCGGCGCCGGCGCGCTGATGCAGCTGCTGGAGGAGCGCAAGAAAAAGCTCGCTGCCGAGGGCCTCTTCGACGCGAGACACAAGAAGCCGATCCCCTATATGCCCCGCACCATCGGGGTGATCACCTCGCCGACCGGGGCGGTGATCCGGGATATCCTCCACCGGATCCGTGACCGGTTTCCGGTGCGCGTCATTGTCTGGCCCGCGCTGGTGCAGGGGGAACAGGCCGCTGCCCAGGTGACCACCGGCATCCGCGGGTTCAACGCGATGACAGGGGCAGACCGGCCCGATGTGCTGATCGTGGCGCGGGGGGGCGGCTCGATTGAAGACCTCTGGCCGTTCAATGAGGAAACGGTCGTCCGCGCCGCTTTCGAGAGTGAAATTCCTTTGATTTCAGCGGTTGGGCACGAGACCGACACCACGCTGATCGACTATGTGTCCGACCGCCGGGCACCCACGCCCACAGGCGCCGCCGAGATCGCCGTGCCGGTGCGCACAGAGCTGATCCTCAGCGTGGAAGAGTCTGGCCAGCGGCTGAAACGCGCGCTCACCCGCGCCCTTGCCCGCGCCAGCGACAAACTCGTCGCGGCCCGCCTGCCCCGCCCGGAAAGCCTTTTGCAATCAAAGCGTCAGCGGCTGGACTATGCCGCCGCCAGCCTGCCCCGCGCCGCCCTGGCGCTGACCCAGAAGGCGCGCCTGAAGCTCTCCCGGCTGCAGCTTTCGCCCTCTACCCTGCGGGCGGAAATCCGGGGACAGCGCCAGCGCCTGCGTGAGGCGGCCGTGCGCGCGCGCCCTGCGCTGATGCGTCTGATCGAGCAGCGCAAGGCGGCGCTGAACGCGGAGGGCAAGCTGCTCGAAACGCTGTCCTATCAGGCGACGCTGAAGCGCGGATATGTGATCATTCGGGACAATTCCGGACAATTGGTGCGCACATCCGGACAGGCGCGGACACTTCCAGTCATGCGCGTGACCTTTGCGGACGGCGACGTCACCGCCGCGCCCATCGAGGGCGACACGCCCCCACCTGCCGCCAAACCCAAGCCCGCCCCCCGCAAGAAGGGGGATCAGGGCAACCTGTTCTGAGCCGATGCACCCTTCGCCCCGCTTCCGTGAGACGGACCCGGCCACCCTGCTGGCGCGGATTGCCGCCCATCCTCTGGGCATCGTGATGGTGAATGGCGAACGCGCGCCGCTGGCTGTGCATACGCCGGTGATCGTGCGGCTGGAGGGAGAGAGCCCTGTCCTGCGCTTCCACCTTTCGGCGGCCAATCCGGTTACGGCGCGGCTGCTGGCGGGGGCGGCGGCCACCCTCGTGTTCACCGGGCCGGACGCCTACATCTCGCCGGACTGGTATGGCGATGTGCCCGATCAGGTGCCGACCTGGAACTATCTGTCGGTCGAAGCCGAGGGAGAAGTAACCGAAACGGGCCGGGAGGGCGCAGCAGCGTTTCTGGATGACCTCTCCGCCGTGTTCGAGGCTGGCCTCTCGCCCAAGCCGCCCTGGACGCGGGCGAAGATGAAGCCGGCCGCCTTTGAAGCGCTGCTGAATGGCATCCGCGCTTTCGAAATGCGGCCCAGCCGGCTGGAGGGGATCAGCAAGCTCGGACAGAACAAGACGCCTGAGATGCGCGCAGGCGTCATCACGGCGCTGGAAGACCTGCCCGGCGGCGCGGGAATCGCGGCGGCGATGCGGGCGCTGGACTAAAGGCGGGCGATGGACGCTTGGCCCATCGCCCAGCGCAATCAGGCCGCAGCGCCAATCGCCACGAGTTCAATATCGAATGTCAGATCCTTGCCAGCCAGCGGGTGGTTGGCGTCCAGCGTGATGGCGGCGTCGTCGGCAGCAACGATCACCACGGGGATCACCTGGCCATTCTGTGTCTGCATCTGCAGACGGGTGCCAACTTCTGAAGGCACGTCCTGCGGAAACTCTGTACGCGGTACATCCTGACGCATGGACGGATTGACCGGCCCATAGGCATCTTCGCAGGGCACATTCACGGTTTTCTTGTCGCCCACCGCCATGCCGGGAATGGCCGAATCCAGGCCCGGAATGATCTGCCCGCTGCCCACCTCGAAGGAGAGCGGCTCGCGCCCTTGCGAGCTATCAAAAGTCGACCCGTCGCTCAGCGTGCCGGTATAGTGGATGTGTACGGTGTCGCCGTTCTTGACAGTCATAAGATATCCAATCGTTCTGGAGGATGGTTGGAGAAGGCCGCAGCTGCGCACCACGCCTTCCTGAAGCGTAGATGAACAAGGTAGGCGCTTGATCCGGGATGTAAACCCATAAGCAGGGATTCTGCGTTCCTTCGTTTCACCGGACGCGCGGCTGTTGTACTCAGGAGGAGACATCGACAAGCTCCGGAGACGAACCATGTTACGTTCTGTTATTGCTGCTGCAGTGCTCGCCAGTTCCGCCCTGCCGGCGTTCGCGGACTTCGACCCTGATCGTCTGGCAACCTGTATGAAAAGTAATACGACACCGGAACTCAAGACGAATGTAAAACAGGTCATGATCCATGCTTTGCAGGATCAGAAGCCGGAAGCAAATGCGGCCCTCCTCAACTTCAGCTTCAGCGCGCTGGCCATTGCGACCTCGCAATGCGGCATGAGCTTCGCGGATGTTCAGAACCCCAAATTCGAAAGCGCCGTGGAAACCTATGCGCAGCTTCTGGGCGAGGAAATCCTGAACGACGCGCTGGCAATGATGGACATGCCGGCCTTCTGAGCGCACCTCCGCACGCTCACTCGTCCCAGGACTGATAATTCCGGCGCATATGGGCGACACCATCGCGCACGATTTCGGCGAGCACGTCCATGTCTATATCGGCCAGCTTGTTGATATAGAGACAGCTCTTGCCGGTCTTGTGCTTGCCGAGGCGGGCAAGCTCGGCTGAGTAATCCCGCGTGCCCGGCATGGCGTAAAAGACAAGGTTTGCCTTGCGCGGGCTGAAGCCGGTCAGCATCGCCTCGCCGGAATGGCCGCTGTCATAAGTATAGGCATAGCGGCCATAACCGATCATCGACGGGCCCCACATTTTCGGTTTCAGGCCCGTTATCTTCGTCATCCAGGCGAGCGCGGTAGCGGCGTCCGTCTTGCGCGGGCCATCTTCCATGGCAGCGATGTAATCTGCCGGGCTGATTGCCGTGGGTTTTGTTTTCGCTTCCTTGCCTGCCATCGTCTTCCCCCCTGGCGTCTCAGGCGCCGAGTTCGACGGCGCTCCCAAGATCCAGCAGCAGTATGAGCGCGATGGCAATCAAAAGGAAGAGGCCTGACAGGATCGCGTTCAGCCAGACGGCGCGATTGGCATGTTGCTGCTCTATCCATGTCCGGGGACGGATCTTGCGCAGGCGGAAGACAATCAGCGCCGACAGGATCAGCGCCGCCACATTCAGGCTGAGCAGCAGCGCCGCGCGCAGGGCGAGTTGCCATTCGCCATAGCCAAGGAAGAGGCCGAACGCTGCGCCCGGTGGCAGCAGCGCGGCGGCCACCATCACGCCTACCAGCGCCGAGGAAGCGCCCCGCGTCACCGAGAGCGCCGCTGCGCCACCTGCCGCCATGGCAAGCGCCAAACCGTCCAGCCGCACTTCCGCGCGGGACATGAGTTCCCGGCTTTCCCAGTTGGGCGGCAGCACCAAAGCCAGCGCCAGCGAAACGCCGAGTGCGATGGCGATGCCCGCAAACAGAGTGAGGATGCCCCGGCGCAGCAGCGCGAGCTCGCCCAGCGCAGCGCCCATCGCCAGGCCAATGATCGGGCCCAGCAGCGGCGCGATCACCATGGCGCCGATCACGGCGGCAACCCCATCCGAGACAAGCCCGATCGCCGCCACGATGGTGGAGAGCACCACCATGACGATGAAGTCCCGATTGAGTTTCGCATTGCTGGAAACCTGAACGTAGAGTTCCTCGCGGGTGTGCTGCTGGCGGGCGATTTTCTTCTCGTCTTTCGGCTCGGGCAGCTTGGGAATGGTCACATCCAGATCGGCAACGGTGACGCGCCAGCCGGAGCGGTGTTCGAGCAGGGACTGAAGATTGTCGAGCATGGCCTGAACCGGGCCGTCCCGCATGATCACCTGGATCAGGCGGCGGTCTTTCCGTTCCGGCTGAAGCACCAGATAGTCGATCGGGTCTGATGCCTTGATGATCCGTATCGCCGTGTCATAGGCTTCGCCATCAGACGGGATGTGAATATCGACGCGGCAGATCCCCATCAGTCAGGCTTCCGGTCCAGCCGGGCGATCAGGCTGGAGGTGTCCCAGCGGTTGCCACCCATCGCCTGCACATCGGCATAGTACTGATCCACTTGCGCCGTGAGCGGAAGACTTGCGCCATTCTCGCGGGCCGCGTCCAGCGTGATCCGGAGGTCCTTGCGCATCCAGTCAACCGCAAAACCGAAATCGAACTTGCCGTCCGTCATCGTCTTCCAGCGGTTTTCCATCTGCCAGCTCTGGGCCGCGCCGCCGGAAATCGCCGCGATCACCTTCTCTGCGTCCAGCCCCGCCTTGCCGGCAAAGTGGAGTGCCTCGGCGAGGCCCTGGACGATGCCGGCGATGCAGATCTGGTTGACGGATTTGGCAAGCTGGCCTGCGCCGCTCTCGCCGATCAGCGTGGTGGCGCGGGCAAAGGCGGCCATCACCGGCTCTGCCTTGGCGAAGGCATCTTCCTCGCCGCCGCACATGATGGTGAGCTTGCCATTGATGGCGCCCGCCTCGCCGCCTGAAACCGGCGCGTCAATGAAATGGGCGCCCTTGGCACGGCAGCGCTCGGCCAGTTCGCGGGCGAGGGAAGCCGAGGCCGTGGTGTGGTCGATGACAGTCATGCCCGCGCCCAGGCTTGGCTCAAAGCCGTCAAACACCGCGCGTACATCGGGATCATCGCCCAGGCACATCAGCACATATTCGGCGCCGAACACGGCAGAGGCGGGGTCTGCCGCGCTCTTGCCCTTGTGGGCAGCGGTCCAGGCAGCGGCCTTGGCGGGCGTGCGGTTCCAGACGGTGACCTGATGGCCTGCCCGCGCCAGATGGCCAGCCATGTGGAAACCCATGACCCCGAGGCCCAGAAATGCGGTGCGCGCCATTGCTCTCTCCTGCTGAATTACGGGCTAATTAGAGCGAATTTCATAGAAATCCCACCCCTCGGCGAAGCGTGGCTTTCACCACGACCTGATACACCAGCGTCATCCATCAGAAGGATTGGACGCAAAAGAGCAATGGCATATGCCACGACCTCACGGCGGCAGACGGGCAGAAGGCCCGTTATGCCTACCCGTAAAACGGGCACCTGGAAGCTGGCCTATGCCGACTTCCTGACGGCCCTGGTCGCGTTCTTTCTGCTCATGTGGCTGATCAGCGGGGTCTCGAAAGAAGACCGCGCGGTGATCGCTTCGGAATTTACCGGTAAACCGGCCACCGTCTCGGTGACGGCCAGCGAGGCGCTGTCAGACGCGGCCCGCCTGCTGGCGATGCTGGAACTCTCTGAAAGCCTGAAGGCGGCCGGTGACAGTGTGCAGCTGTCTGCCGATGCGCAAGGCGTGCGGATAGAGCTTGTGGATACCGCCGACCGGCCCCTGTTCGAAACCGGCAGCGGCGCGCTGACGGAAACCGGCGCCGCCCTCATCCGTGCGGCGGGCGCGAGCCTTGCGGCCCTGCCCTATACCGTTTCCATCGAAGGCCATACCGACGCCTTCTCGATGGCGGGCACGGCCAGCTCCAACTGGGAACTTTCCTCGGCCCGGGCCAATGAGGCCCGCCGGCTGCTTGAGGCGTCCGGTTTCGGAACAGAGCGGGTCGTGGGCGTCACCGGCTATGCCGACACCCGCCCCCTCAGCGCCGGCCAGCCCCACCTGGCCGCCAACCGCCGCATCAGCCTGCAGGTCCATCTGGCCGACTAGACTGTCACCAGCAGGGCACAACCCTGCGCCATTTTTGCTGCGCCCGGCCCTCTGCCCCGAAAACGCCACTTGGCGTATCGGCGCGCCGGTGTATCGTCAGCGGCAATGAAGTTTTCGGATCCACATCTTCTGCTGGCGGGCCTTGAGCGGTCGCTGAGGTTCTACGTCACGAACCCCAGCCCCTGCCCCTATCTGCCTGACAGGAAGGAACGCAAAGCCTTCACCAACCTGGCCATTCCGGAAGCAGACGCTGTGCATAACGTGCTCAGCCAGTCCGGTTTCCGCCGCAGCCAGTCGATTGCCTACCGGCCAGCCTGCGCGCGCTGCAATGCGTGCAAGAGCGTGCGGGTGGCGACGCGGGATTTCGAGCTCAGTCGCAATGACCGCCGGGTGATCGCGCGCAACGAGACGCTGGTGCGCCGCCCGGTTGCCGCGCAGGCAACCCGCGAGCAGTTCCGCCTGCTGAAAACCTATGTCACGACGCGCCATGACAATGGCGGCATGTCGGACATGACCTACCGGGATTATGTCGCCATGGTCGGCGGTAGCCCGGTGCAGAGCCTGATCTTCGAATATCGCGAAGGGCCGGAACCGGACGCGCCGCTGGTGGCCGCCGCCATCACCGATGTGCTGCGCGATGGGCTGTCGATGGTCTACACCTTCTTTGACCCGTCGAAGGCCAGCCGCAGCCTTGGCCACTATCTGATCCTCGACCACATCCTGCACGCGCACGACCTCGGCCTGCCGCACCTCTATCTGGGCTACTGGGTGAAGGGCAGCCCAAAGATGGACTACAAACGGCGCTACAAACCGCTGGAAGTGCTTGACGGCGACCGCTGGCGGCCCTTGAGAGACGACGACTAGTTTTTCGCCGGCAAAACGGACCGATGGCGCAAACGCGCCAAAGAGACCCGTGCCGCGTGGGGAGGGCATTGATGATCAACCGCCGTAACCTGATCGGCGCAGGCGCACTGGGTGTGGCCGGCGCGGCCGCCACCTTCTCGACGCCAACAGCCGGCGCCGTGCTGGCAACACCGGCCATCAGCCGCAACCGGCGCCGTTTCAACATGGTCACCACCTGGCCCAAGGGCCTGCCCGGCCTGGGCACCGCCGCCGAGCGCGTGGCCCAGCGTATCAGCGACATGACCGATGGGCTGATCGAGGTGAAGGTGTTTGCCGCGGGCGAACTCGTGCCGCCGTTTGAATCCTTCGATGCCGTCGCCAATGGTTCGGCGGATATGTATCACGGCGCCGAATATTACTGGACGGCGAAGTCCACCGGCTTTCCCTTCTTCACGGCTGTGCCCTTCGGGATGACGGCCCAGGAGATCATGGGCTGGATCGATTTTGGCGGCGGGCAGGAACTCTGGGACGAGCTCTCCGGCCAGTTCGGCATCAAATGCATCCAGGGCGCCAATACCGGCCACCAGATGGGCGGCTGGTTCCGCAAGGAAATCCGCTCCCTGAGGGATATGGCGGGTCTGCGCATGCGCATTCCGGGGCAAGGCGGCGAAGTGCTGCGCGCGCTTGGCGGGGCCTCCATCGCGCTGGCGGGCGGCGAGATCTATCAGGCCCTCCAGACCGGCGCGATTGATGCGGCCGAATGGGTGGGCCCGTGGAACGATTACTCCCTCGGCTTCCACCGCGAGGCCCCCTACTATTACGGCCCGGGCTTCCATGAGCCGGGCGCGAGCCTTGCCGTTGGCATCAATCGCGGCGTCTGGGACAGCCTCACGGCCAGCGAGCAGGCGATCTTCAAGGCCGCCTGCGAAGCGGTGAACCATGAGACGCTGGGCGAGTTCACCTATCAGAACTCCGTCCATCTCGACCTGCTGGTGAACCAGCATAACGTCCAGATGCGATCCTTCCCCGAAGATGTCGTCAAGCGGATGTCGGAAGCAGCCTATGATGTGCGCGCCTCTGCTGGGCGTAGCGGCGTCGAGAAGCGCATCTATGAGAGCTTTGAGAAATCCCTGAAGCTGATGCGCGGCTGGGCCGGGGTTTCGGACGGGGTGTATTACACCGCCCGGGCGCTCGGCAAGTAAGGGCGCCGGGGCGGGCATGGACACAGGCATCTTCCTGCATATCGGCACGGGACTGAAATGGCTGGGCCTGATCAGCCTGCCGCTGTTCCTGGTGCCGCTGATTGCGCTGAGCGCGCCGCGCCTGATTGACGGGTTTGCGCTGAAGCTCAGCCGTCTGATCGACAAGATCACCGGCGCAGCTCTTGGCGCGGCGATTGCCGCCAGCCTGCTGCTCGTCTTCTCGATGCTCGCAGTGGTGATCCTGCGCTACACCTTCGCCCTCTCCTTCAGCTGGCTGAACGAGATCACCACCTACAGCTTTGCCGCCATGTTCATGCTAGGCGCAGCCGCAGCCCTGCGTGACGGGGCGCATGTGCGTGTGGACATCCTGCGCCCGCGCTTTGGCGAGACGGGACGCAACTGGATCGAGCTTGCCGGCATCTACCTGTTCCTCTTCCCCATCTGCGTCCGCATCCTGATGACGAGCGAGGCAGGCCTTGCCCGCGCCTGGCTGCTGCTGGAAGGCTCGCGCGAGTCTGACGGTCTGCCGATCTTCTTCCTGTTCAAGACGCTGGTGCCGGTCTTTGCAGTGCTGCTGATGGCGCAGGGGCTTTCCGAAGCGATCAAGGCCGCCCTGCGCAATACCGGTGCCCTCCCGCCGGAAACGCCGGAGCAGCTGGCAGCAGAAGGAGGCGGCCATGGAGCTTGAGGCGATCCTTGCCATCTCGATGTTCGTGGTGGCCATCGGCGCGCTGCTGGCGGGCTATCCCGTAGCGCTGACCCTGGGCGGGGTGGCGCTGATCTTTGCGCTGATCGGCATTGCCACCGGCGTGTTCCCCGACACCTTCCTCAAAGCCTTCCCAAGCCGCATCGAAGGCAGCTCGATCATGCAGAGCCAGACGCTGGTGGCCGTGCCGCTCTTCGTCATCATGGGCGTGATCCTCGAGCGCTCGCGTGTGGCCGAAGATCTCCTGGGCATCGCCAGCCGCCTGCTCGGCAAGATGCGCGGCGGCCTCGGCATTGCGGTCGTGCTAGTGGGCACGCTGCTGGCGGCCTCGACCGGTATCGTCGGCGCCACCGTGATCACCATGACGCTGATCGCCCTGCCCTCGATGCTGCGGCAGGGCTATGACCCGCGCCTCGCCACCGGCACGATTGCCGCCTCCGGCACACTCGGCCAGATCATTCCGCCCTCCATCGTGCTGATCCTTCTGGCGGACGCCATCTCGAATGCAGCCAGCCAGGCCGCGCTTCGCTCCGGGGGCGGATCAGCGGTTGTCTCCGTGGGCGATCTTTTCGCCGGGGCGCTGATCCCCGGCCTGATTCTGGTGGCGCTTTACCTGTTGTGGATTGCCATCATGGCGGTCTTCCGGCCCGCCTCCTGCCCGCCGGCCGAGGTGATTGAAGGCACCGCGCCGCTTACCTTCCGGGATGTGGCCCTCGGCCTGGGCGCGCCGCTGGCGCTGATCGTCGCCGTGCTCGGCTCGATCCTGGGCGGCGTTGCCCCGCCCACCGAAGCGGCCGCCATCGGCGCGGGCGGCGCCATCCTGCTCGCGGGCATGCGCCTGGCACGGGAGGCGCAGAGCCGCCTGATGCCGGTGATGCTGGCAGGCCTTGCCGGCATCCTCCTGATCATCGTGCTGCGGAACACGCTCGACCTGCGCACCGCTTCGGGTGGCCATAGCGGGGCGGATTTCATCGGCATGGCGATCACCGTGCTGGCGGCCTTTGCCATTCTCGCATCGCTGGTGGCCGGGCTGCTGGTGCTGCGCCGGGTGAAACAGCTCGGGCCCGCACTGAAAAGCTCCGCCCACATCACCTCGATGGTGTTCCTGATCCTGATCGGCGCGTCGCTGTTCAGCCTCGTCTTCCGCGGCTTTGACGGGGACGATCTGGTGCATGACATCCTGCACAATGTACCCGGCGGGAAATGGGGCGCGCTGGCCGCCGCCATGCTGGTGATGTTCGTGCTCGGCTTCTTCCTGGACTTCATCGAGATCGTGTTCGTGGTGGTGCCGCTGGTAGCGCCGCCGCTGATCCTGCTCGGCTGTGATCCTGTCTGGCTCGGCATCCTGATGGCGGTGAACCTGCAGACGAGCTTCCTGACGCCGCCCTTCGGCTTTGCCCTCTTCTATCTGCGCGGGGCCGCGCCGCCGGAAGTCTCCACGATGCAGATCTGGCAAGGGGCGCTGCCCTTCATTGGACTGCAGGTCATTCTGCTGGCAATGGTGGCGTCGATGCCGGCGCTGGCCACATGGCTGCCGGCGCTGGCGGCGAAGTAATCACGAACACAGAGGTTCCCGATGGGACAGAATATTGCGCCATTTCAGGCAATCGCGATCAGCCGCCGCGCACACGAACTGAAAGCCGCCGGGCAGCGCATTCTGCATATGGAATTTGGCCAGCCCTCCACGGGTGCGCCCAAGGGCGCGATTGCGGCGGCTCACCATGTGCTCGACAGCGAAGCGATGGGCTATTGGGAAAGCCTTCCCCTGAAAGAGCGCATCTGCCGGCATTACCGTGAGGGCTTTGGCGTGGAGCTCAGCCCCCGCCGGATGGTGATCACCTGCGGCGCCTCGCCCGCGCTGGTTCTGGCGCTTTCAACAGCCTTCAACCCGGGCGACCGCATCGCGATGGCGCGGCCGGGCTATGTGGCCTATCGCAACACGGTGCGCGCGCTGAACCTCGAGCCGGTGGAGATCGCCTGCAGGCCGGAGGTGCGCTTCCAGCTTTCGGCCGCCGCGCTCGATGCGCTGGAGCCTGCGCCCCAGGGCGTGATCATTGCGAGCCCGGCCAACCCCACCGGCACCATCATTCCGAAAGAGGAACTCGCCGCGATTGCTGAAGTCTGCCAGCGCCGGGGCATACGGATCATTTCCGACGAGATCTATCATGGCCTTTCCTATGGTCCGAAGATCCATTCGATGCTGGAATTTGCGCCCGGCGCCTATGTCGTCAACAGCTTTTCGAAATACTTCTCGATGGCGGGCTGGCGGCTGGGCTGGCTCGTGTCGCCCGAAGAAGGCGTGGCGCGGACGAACGCCTATATCGGCAACCTGTTCCTCACCGCGCCATCACTGGCCCAGCATGCCGGGCTGATTGCCATGGACAGCCGGGACGAGCTTGAAGGGCATCTGGCCGTTTACCGGAAGAACCGCGCGCTGCTGCTGGAAGCGCTGCCGCGTCTGGGCCTCGACAATATCGCCCCGCCCGATGGCGCGTTTTATATCTATGCGGACGTTTCGCGCTTCACCGATGACAGCCTGGGCTTCTGCCTGAAACTGCTGGAGGAGACCGGCGTGGCGACCGCGCCGGGGGTAGATTTCGATCCTGTCGATGGCGGGCGTTTCATGCGCTTCTCCTTCGCGCTCTCAACGCCGGAGATCGAGGAAGCGCTGGCGCGGCTGGAGCCGTGGTTTGCGGCGCAGCCGGCGCGTCAGACCGCTTAAGAATCGCAGGCGCCCCAGAAGCTTTCCAGGCCGGGCAACTCGCCCTTGCCGACTTCCTGTTCCGGCACGAACAGCTCAAAGTCTGCCTCCGGTGTGACGCGGATGTAGAGCGTGCGGCGCAGGCTTTCCGGGGTCTGGCTTGTCTCGTTCCAGCAGCCGGGCGCGACCGCGCCGAAGCTCAGCTCATTCTCCCCAGGCGCTTCGCGCTTCAGGCGGGCAAGCTCGGCGCTGATCGCCTGCAACAGAGGCCCATCTTCCGGCCGCGTTCCATAGGTCCATATCCTGTAACCCTCCCGCGCCTCTGACGCCAAAAAAGGGCTGGTCACCTCGCTCGTTTGAACAAGGGGAAACTCCTCGGCCACATTTACGCCGAGGCGTTCATTGGTGACATTGATCTGCAGCCGGGCGCCTTCTTCGCGCGCCTGGAAGGCGGTGGGAATGCGCATGGCAAGGGCCATGCGGGAGAAGTCCAGCGCCGTGGGGTCCAGCAGCGGCGCGGCGGCGTCTGCGTCTTCGGCGGCTTCAACGGGAGATGTCAGTTCTGCCTGAAGGGTTTCGCCCTCCTCTGCCTTCTGTCCTGGCGCAGACGGAGAACAGGCCACCAGCAAAGCGGAAGCTGCAACAATCATATAGCGCATCACGCGGCACCACCCCTGAATAAAGATATTCCGCATTCTGAGCTTGGCGCCCCGGCGCTGTCCATGCCTGCCAACATTTAAGTTTGGCAATCATAGGCCGCTTCGGCGCTGCCATCGGGCGCCACCTCCAGCGAGGCTAGGCGGCAGCCTTCGGGCGCGGCCTGCTCGGCGGCGGCGCGCAGTTCCTCCGGCAGCGTGCTTTCGCCTTCTTCCTGAATGCGGAACATTCCGTCTGTGGCCAGCGTCAGCTTCAGCTTGAAACCCTGCCCGTCCAGCGGGGCGGCGAAGAAGCTGTAATTCTCCGTACCGATGGTCTGCGCGGCCAGGCCGTTCCAGGCCGCCGCGCTCCAGCGGACGGTGGGCGTGTCGGTGGTGGATGCGCAAGCGGCGAGCATGAAGCCCGCCGCAACCGGAAGATAACGAATGATGGACATGGGGCCTCCCTCCTTGGCTACCGGATCAGGATAGCGTGGGCAGGCCCGTCCGGCGAGGCCCTCAGAAGGCAACCTTTGGCGGCTCATCCATCGATGCGCGGCCTTCAACGCCGACATCGAAGAATTCGCGCGGTTCGAAATTGAAGCTGCCGGCGATGATCGAGCCGGGGAACTGTTCGCGGGCGGTGTTATAGTCCTGGACCGCCGAGTTGTAGAACCGGCGGGCGGCGGCCAGCTTGTCCTCGATCGAGGAGAGCTGCTGCTGCAGCTGCAGGAAGTTGGTGTTGGCCTTGAGGTCCGGATAGGCTTCGGCGAGGGCAAAGAGCTTGCCGAGCGCCTGGCTGAGCACCCCTTCGGCCTTGGCCATTTCGCCCGCTGTATTTGCCGCCTGGGCGGCGTTGCGCGCGGCGATCACCTGCTGGAAGGTCGCCTGCTCATGGGCGGCATAGCCCTTCACCGTTTCCACGAGGTTCGGGATCAGGTTCTGGCGCTGCTTGAGCTGCACATCCACATCCGCGAAGGCCTGGTTGACCCGCTGCCGTTTCATGACGAGGCCGTTATAGATCAGGATGATGGCGCCAATGACAGCCACCACGATCGCGAGCACGATTAGAAAGACGTTCATTCGGGTGTCCCCTTATTGCTATTGCCAGCCTGCAAAGGCGTAACGGTGTGTGGCCACGTGCGCAAGTGCGGGTTAACTTGACCTTACCTGCCCGTTTTTGCACCGTTTTTTCCGGTTGCTACAGCCCCTGTTCCGGTGGAGCGCCCAATGCCCGACCCGTATTTGCCCAAGGAGCACCATTACAGCCAGCGCACTGGCTGGTTGCGCGCCTCCGTGCTGGGCGCCAATGACGGGATCGTCTCCACCGCCAGCCTGATGATCGGGGTGGCGTCGGCTGCGGCCTCGCCTTCCGATATTCTGGTGGCGGGGATTGCGGGTCTGGTGGCCGGGGCAATGTCGATGGCAGCAGGAGAGTTTGTCTCGGTCAGCTCGCAGGCCGATACGGAAAAGGCCGATCTGGAGATAGAACGGCTGGCCCTGCACAAATTCCCCGAGGAAGAACTCGATGAACTGACGCAGATCTATATCGACCGGGGCGTGGAGCCGGTGACCGCCCGGGCCGTGGCCGAGCAGCTGACCCGATATGACGCGCTGAGCGCCCATGCGCGCGACGAGATCGGGCTGACGGAAGTGGCGAGCGCCAACCCCATTCAAGCGGCCTGGAGTTCGGCAGCGAGCTTTTCGACCGGCGCCATCCTGCCGCTGATCGCAGCGGCGCTGGCGCCCTCGGGGACGGTCACCCCGGTGGTGGCGGCCGTTTCGCTGCTGGCGCTGGCCATTCTGGGCTGGCTGTCGGCGAAGGCAGGCGGGGCGAAGAAGCGCCGGGCGGTTGTCCGCGTCGTGTTCTGGGGGGCTGCGGCAATGCTTGTGACCGGCCTGATCGGCGGGGCTGTCGGCACGGTGGTCTAGCCGCGTTCCAGCCCTGCTTTCAGCCGGGCGAGCTTGTCGGCCGCGCCGGCAGCGTGCGGGCCAATCCAGCGGTCATGGATGGTCTTGATCGGCAGCGCGTTGAGATGGTTCCAGCGCACCCGGCCTACCTTGTGCGCAATCACCAGATCAGCGCCCTCCAGCACCTTGAGATGCTGCATCACAGTGCAGCGGTCGATCTCCGGAAAGCGGGCGCAGAGCTCTGTCGTGGTCTGCGGATTATCCTTCAGCGCATCAAGGATGGCCCGGCGCACGGGCGCGGCGAGCGCCTTGAAGACGAGATCTTCCTGCGTTTCGCGGCGAGGGGCGGTCTTGCTGCTTGACATGTTATGTTTTTATAACATGATGATACAAAGATCAAGACCGGAGGCCCTGCCATGGATCTGAAATTCGAGGTGAGCGGACGGATTGCGCGGCCAGTGGACGAGGTGTTCGAGGCGGTGGTGAACCCGGAAAAACTATCCGGCTATTTCACAACCGGCGGCGCCAAAGGGCGGCTGGAAACGGGGGCGACGGTGACTTGGGACTTTGCCGATTTTCCCGGCGCGTTTCCGGTATATGTGGCCGAAGTAGAGAAGAACAAGCGGATCATCCTGCATTGGGATGCAGGCGATACGGCCGCAGAGCCCGGCGGCGAAGAAGGCCCCTATCGCACGCAGGTAACGATGCGGTTTGAAGCGCTGGAGGATGGCCGCACGCTGGTGACGATTGCCGAGGAAGGCTGGCGGCAAACGCCTGAGGGGCTGAAATCCGCCCTCGGCAATAAGGGCGGATGGATGCACATGCTGTGCTGCCTGAAGGCGTGGGTGGAGCATGGCATCAATCTGCGGGAAGGCATGTTCCGCTAGAAGGCCGCGCAAATCCCGTATAGTTTCGGGGGCATGACCGAAACTGACGCCAAAAATCTCGCCCATATGATCCAGGTTGCCGAGCGCGTGGTGGTGTTCACCGGCGCGGGCATTTCGACCGAAAGCGGCATTCCCGACTTCCGCTCGCCTGGCGGGGTGTGGAGCAAGATGAAGCCGATCATGTTTCAGGATTTCGTCGCCTCGCGCGATGCGCGGCGGGAAGCCTGGACACGCGTGTTCAACAAGACTGCCGGCTGGACCGGGGCGGAACCGAACGCCGGGCATTATGCTGTGGCCAAGCTGGTGGAGGCGGGCAAGGTTACCAGCGTCATCACGCAGAATGTGGACAACCTGCACCAGGCCTCCGGCGTGCCGGCGGACAAGGTGATCGAGGTGCACGGCAATGCGAGCTATGCCAAATGCCTGCAATGCGGGAAGCGCTACGAGTTTGAGGCGCTGCGCCACCGCTGGGAAGCGGATGAAGACATCACCTGCATGTTCTGCACCGGCCTTGTGAAATCCGCGACCATCTCCTTCGGCCAGGCGATGCCGGAAGCGGAAATGGAACGGGCGACCGAAGAAGCGCTGCTGGCAGACCTGTTCCTCGTGCTCGGTTCCTCGCTGGTAGTCTATCCGGCGGCGGGCTTGCCGGTTGTGGCGAAGAAGGCCGGCTCACGGCTTGCCATCGTCAACCGCGAGGAAACAGACCTCGATCCGTATGCCGATCTTGTGCTGAACACGGATATCGGGCCGTTGATGAGCGCGGTGATGGAACGGCTTTAGGCATCTTTGCCGGCTGCGGACAGCGACATAGAGTTTCAGGCAGCACGAAGGGCCGGACGCAGCGGGGGCTGGCCGGGGGATTTGGGCTGAGTTCGAAGTTGCGGGAATAGCTAGGACGTGTCGGGACGTGCGGAGAAGGTGCAGGCCCCTTCATTCCTTCTCGGGGCGTTTGCAGTGCAAACGCTTTTCCCTCGAAGCCCCCGCAAATGCGGGGAAAGAAAAGGGTGTGCGACTCATCAGCGTTGAAGATCGCCGGAACGGCGCTGGACCAGCAGGGATCGCTCCACGGCTTTCGTGTGGGCTCAA
>Ga0067045_1027667_pt1 | contig 73145 bp, 77 predicted proteins | sample TerdegcTABiofilm_FD_59184 | JGI IMG/M metagenome (GOLD analysis project Ga0067045, IMG submission 59184) | Combined Assembly of (Gp0054472, Gp0054536) Wastewater bioreactor microbial communities from Singapore -Terephthalate degrading... | reverse complement strand
GCAGGCCCGGAACCGCGACGCAGAGTGAAAGTCTTGGGAAGGGAGTCCGGGGGAGAACCCTTCTCCAGAAGGGTTTCCCCCGGCCGATCCAGCAAGGAGGACCTATGCGGGAAGTGAAGGCAGCGGACATCTCCGCAGCCGTGGCCAGGATGTGCGTCTCGGCCAACCGGTTGCTCCCGGAGGATGTACGCGCGAAGTTCGTGGAGTGCCGGGCCAAGGAGACGGGCGCGGCCGAGGAGATTTTCCGGCAGCTGCTGGAGAACGCCGACCTGGCCCGGGACACCGGCCTGCCCCTGTGCCAGGACACGGGCCTGGGCGTGTTTTTCGTGGAGATGGGCGAGGACGTGAAGGTCACCGGCGGCAGCCTGGGCCAGGCCATCAACGACGGCATGCGCAAGGGCTACGAGGAAGGGTATCTGCGCAAGTCCTCGTGCGATCCGCTCACCCGGAAGAACACCGGCGACAACACCCCGGCCATCATCAACCTGGACCTGGTGCCCGGCGACAAGCTCAAGATCGCCTTCATGGCCAAGGGCGGCGGCTCGGAGAACATGAGCCGCGTGACCTTCCTGTCCCCGGCCCAGGGCTGGGAAGGCATCAAGAAATTCGTGGTCCAGCGCGTGGCCGGGGCCGGGCCCAATCCCTGCCCGCCCACCATCCTGGGCGTGGGCATCGGCGGCAACTTCGAGCTGGCCCCCAGGCTGGCCAAGAAGGCGCTCTTGCGCAAGCTCGACGACGTGCACCCCGATCCCAAGATCGCGGCCATGGAGAAGGAACTGCTGGACGAGGTGAACAGACTGGGCGTCGGCCCCATGGGCCTGGGCGGCAAGACCACCACCCTGGCCGTGAAGATCGCCGTGGCCCCCTGCCACATCGCCAGCCTGCCCCTGGCCGTGAACGTGCAGTGCCACTCGGCCCGGCACGAGGAGGTGGAACTGTGAGCACCACGCACAAGCTCCAGACGCCCTTGAACGACGAGGACATCCTCAAGCTCAAGGCCGGCGACATGGTCCTCTTGTCCGGGATCATCTATTCGGCCCGCGATGCGGCCCACAAGAAGCTCATGGAGGCCCTGGACCGCGGCGATGCACTTCCGTTCCCCATCGAGGGCGCGGCGATCTACTACGTGGGACCCACCCCGGCGCCCCCGGGCTGGCCCATCGGCTCGGCCGGTCCCACCACCAGCTACCGCATGGACTCCTACGCCCCGCGGTTGCACGGCCTGGGGCTCAAGGCCACCATCGGCAAGGGCAAGCGCAGCGACGAGGTCAAGGCCGCCATGCGCGAGCACAAGGCCGTGTACCTGGGGGCCACGGGCGGGGCGGGCGCGCTCCTGTCCCAGCGCATCGAGGCCAGCAAGGTCATCGCCTACGAGGAGCTGGGGCCGGAGGCTATCCGGGCCATGAAAGTGAAGGATTTCCCGCTGGTTGTCATCAATGACGCCTTCGGGGGCGAGCTCTACGTCAAACCCAATCTTGACAGCGCGAAGTAACGGAGAGATGAAAGGGGCGGGCCGCAGGTGCGGCCCGCCCCTTTGTTTTTGCTTTTTTGTCATTTCGAGAGGTTCGAGGTTCCCATGGACAAACGCCCCCGCCACATGGCCGATCAGGATTCTCCCGCCCACGACAGCCGCGTCTATGTGCCCTTCCCCGGGGCCGACGAGAAGTACGAGGACAACTCCGATTGGCGGCTCTACAATCCCGGCAAGTATCAAGACCCTGACTGGTCCCCTGACAAGGAATAGCCCCACAGACCGCTGACGAATCCGCGTTGGCTGCGTCGCCCGAAAGGACGCAGCGGTTCGCGTATCGGCGGTGGGCGCCGGGCCTGCGTCTTTCCCGCGCCGCGCCGTGCGTTGCACGGCCTGCGGAAAGGGACGGCTCCGGTGGTCCGCTATGCCGGACAGCAGCGGTTGCCGCCCCCGGCCTTGGCTGCGTAGAGCGCGGTGTCGGCCCGGCCCAGCAGGCTGTCCGGCCCGTCGTCCGGCAGCAGGGTGGCCACGCCCGCGCTGATGGACAGACGCCGGCCGTCGCCGCCCACGTCGGGGCGCAGGGCGTGCACCTGGCCGCAGACCTTCTCGGCCAGCAGGATGGCCTGTCCCTGGCCGCAGCCGCGCAGAGCCGCGATATACTCCTCTCCGCCCCAGCGGCAGAGGATGTCCGACTCCCGCAGGCAGCCACGGATGGCCTCGGCCACCTGCCGGATCACCGCGTCCCCGGCCAGGTGCCCGTAGCGGTCGTTGATGGCCTTGAACCCGTCGATGTCCATCAGGATCACGGACATGGGCTCGCCCGAGCGGCGGGATTCCCGCATGGCCTGGTTCAGGAGCAGGTCGAAGGCCTGGCGGTTGGCCAGCCCGGTGAGCTTGTCCGTGGTGGCCATCTCCTCCAGCCGGGACTGGAACCTGTTCAGGGTCAGGCCCACGGCCAGGAGCACCAGGGCCATGACCCCGGCGCAGAGGCCCAGGTTCACGTACAGGGTGCGGCGCACGCCGGCCAGGGCCGCGTCCTCGGCCTTCTCCACCAGCAGGAACCAGTTGAGCTCCGGCAGGAAGCGCACGTTGAGCAGATGCTCTCCGTCCTTGTTCCGGAACTGGTAGGAGTTCTTCTCGCTTTTGAGGATGCTTTCGGACAGGTCCGCCAGCTCGGGCAGGTCCTGGATGCGCTGGCCCTGCTTCCAGGCCGGGCTGGAGGAGAGCATGATCCGGCCCTCGGGGTTCACGAAGGCCACGCTCCGGCCGTAGCGCTGCTGATAGCCCGCCACCAGGGAATGCACGCTGGCCACGTTGAGGCCTACGCCCGTGGCTCCCAGGAAGCGGCCCTGGAAGTCCAGGACCCGGTAGTTGATGAAGATGGTCAGTGCGTCCTGGTGGGCCATGTCGATGTCCACGTTGATCTCGTATGGCTCGGCCATGTTCCGCACGCGGTAGAACCAGACGTCGCGCTTCTCGTCCTCACGCACCTGTTTCAGGATGCCGCCGGGGTGGTAGTACATCTTGCTCCGGTCCGAGACGAAGAAGCTGGTGAAGGTCCCGAAACGCTGCTTGATCTCGGCCAGGTAGCGCGTGACCTGGGGCACGTCGTATTCGCCCGCCAGCACCCAGTTGCGGAGAAAGGTGTCGCTGGCCATCATGGAGGCGATGAAGATGGGCCGGATGAGATCCTTCTGGATTTCCGAATAGATGTTGTCCGCGGTGAGGGGCAGCTCGGTGGCCACGATGCCTTCGCGGATGGCCGTGCGCGCCGCGCCGTAGCTGAGGAGGCTGGTGGCGGCGAAGCCTGCGCCCAGAAGGACGCAGATGGAGAAAATGAGGAGACGTTTGTTGCCCATGGGGTCCTGCGCGTTTTTTTCTGTTATGCCCGCGAACTCCATGGCGGACAAGTATTTTTCAGGAGAGCGGCGCGGCAGGAAAACCCTTGACACTTAAAAAGTAATAGTTATTATTCCTATCAAACGACACCCATACGCCGCCTGGAGGCGGCCAGGAGGACAACATGACGCAGCTCAGCCAGTACAGGGACCTGGAGATCGATTGGGCCATGACGCCCTGGGACGCGGTGACGCTCTATCTGGAGTGGGGCAACAATTCCTGGCACGCCCAGTTCCAGCCGGTGCGCTCCAAGGACGACTACAGCAACTACTTCGTGGTCTATACCTGGGACGACTCGCCCAAGGTCATCCTGGTGCGCCGCAATTCCGAGGAGGCGCGCGAGCTGGCGTCCCTGGACCTGCCGGACGGGTTGCGCGAGCGTTTCCTGGACGAGATCGGCCACCTGAAGGGAGTGTTCCCGCCCAACGCCGAAGTCAAGGAATGGCTCAAGAAGCAGATTTTCAACTAGCACAGCCTACTCCTCCATCCTCCAGAGCACAGGGGGCCGGACGTTCCGGCCCCCGTCTCTTTTGGCCGGACGCCGCCGTTGCGGCCGTCCTGCGCCGGAGTTACATGTAGGCAATGCTTCCCTCTGCGAGTTGACGCCGCCGTGCGGAATGCTAGGTTCGGCCCGGGCAGAGCCCCAAGGAGGTGCCGCCATGCGAGTGCTGCTGGTGGAAGACGACGCCAAGATCGCCGATTTCATCGTCACGGGCCTGCGTAACAACGGGTGTGAGGTGGACTGCGCCGCGGACGGCAACGAGGGGCTGCGCCAAGCCCTTGCCGGCCGGCACGAGGTGGCGGTGGTGGATCTCATGCTGCCAGGCCTGGACGGGCTGAGGATCATTGAGGACATGCGCGCCGCCGGTGTGGAGACCCCTGTGCTCATCCTGAGCGCCAAGCGCTCGGTGGACGACCGCGTGCGGGGCCTGCGCGCGGGCGGCGACGACTACCTGCCCAAACCCTTCGCCTTCGCCGAGCTCCTGGCTCGGGTCCAGGCCCTGGACCGGCGCGCCTCCCGCAAGCAGGGCGAGCCCGTGGACCTGAGCGTGGGCGACCTGCGCATGAACCGCCTGCGCCGCGAGGTCAGCCGGGCGGGCCGGGCCATCATGCTCCAGCCCCGGGAGTTCGCCCTCCTGGAATACCTCATGCGCCATCCCGGCACCGTGGTCTCCAAGAACATGATCCTGGAGAACGTCTGGGACTACGGCTTCGATCCCCAGACCAACGTGGTGGACGTGCTGGTCTGCCGCCTGCGCGCCAAGCTGGACAAGGACTTCGACAGCAAGATGCTGCACACCTTGCGCGGGGTCGGCTATGTTCTCAAGCCGTGAGGCCCGCTGGCGGCCCACGAGCCTTCGCCTCACCGCCTGGTACGCGGCGGTCTTTTTCTTAAGCTCCGTCCTGCTTTTCGGGCTGGTCTATTACCTCCTGTCCTCCACGGTGCGGGCCCAGGACCGCCGGATCATGACCGGCAAGATCGCGGACTACGCCAACGTGGCCCAGTCCCAGGGCCTGGGCGTGCTGCTGGACGTCATCCGCATCGAGGCCGAGCACGAGGTCTCCACGGACTTCTTCCTGCGGCTGCAGGACGCCCAGGGCCGCATCCTGGCCCAGGCCGTGCCCCTCTGGTGGCAGGACGCGCCCGGCGCCCTGCCGGACTCCCTGCCCGAGGGCGAGGAGCTGCGCTGGAGCGTCTGGCAGAGGGCCCCCGGCGAGGACGTGGCCGAGGTGGGCGCCCACCGCATCAGCGGGGGCAACGTGCTCCTGGTGGGCTGCGACATCCGGGACCGGGCCGAGCTTCTAGGCAACTTCCGCACCATCTTCCTGGCCGTGATCCTGCTCACGGGCCTGGCCTCGGTGGCGGGCGGCACGCTCATGGCCCGCCGCACCCTCCAGCCCATCAGCGACCTGCTCCAGACCGTGCAGATCATCAGCCACGACAGCCTGAGCGCCCGCGTGCCGCGGCGCGGCGGCGGCGACGAGCTGGGCGCCCTGGTGGAGCTCTTCAACGCCATGCTCGACCGCATCGAGACCCTGGTCAAGGCCATGCGCGAGGCCCTGGACAACGCGGCCCACGACCTGCGCACCCCCATCACGCGCATGCGCATGGGCATCGAGTCCGCGCTCCAGATGGTGGAGGACCCCGGCCCCCGCGCCATGCTCCAGGACTGCGCCGAGGACTGCGAGCGCATGGCCGCCATGCTGGACATGCTCATGGACATCTCCGAGGTGGAGACCGGAGTCATGCAGCTGCGCTTCGAGCGCACCGACTTGGCGGACCTGGTGGCCGAGGCGGCCGAGATGTACAGCTACATCGCCGAGGACAAGGGCGTGCTCCTGGAGCTGAACCTGCCCGCCGGGGTTCCGGCCCTGGTGGACCGCGAGCGTGTGCGCCAGGCCCTGGCCAACCTCCTGGACAATGCCGTGAAATACACTCCCCCCGGCGGCCGGGTGAAGGTGGGCCTGGACCAGGGCGGCGACTGGGCCCGCATCTCGGTGCGCGACACCGGCCCGGGCATCCCGGCCGAGGACCTGCCGCGTATCTTCGAACGCCTCTACCGCGGAGACAAGAGCCGTTCCGTGCGCGGCCTGGGCCTGGGCCTGTCCCTGGTGCGGGCCGTGGTCGTGGCCCACGGCGGCCAGGTGCGGGTGGAGAGCGCCCCGGGCCAGGGCGCGCTCTTCATGGTGGAGCTGCCCGCCGGAAGCGTCTCCTGAGTCTTTGCCCGCATTCCAGGGACTTGCGGGCGGGCGGCATTCGGGGTAGCCATGTCCGTTCATCCGGAGGTTGCCCATCATGTCCCAGTTCGCCAGCCGTATGGACGGCGTGCATCCCTCGTTCATCCGCGAGATCCTCAAGGTCACGGCCGATCCGCAGATCATCTCCTTTGCCGGGGGGCTGCCCAACCCGGACCTCTTCCCTGTGGAGGAGATGGCCGAGGCCGCGGCCACGGTCCTGCGCGAGCAGGGCCGCACTGCGCTCCAGTACTCCACCACCGAGGGCGACCCCGAGCTGCGGGGCCTCATCGCCCGGCGCTACGCCGAGAAGAAGGGCTTCGCCGTGGACCCCGAGGACATCCTCATCACCACGGGTTCCCAGCAGTGCCTGGACATGATCGGCAAGGTGCTCATCGAGCGCGGGGGAGTGGTGGCCATCGAGCGGCCCGGCTACCTCGGGGCCATCCAGGCCTTCTCCTTCTTCGGTCCGGACTGGCGCACCGTGGAGCTGGAGGACGACGGCCCGAATCTGGACGACCTGGCCCGGGTGCTCAAGGACCGCCCGCGTTTCTTCTATGCGGTGCCCAACTTCCAGAACCCCTCGGGCGTGACCTACAGCGCGCAGAAGCGCGAGGCCGTGGCCGCCCTCCTGGCCAAGGGCGAGACCCTCTTCGTGGAGGACGACCCCTACGGCGAACTGCGCTTCCTGGGCCAGGACCAGCAGCCGCTCTACACCCGCCTGCCGGGCCAGGCCCTGCTTCTGGGGACCTTCTCCAAGATCGCGGCCCCGGGCTTCCGCATCGGCTGGGTGGTGGCGCCCCAGCGCATCCGCGAGAAGCTGGTGGTGGCCAAGCAGGCCGCGGACCTGCACACGAGCACCGTGATCCAGCGGGTGCTCGTGCACTACCTGAAGAGCCACGACATCGACGCGCACATCGCGCGCATCCGCGAGAACTACGGCAACCAGCGCCGGGCCATGGTGGAGGCCATCGAGCGGCACTTCCCGGCCGAGGTTTCCTGCACCCGGCCCGAGGGCGGCATGTTCCTCTGGGCCCGGCTGCCCCGGGGCTGCTCGGCCATGGAGCTCTTTGAGCTGGCCATCGCCCGCAAGGTGGCCTTTGTGCCGGGCGATCCCTTCTACGTGGACGGCACGGGCGGCAACACGCTGCGGCTCAACTTCTCCAACTCCAATGAAGAGCGCATCGAGGAGGGCGTCAAGCGCCTGGGCCAGTGCCTCAAGGAGTACCTGCCCCGCGCGGAGGCCGCGGCGTGAGTCTGCTGGACCTGGCCTCCAGGGAGGAGTGGGCCGCGCTGGAACGGGAGTTCCACGAGCGCTTCGGCCTGAACGCCAGGGTCTATGACGAGAAGGGCGCGGGCGTCACGGGCCAGGCCCTCTGGTGCAACAGGCTCTGCCCGGCCGTGAAGGCCAGCCCCTCGGGGCTTTCGGCCATCTGTTCCGTGGCCAACAGCGCCCTGGCCGCCGAGGCCGGGCGCGGCCGGACCACGGTCATCGACGCCTGCGACGCCGGGCTCGTCAAGATCTGCGTGCCCGTGTTCCTGGACGGCCGTTTTCAGGGCGTGCTGGGCGGCTGCGGCCTGGCGCCCGAGGGCGGCGAGGTGGACGCCTTTCTGGTGTCCAAGGGTTCCGGCCTGCCAGAGGAGCAGGTGGAGGCCCTGGCCCGGGAGGTGCCGTCCATTTCGCAGGACCGGGCCGAGGCCGCCGCGCGTTTCCTGGAGGAACGGCTGGCTGCCCTCCTGGCGCGTCCCCGCGGTTGACAGGAAGGCCCTGACAGGGGCAACCTGGGACCAGGGGAGCGTAAAGGAGAGGAGAGCGTGAAGTACCTGCTGGTGGACGACGACGAGGCCATCCACCTCCTGCTCAAGGACATCCTGGCGCCCTTCGCCCGCCTGGACTCGGCCCTGGACGGGGAACAGGCCCTGGACCTGTTCCAGCGGTCCCTGGAGCCCGGCGGCGAGCCCTACGACGCGGTGTTCCTGGACATCGTCATGCCCGGCATGGACGGCCACGCCGTGGCCGCCCGGCTGCGCGAGATGGAGCGCCGCCGGGCCGACGGCCCGGAGTTCAAGCTTGTCATGATCACGGCCCTGTCCGACACCCGCAACCTGAGCAAGGCCTTTTTCAAGGGCTACGCCTCCTGCTACATCGTCAAGCCGCTGGACCGCGCCAAGGTCCTGGAGGAACTCCAGGGCAACGGCGTCCTGGGCTGAGGAGTCTGTCGTGCGGCGCGTCGTCCTGCTGGTGTCCGTGCTTCTGTTCCTGGCCGGCTGCGGCCTGTTCCGGGGCGGCGAGGCGGCCAGCGTGCGCCTGGACCTGGACGAGGCGCCCGGGGCCACGGCCCGGCTCAAGCCGGGCGAGACCCTGCTCCTGGACGTGCGCCACCCCGGCGACGGCGGCTACCAGTTCAGCGGAGCCAGCTTCGACCCGAGCGTCCTGCGGCTGGACAAGTTCTGGACCGAGCCGCCAGCGGACCCCAAGCCCGGCGATTTCGGCCGGGCCTACTTCGTGTTCACGGCCGTGCAGCCGGGCAGCGCCACGGTGGAGATCCGCATCAAGCGGCCCTGGGAAAAGGACAGCGCGCCGGAGGTCTATCGCTCGGTGACGGTGGAGGTGGCCGCGCCGGACGGCAAGTCCTGAGCGGTCTTGATCAGGCGGAAATCCACGGGGTCGGCGGTTGGCATGACCGCGCGGGCCAGGGTCAGCGGGCTCACGTAGCCCGTGCTCCAGTCCAGGCGCAGCTCCAGGTCCCCGTTCCCCAGGTCCGCGAGCCCGGCCAGCAGGGGCCGGATGTCGAAGGGCTTCACTCCCCGCTTGCTCTTGCGCTGGATGACTTCTTTCTTCCTTTTCAGGAAATCGAACCACAGGGCCTTGAGCCCGTCCGGGTCCGGGCCACGCAGCTCCAGGCGGAAGGTCTCGGCCGCGGCCTGCATGACCGGGCGGCCCGGGGGCAGCAGCTCCACCCGCTCCAAGGGCAGGCCCGGCGGCAGGTTGGGGCCCAGGACCGCGGCCACCTCTTCGGCCGGGCGCGCCTCGCGCAGGCCCAGCACGAACCATTCGCAGACGCTCTCCACACCCACGGGCAGGGCCATGCCGAAGGAGACCCGGGGCAGGGGATGGAAGCCCGCGCTGAAGGATAGGGGCAGGCCGCTGCGGCGCAGGGCCCGCTCGAACACGCTCTGCAATTCCAGCTGGCTCAACACCGCGGCCGGGCCGGTCTTGGCGTACCAGACCCGGTAGCGCGCGGCCTGGGCGTTCAGGTCCGGCTTGCCGGAGAGGTCCGGCCCGGGCTGGTCCCCGGCCTGGTCCCGCTGGGCCAGGAGCACCCGGGGCCGGATGTCCTTGCCCGGGGCCTGGGCCGTGAGCCGCGAGGCCCGGCCGTCCAGGTTGCAGACCCCGCAGCCCGCGCAGGAGTCGTAGCGGCAGTCGGCCGTGGTCGTGGCCTCCAGGGCGCGCCTGCGCTCGCGCAGGAGAAAGCCGCGGGAAACTCCGCAGTCCAGGTGGTCCCAGGGCAGGGGCTCGTCCACGGAGCGCTCGCGCAGGTATTCCTCGGGGGTCAGGCCGTGTTCGGCCATGGCCTCCAGGTAGGGGGCCAGGTCCAGGCGGTCCTTCCAGCTGGAGAACAGGGCCCCGGCGCGATAGGCCTGCTCCACCACGGGCCCCAGCCGCCGGTCCCCGCGCGAGAACACGCCCTCGATGTAGCTCATGCGCGGCTCGTGGAACTTGAGCATGAGCCGTTTGTGGCGCTTGAACAGGTCGCGCAGGTAGTCGATGCGCTCGCGGATCTCGGAGAGCCCGATCTGGCGTTCCCACTGGAAGGGCGTGTGCGGCTTGGGCACGAAGGGCGAAACCGCGGCCGTGACCTGAAGCCGCTTCACCTGCCAGCCCGCGGCGTCGCGCACCTTGCGGCAGAGGTCCACGATGGCCTCCAGGTCCTCGGGCGTCTCGGTGGGCAGACCGATCATGAAATAGAGCTTCACGTGCTGCCAGCCGTGCTCGAAGAGATGGCGCACATGGGCGATGAGGCCTTCCTCGGTGACGCCCTTGTTGATCACGTCGCGCAGGCGCTGGCTGCCCGCCTCCGGGGCCAGGGTGGCGCCGGTGCGCCGGATGCTGGCGATGCGCTCCATGATGGCCGGGGACACCGAGCCCACCCGCAGGGACGGCAGGGAGATGGCCACCTGCTGGGCCGCGCAGCGGTCAAAGGTGCGGGCGAAGAGGCTGTCCAGGGCCGAGAAGTCGCCCGTGGACAGGGAGAGGAAGGAGACCTCCTCGTAGCCCGTGGCGGCCAGGCCCTGGTCGAGCATGGCCTGGATGCGCTCCAGGCTGCGTTCGCGCACGGGGCGGTAGATGATGCCCGCCTGGCAGAAGCGGCAGCCCCGGGTGCAGCCCCGGGCGATCTCCAGGGTGAGGCGGTCGTGCACGGCCTGGCCGAAGGCCAGCGGGGTCAGGACCGGGAAGGGCGCATGCTCCAGGTCCTCCACCAGGGCCTTTTCCACGCGCTCGCGGCCCGGGACCAGGGGCCTGAGCGGCAGGCCCGGACCCTGGTCCTGGAACAGCGAGGGCACATAGACCCCGGGGATTTCCGCGAGGCCGCGCAGCAGGTCCGGCCGGGGCAGGCCCTGGTCCCTGGCCGCCAGCACGGCCTCCAGGACCCGGGGCAGGGCCTCCTCGCCGTCGCCCAGGACCATGCAGTCCACGAAGTCGGCCAGGGGCTCGGCGTTGAAGCAGGCCCCGCCGCCCGCCAGGATCAGGGGATGCCCCGGCCCGCGCTCGGCCGCGCGCAGCGGGATGCCCGCCAGGTCGAGCATGTACAGGACGTTGGTGTAGCAGAGCTCGTGGGTCAGGCTGAAAGCCACGGCGTCCAGGTCGGCCAGGGGGGTGTCGGTCTCCAGGGTGCAGAGGGGCGCCCCGCGCTCGCGCAGCACCCGGGCCGTGTCCTCGCAGGGGGCATAGACCCGCTCGGCGGAGAGCCCGGGCCGGGCGTTGACGCAGTGGAGCAGGATGCGCTGACCCAGGTAGGACATGCCCACATCGTAGAGGTCCGGGAAGGCCAGGCCCAGGCGCAGGCGCACCGAGGCCGGGTCCTTGCGGAGCGCGCCCCATTCCTGGCCGGCGTAGCGGCTGGGCTTCGGCAGAAGCGGCAGGAGTTCCCGCATGATTCCTGAACGGCCTCCCGATGGCGAAAAAAAGGGTGGTTTCCTGCGAAACCACCCTGGGGGATCGTTTCGCGGCCCTATGCAGGCCTATTTCTTGAGCAGGCTGGAGATGTCGCCGCCGGACGGCCCCACCAGGCCCTGGAGATTCTTCAGGTCCCCGGCCGTGGACAGGGTCAGGTTGCTGACCGCTTCCAGGTACTTGGTCTTCAGCTCCTCGGGGAACTTTTTGTACTCGTAGAGCACGTGCTTGGTCTCGATGGAGCCGGACATGTCGTTCTCAAAAGGATAGCCGAAGGGCAGGAGCATCATCTGCACGCCCTGCTGGGTGGGGACGGTCTGGAGCTGGGCCGGGTCCTCGATCTTGGCGCCGTCCGCGCTCCACTTGCCGAGGACCAGATCGCCGGTGATGAGTTTCACCAGCCGGATGTCGTAGGCCATGGAAGACTCCTTGGGTTGAATGAGACCCCTGGTAAGTAGGGGCTCGATTCTCTTGTGTCAAGGGCGTGCGGCGGCCGCGGACCCGAACTTGCAATGGCCCGGCCATGCGACAAAGGATCGGCGCGTGAACGTCCTCGTCCTGAGCCTGACCCGCTTCGGCGACCTGCTCCAGACCCAGCCCGTGCTCTCCGGCCTCAAGGCTCAGGGGCACGCCACCGGCTTGGTCTGCCTGGAGAATTTCGCCGGGGCCGCGGCCCTGTTGCGGGACCTGGACCAGACCCTGCCCCTGCGCGGGGCGCGTTTTCTGGCCTGCCTGGAGCGCGGGGACTGGCGCGGGAGCCTGGGCGAACTCGACGGCTTCCTGGCCGGGGTGCGCCGCAGCTTCCGGCCGGACGTGCTCGTCAACCTGACGCCTTCGCTCTCGGCCCGGCTCCTGGCCCGCGCCCTGGGCGCGGCCGAGGTCCGCGGCTTCTGCGTGGATCCTTTCGGTTTCAACGACGACGCCTCGGACTGGGCCGCCTTTCTCCAACTGGCCTCGGCCCAGCGGGGCCAGAGCCCGTTCAACGTGGCGGACCTCTTCCGCCGCGCTGCCGGGCTCACGGGCCCGGGCACGCCGCTGGAGCTTCTGCCGCCCTCGGCCGAGGACCGGGCCTGGGCCGGGGAGCTGTTGCGCTCCCAGGAACCCGCCGCAGGCGTCCGGGGGTATGCGGCCCTCCAACTGGGGGCCAGCGAGGACCGGCGGCGCTGGCCCGAGAGTTCTTTTGCGGAGCTGGGAGCGCGGCTCTGGAACGAGCGGGGGCTTCTGCCCGTGCTCCTGGGCTCGGCCCAGGAACAGGCGCTGGCCGAACGCTTCCGCCAGGCCGCCCCGGACCTGCCCTGCGTGGACCTCACGGGCCGGACCTCCCTGAACCGGCTGGCCGCGGCGCTCACCCGCTGCGACCTGCTCGTGACCAACGACACCGGCACCATGCACCTGGCCGCGGGCCTGGGCCTGCCCGTGGCCGCCATCTTTCTGGCCACGGCCCAGCCCGTGGACACCGGCCCTTACCGGCCGGGCTGCCTCTGCCTGGAGCCGGACCTGGACTGCCATCCCTGCGGCTTCGGCCGGGACTGCGACCGCCAGGAGGCCTGCCGCCGGGCCGTGGACGTGGAGGCGGTGCTGTCCTGCGCCGTGAGCCTGCTGGAGCCGGGGCGCGGCCTGGGCCATGTCCCCGGCGCGCGGGTCTGGCGCACGGTGCTGGACGACGAGGGCTTCCTGGGCCTGGAGTCGTTGAGCGGCCACGGCGGGACCGACCGGGCGCGCTGGCTGGACGCCCAGCGCCGCCTCTATCGTCGTTTTCTTGACGGACTGGACCCCGAGCCTTGGACCGGCCCGGCCCCGCTCCGGGACCCGGCCGCGGCCGCCTCCACCGCCGCGGCCCTGGAAAAGGCCGCGGGCCTGCTCCAGCTTCTGGAGCAGCAGCTCCAGCTTCTGCAGCGCGACGCGCGCCCGGTCTTCAAGGCCAAGTTCCTGGCCAACTGCCGCCTGCTCCAGTCCCTGTTCGGGGACGAGCCCCGGCTCGGCGTGCTCGGCGCGCTCTGGCTTTTCCAGTCCCAGCAGGCGGCCCGCGATCTGGCCCTCCTGTCCCTGCTCATCCGCCGCTACGGCCGGCTGGTGCGCGCGTTCCTGTCCCTGTTCCGCTGAGCGGCACGATTCTTGAATCCCATGGCCCCAGGACCGGAACCCGGAAATTTCAGCCCTACGAGGAGGCGTGTTCCATGATTGTGATCGACGGACGGCGCAGCGACCTGGCCGTGAAGAATTTCGAGAACCTGGAGCAGATTTTCAACAGGGTCATGGAGGATGGGACTCTGGAGGACCGCGTGGTCACCGACGTGCTCGTCAACGACGCGCCCTTCACCGAGATCTATCCGCACCAGGCCGAGGACATCGAGACCCGCGGCATCGAGAGCGTGGAGATCAAGTCCGTGCCCGTGAAGGACATGGCCGTGGACATCACCCGCGAGCTTTACAAGGTGGTCAACCTCATGGGCGACGGCGGCTCGCGCGTGGCCTCCCTGTTCCGCCAGGCCGACGACGCCGAGGCCCTGGATCTCTACCAGGACCTGCTGGACGTGGTGCGCGACTTCCTGGGCATGATCGGCAGCCTGCGCGACGAGTTCGCCCTCAAGGAGCATCCCGCCTTCCGTAGCGCGGCCGACGACTTCAGCGACCTCTTCAGCGAGATGTCCGAGGTCCTGGAGAACGAGGACTGGATCCTGCTCTCCGACCTGCTGGAGTACGAGTTCCTGCCCGCCGTGGACCGCTGGAAGAAGGTCATCGCCCAGTTGCGCGACGACATCCGCAGCACGGGCAAGGGGTAGCATCATGGCCGACGCGCTCACCCTGCTGGACCAGGCCCTGGAAGTGGGCCGCAAGGAGCTGGGATTCCTGCTGGACGGGGATGTGGCCGAGGCCTCGCGCCTGGCCCGCGACCGCGGCCAGCTCACGGCCGAGGCCATGGCCGGAGGCGGCGGGGTGAACCTGGACCAGGCCCTGGAAAAGCTCACGCAGCTCCAGGGGCTCCAGGGCCAGATCACCCAGGAGGCCCGGCGGCTCCACGCGGCCCTCAAGAAGGACCTGCTGCGGGCGCGCCAGGAGAACAAGCGGTTCACGGCCTACAAGGAAGGTTCGGTCAAGGGCCACCGGCTGGCCAACCGCTTCATCTCCCGCCAGGGTTGAGACGTTTTCCGGGCAAGGACGGTCAGGCCCGGCCGGGTTTCCCCGGCCGGGCCTTTTTTGCGCCGGTCTCCCGCGGCCCGGCCCCGCAGGGACGCAAAACCCGTTTCTCTTTCCTTTCCCGCTGGTTCGGCGTAGAGAATGGAGAGGAGCGTCTATGCCCGAGGGGATCGTGGAACGCATCGACCCGGAACTGGCCGACCTGGTGGGATCGTTTCTCGCCGGTTCGCGGCGGGACGCGGCCCTGCTGGCCGAGGCCCTGTCCCGGGTGGACATGGAGACGGCCCAGCGCATCGGCCACAGCGCCAAGGGCGCGGGTGCGGCGTACGGCTTTTTCGGTCTGCGCGACCTGGGAGGCCGGCTGGAGCAGGCCGCGGCCCAGGGCGATCTGGCCCTGTCCTTGGACCTCCTGCAGCGGATTCAGGACTACCTGGAGCGGGTGCGGGTGGAATACGCCTGAACGAGGGGGAGCGGAAACAAGAGGCGGGGCCGTGCGGCCCCGCCTTTTTTCTACTTGCCGAAGATCTTGTCGATCTTCTGCGCCAGGGTTTCCGGCGTGAAGGGCTTGACGATGTAGTTGGAGACCTTGGCCTGCACGGCCTCGATGATGTTCTCCTGCTGGGCCTCGGCCGTGACCATGAGGAACGGGGTGGCCGCGTATTCCTCGCTGGCCCGGACCTTGCGCAACAGCTCAATGCCGCTCATCTTGGGCATGTTCCAGTCCGAGACGATGAAGTCGATGTTGTCCCGGTTGAGGACCTCCCAGGCCGTGGTGCCGTCGTCGGCCTCCACCACGTTGGTCAGCTCCAGCTGGCGCAGGATGTTCTTGATGATCTTGCGCATGGTGGAGAAGTCGTCCACCACCAGGATGCGCATGTTCTTGTCGTAGGCCATGGCTCGCCTCCGTCGGGGGTGCGCGGTAATTATCTAGGCCGAATACAGAGTTCCTGGGCGAAAGACAATCCACCCCCGCAAAAAAATCAAACCCGGCCGTCGCCGGAGGCCAGCAGGTCCATGGCCTGCTCCACGCTCCAGTCCGCGTGCACGACCTTGCCCAGGGCCGAGAGAAGCTGCGCGGGGCGGTCGTTCTGGAAGATGTTCCGGCCCACGGAGAGTCCGGCGCCGCCGGCGCGCACCGAATCGTGGACCATGCGCACCAGGCTCTCGGTGTCGTCCATCTTCGGCCCGCCGGCGATGACCACCGGGATGCAGCAGGCCTCGGTCACCCGCTCGAAGCTCTCGGGGTCGCCGGTGTAGGGCACCTTGACGATGTCCGCGCCCAGTTCCAGGGCCACGCGGGCGCAGTGGGCCACCACCTCGGGGGCGAAGGGGTCCTTGATGGCCGGGCCGCGGGCGTACATCATGGCCAGCAGCGGCATGCCCCAGTCGTTGGCCTTGGCCGCCATCTCGCCCAGGTCGGCCAGCATGCGGCCCTCGGTCTCGTCGCCCAGGTTGATGTGCACCGAAACCCCGTCGGCCCCGAGTTTGAGGGCGTCCTCCACCGTGCCCACCAGGGACTTGGCGTTGGGATGGGGCGACAGCGTGGTGCTGGCCGAGAGGTGGATGATGAGCCCGATGTCGCGGCCGTGGCGGCGGTGCGAGCAGCGGGGCAGGCCCTTGTGCATGAGCACGGCGTTGGCCCCGCCGTCCGCGATCTGGTCCACGCTGGCGCGCAGGTCCACCAGCCCGTACAGGGGTCCCACGGTGACGCCGTGGTCCATGGGCACGATGATGGTGCGGCCGTTGTTGCGGTTGAGGATGCGTTCGATGCGGATGGATTTTCCGAGCTGCATGGCTGTCTCCTTGCGGTTTGCCCCGCGCCCGGCTCCGCCCGCGATCTGCAAAACAAGAAGGCCGCGGGCGGTGTGCCTGCGGCCTTCGGGAGTGTTTCTGTTCTCGTGACGACGCTACGCGCGCACCCCCGTACCGCAGGCGCTGCTAAAGAAAAAGAAGAAAAAGAAGTGGCTGTGGTTCGGGGTCTGCATGACCGGGGGATTACCCGCAGCCCGCGCCGCTGTCAAGCCCGCGGGTCCCGGGCCAGGAAGCGGATCTCCACCAGTCCGTTCTTGGGCAGGGCGGTCACGGCCACAGTGGTGCGCGCGGGCTTGTGGTCCTTGAAGTACTCCCCGTAGATGGCGTTGAACTCGGCGAAGCGGCCCATGTCCGTGAGAAAGACGTCCGCGGCCAGCACGTCGCCGTAACCCGCTCCGGCCGCGGCCAGCACCGCGCCCAGGTTGTCCAGCACGCGCCGCACCTGGCCCGCGAAGTCCGGGGCCAGCTCGCCCGTGGCCGGGTCCAGGCCGGTCTGGCCGCTCAGGATGAGCAGCCCGCCGTAGGCCAGGGCCTGGGAATAGGGACCCAGGGCGGCCGGGGCCTTGTCCGAGTGGATGAAGCGGATCTCCTGCATGGCGTCCTCCTTTCAGGTTGCCGGAGTCCAGAGAAAGCGCCGGGCGGTCTGTCCGGACAGGCGGCCTACGCCGCGGGTGAGCAGGGCCGTGACGACCAGGGAGAAGAGCAGCCTCCCCCAGAGAATGCCGGAGACGTGGCCGCCCACCAGACTCATGAGCAGGGTGTCCTCAATAAGGCTGTGGCACAGGCCCATGAGGGTCAGGGCGGCGAACACGTCGCGGCCCTCCACCTGGCCGGTGCGGGCCTCGTGGATGATGAGCCCGCCGCCGTAGGCCAGGCCCAGGACCAGGCCCACCACGGCGATGGTGGCCGCGCGCGGGCCGATGCCCATGAGCCGCAGCACGGGCCGCAGGGCCGCGTTGCAGAGGTCGAGCAGACGCAGGGCCTGGAGCAGGCGCATGAGGCCGATGAGGCCCGTGATGATGCAGAAGATGGAGGCCAGGTTGCGGGCCTCGCCCAGGGCCCAGCGCCAGAGCGGCTCGGGGCCGCCGGCCGGGGCCTGGAAGAGCAGGGTGGCGGGCTCCCGCAGCAGGCCCAGGCCGTCGTAGGTCAGGTGCAGGATCAGGCCCAGGAGGAGCGCGCCCAGGACCCGGACCAGGAGCTGGAAGCCCAGGCGCGGCCCGGACTTGCGGGCGATGGTCAGCTCCACTGGCAGGTTGTGGGCCACGAGGATCATGGCGGCCAGCACCGTGGTCTGAGCCTGGGTCAGGGGCGCGGTGTCGGCCAGGGAGAGCAGGACCACGATGCCGGAGTAGATGTTGTTGAGCATGGCCGTGGCCCAGACCAGGCCCATCTCCGGCGGCAGGCCCACCAGGGCCATGACCGGGGCCAGCGGCCAGGCCAGGTAGGCGATGAGGCCCAGCTCCTTGAGCGTCTTCACCGCGATGATGATGGGCACCATGACCTTGAACAGGTCCAGGGACACACGCAGGCCTCCCAGGAGGACCTCGCGGGCGGCGGTGACAAGGGCGGCGCAACGGTTCATGGCGATTCTCCCGGAGGGCCGGACCATAGGCGGTTTCCAGGCAAATGAAAAGCCCCGGACCCTTGCGGACCCGGGGCTTCGAGGGGAGACGGCAGGGACATCAGGAGAAGATGCGCGCGCCCTGGAAGATCACCACGGCCACGGCAAAGGCCAGCACGGTGTTGAAGGCCATGCTGAACCCGGCCCACTTCCAACTCGACTCGCGGGCCATGGCCACCACGGTGACGAAGCAGGGGGCGTAGAGCAGGGTGAAGGCCATGAGCGCCACGGCGGCGGAGACCGGGAAGCTTTCGTCCGCGGCCAGCTTTTCGGAGAGCGGGGCCGCGTCCTCGGCGTCCACCTCGCCCAGGGAGTAGGCCGTGCCCAGGGTGGAGACCACCACTTCCTTGGCCGCGAAGCCGCCCACCAGGGCGATGTTCACGCGCCAGTTGAACCCGGCCAGGCTGGAGAGGGGCTCCAGGGCGTGGCCCAGGCGGCCGCCCACGGTGTACTCCAGGGCGGCCTCGGCCTCCTCGGCGCTGGCGGTGTTCAGCTCCTCCTCCAGGGCCGCCACGTCCTCCTCGGGCGCGCCGGCGGTCCTGGCCTCCTCCACGCGCTGCTCGGCTGCGGCGATGCGTTCCTGGAAGGGCGCGGCGGCCTCCTCGGGCAGCTGCGGGAAGGTCATGCCCGCCCAGAGCAGGACGGAGATGGCCAGGATCACGGTGCCCGCCTTGCGGATGTACTGCCAGGTGCGTTCCAGGGAGTGGATGAGCACGCCGCGCAGGGTGGGTATGCGGTAGGGCGGCAGCTCCATGACGAAGGGCGTGGCCTCGCCCTTGATGATGGTGGAGCGCAGGAGCCGGGCCACCAGCAGGGCCGCGGCCCAGGCCCCCAGGGTGATGGCGAACATGACGTTGGCCTCGGACTCGGGGAAGAAGGCCGCGGCCAGCATGAGGAAAACCGGAATCTTGGCGCCGCAGGTCATGAACGGCGAGACGAGCAGGGTGGCCAGCTTCTCCTTGGGGCTGCGCAGGGTGCGCGTGGCCATGACCCCGGGCACGGCGCAGCCGCCCGCGATGCCGCCGGAGACGATGAGCGGCAGCACCGAGGTGCCGTGCAGGCCGAAGATGCGGAACACGCGGTCCAGCATGTAGGCCATGCGCGCGATGTAGCCGGAGTCCTCCAGGGCCGAGATGAGCAGGAACATGATCAGGATGAGCGGCACGAAGCCCATGACCCCGCCCACTCCGTCGATGACGCCGGAGACGATGAGCGAGCGCAGGAGCCCGTCGGGCAGGGCCGCGCTGACCGTTTCGTTGAGCCAGCCGAAGAGGCCCTCGAGCCAGCCCATGGGTATCTCGCCCAGGGTGAAGGTGATGCTGTAGATGAGGTAGATGACGCCGACCATGATGAGCGGGCCGGCCAGCTTGTGGGTCAGCACGCGGTCCATCTTGTCCGAGATGGACAGGCGCTGGGCGTCCAGGCCCGGGCGGCGCACGGTCTGGCGCATGATGCCCGCGATCCAGCCGTAGCGGTAGTCCGCGATGATGGCGTCGGGCAGGGCGTCCAGGGTGCTCTGGAGGTGGCGGGCGACCTTGGCGGTGAGGGCCTCCAGCTTGTCGGAAAGGGCCGGGGCGGCCGCGCGGCCCAGGGCCACGATCTGGCTGTCGCCCTCGAGATACTTGAGCGCGGTCCAGCGGAACGGGAGCTTGCCCGCGAACAGGCCCTGCTCCTTGATCAGGCACTCCATTTCGTCCAGCACCGGGTCCAGGTCCGGGCCGTAGGACAGGCGCAGGGGCTCCCACTGGCCTTTGCGTCTGTCGTCCAGGGCGCGGCAGGCCTCCATGAGTGCGCGGGAGCCCGTGCCCGAGCGGGCCACGGTTTCCACGGCCGGGCAGCCTGTGAGCTGCGAGAGCAGGGCCGTGTCGATCTCCTTGCCGGACCTGCGCACCTCGTCCATCATGTTCAGGGCCAGGACCAGGGGCAGGCCCAGCTCCAGGAACTGCACGGCCAGGTACAGGTGACGCTCCAGGGCGTCGGCGTTGAGCACGTCCACCACCACCTGTGGCCGTTCCTCCACCAGATAGTTGCGAGCCACCACCTCTTCCTGGCTGTAGGCGGTGAGGGAGTATGTGCCGGGCAGGTCCACCACCTCGAAGTGATCGCCGCCGAAGTGGGCCGTGCCGGTCTTCTTCTCCACGGTGACCCCGGGCCAGTTGCCCACGTGCTGGCGCGCGCCGGTGAGGGCGTTGAACATGGTGGTCTTGCCGCAGTTCGGGTTGCCGGCCAGGGCCACGGTGAGCTTTGCGCCATGGGGCTGGGCGCCTGCATTCTCCATGTGCAGGACGCGGGCCTGGTTACTCATGGGCGGCCTCCGCTCCGGACAGGGGTTCCACGGTGATGTAGTCGGCCTCGCTGTTGCGCAAGGTCAGGGTGAAGTCGCGCAGCCGGAGGGCCACGGGGTCATGGAGCGGGGCCTTGCCGATGACCCGGATTTCCGTGTTGGGGATGAGGCCCATGTCGCGGATGCGGCGGCCCAGTTCACCCTGGGCCGTGATGGTGCGGATGCGCAGGGCCTGGTTGATCTTGGCCTGCCGCAGACAAAAGGGAGTTCCCATTGGTGCCTCGCGTTCAGTGGGGTTTGCAGCCGTTCCGGCCGTTGGTGGAGGGGCAGGAGCCGCAGCCGGAGCAGCCGCAGGAACTGCCTCCGCTTCCGCCCTTGCGGACGAAGCGGCTGACGACGTAGATCAGGGAAGCGGCCACGGCCGCGATGACGATGATGTTTTCGAGCATGGCTGATCCTTTGCCGCAGGGCGGCGTGGGATACTCTTTAATGAGAATGAATTTCATTGTCAAGGAATGGGGGGTGAAATTTTGCAGAAAATAATTCTTCATTCTGGAATAATTGAATAAAACAACAATGCCTTGTGCTGGTTCCCAATCTGTGCCACAATTCATCCATGGAACCATCGACCAGGGCCCAGCCGGTCCATGTTCTCCTGGTGGCGGCGCCCGGGGAGGCGCGTGAGGCCTACGAACGCGAGCTGCGCCGCGTGGGCGTTTCGTTCGACGCCCTGGATTCCCCGGCCGACCTGCGCGGGCCCGTGGCGGAGCGGCCCTTCAACGGCCTGCTCCTGGACCTGGCTACCTGGATCCGCTGCCCGGCCCAGAAGCGGGGACCGCTCCAGGGCGTGCTCGAGCGTTTCCCGGTGCTCCGGCTCCTGTACAACCCGGAGCAGGGCGGCATGCGCGGCGTGACCCTGGGCGGCACGGTACAGCAGGCCCGGGACCTGGAGGCCTTCCTGCTGGAGCAGTGCGCGGGCTTTTCGCCCCGCTCCTTCCGCATGGCCGAACGCCAGGCCGCCATCTGCAACGTCCTGGTCCTGGAGCGGCCGGACCAGCCCCTGGCGGAGGGGCAGCGGGCCGTGACCAGGAATGTCTCCGAGGCCGGGTGTTTTCTCATCTCCTGCCGGGACTTCGAGCAAGGGCAGCGGCTCTGGCTCGTGTTCAAGGAACTGGCCGACCACGAGCCCATCGCCGCCACGGTGCGTTGGCTCCAGCCCTGGGGCGAGGCCATGCGCCTGCCCGGGGCCGGGGTCAGCTTCGACAGCCTGGGCCAGAATCAGCAGCGGGCCCTGCGTGCGCTGCGCCGGGAGCCTGCATGACCACGGACAAGGAAAAGGACAAGAATTTCGAGCTCTGGCTCGAGGCCCTGGCCAAGGGCGTGCTGCTGGGCGGCTCCCTGGGGTTGATCGCCGGCTGGATCGGCCTGCTGCCCATGGAGCGCGGCCTGTTCTTGGGGGTTTTGGTGGGCTGCTTGGCGGGCATCAGCTTCAAGAATCTGCGCGAACGCAAGTGATCCTTCACGCCGTTGATTTCTGAATTTCTTTCAAGGGTTGCAACGCATTCCGGCCCATATGTGTATATATTAACATGGTATAATCATTGCCCTTTTTCCTCCGCCGCATTGTCCCGTTCCTTTCGGCATGATAGTCTGCCTGCAAAACCGGCTGCCGTGCAGCCTGCGGATTCGCCTTGGGGGCGGGACCTGCTGGGAAAAGGAGGAGACTTGCCATGACCATGACGCGGCGAGCGTTCATCAAGGTCACGGGGGCGGGCCTGGCCGTGGTCAAGAATACCAAGGCCCAGCTCTGCAACCCCGAGGACGTTTCGGTCATCTTCCTGGTGGCCGACGATCCCAGGATGTACCATGCCTTGGCCGTGGCCCAGGGGCCGCAGCCCACGACCCGCCAGCGGATGCTGGCCGGGCTGGCCGCGCCGCTCCGGCTTCTGGCCCAGAACGTGCGAGGATAGGGAAGCAGGGCGATGGAAAAACGGCAAGGCCGTCCTTCCCGGGACGGCCTTGCTCCATTTTCAGGGAGGGCGGAGCCTAGAGGATCTGGCTCAGGAAGAGCTTGGTGCGGTCGTGCTGGGGCGCGGTGAAGAAGTGCTCGGGCGTGCCCTGCTCCAGGATGGCTCCGGCGTCCATGAAGACCACGCGATCGGCCACCTCGCGGGCAAAGCCCATCTCGTGCGTCACCACCACCATGGTCATGCCCTCGCGGGCCAGCTTGACCATGACGTCCAGCACCTCGCCGATCATCTCCGGGTCCAGCGCGCTGGTGGGCTCGTCGAAAAGCATGATCTTGGGTTGCATGGCCAGGGCCCGGGCGATGGCCACGCGCTGCTGCTGGCCGCCGGAGAGCATGGCCGGATAGACGTGGGCTTTTTCCTGGATGCCGACCTTCTTCAAGAGGCCCATGGCCCGGCTCTCGGCCTCCAGCTTGGGCACGTTCTTGAGCTTGATGGGGGCCATGGTCAGGTTTTCCAGCACGGTCTTGTGCGGGAAGAGGTTGAAGGACTGGAAGACCATGCCCAGTTCCATGCGCACCTTGTTGATGTCCGTGGAGGGCGAAGTGACCTCGAAGCCGTCCACCAGGATGCTGCCCTGGTCCACCTGCTCCAGCTGGTTGATGGTCCGCAACAGCGTGCTCTTGCCCGAGCCGGAGGGGCCGATGATGACCACCTTCTCGCTGGGGTGGATGTCCAGGGAGACGTTGTTCAGTGCCCGCAGGCTGCCGAACAGCTTGCTCACGTTCTGAATGCGGATGATGGGGCTAGTGTCGGTCATAGTAATTGAGCCTTGATTCCATGTGGCTGACGCCCTTGGACAGAACCAGGGTGATGATCAGATAGACCAGGGCGACGATGGTGTAGGCCTCGAAATAGAAGAAGGTCTCGCCCGCGAACTCCCGGCCCCGGCGCAGCAGGTCGGCTACGGCCAGGATGGAGACCAGGGAGCTGTCCTTCAGGAGCGCGATGAACTCGTTGCCCACCGGCGGCAGGATGGTTCGCCAAGCCTGGGGCAGGATGACCAGGGTCATGGTCTGGCGGCGGTTGAAGCCCAGCGACCGGGCCGCCTCGGTCTGGCCTTTGTCGATGGACTCGATGCCCGCGCGAAAGACCTCGCCCATATACGCGCCGTAGCAGAAGCCCATGGCGATGACCGCCGAGGCCATGGGCGGCAGCTTGCTCACCAGCGGAATGGTGGCCAGGGCGTAGTAGATGTAGAATAGCTGCACCAGCAGCGGGATGCCGCGGATGACCTCCACGTAGGTCGAGGCCATGAGGTTGAGCACCCGGTTGCGCGAGATGCGTCCCAGTCCCGTGATCAATCCCAGCACCAGGGCCAGGAGGATGGACAGGGTGGTCACCTGGAAGGTCACCAGGATGCCGTCGGGGACGAAGGAGAGGATGCGCAGGTAGGGATCTGGGCGGCTCAGACAGAGGAAGGCGGTGATGGCAATGGCGCCGATGAAGGACAGCCACCAGGCGGAGAGGAGACCTCGGTCCTTCTTGCGGGGGATGGCCGCACCGTCGCTCACTTCGATGGAAACCGGCTTGCTGCTCATGGGGTAGGCTGGGTGAAAGTGAAAGAAAAGGGGCCCGGGTCATCCCCGGGCCCCCGGGGTCGATGCCGATGGAGCCTTACTTCTTGAACCAGGTGGCGTAGATCTTGTCGTACTCGCCGCTGGCCTTGACCGCGGCCAGACCCTTGTTGATGAGGTCCAGGGTCTCCTTGTCGCCCTTCTGCACGGCGAAGCCCAGGTACTCGGGGGCGTCCGGCTTGATCAGGAAGGCCAGGGCCAGGGTCTTGGAGTAGTCGGGGTTGGTCAGGGCGTAGTCGGCGGCCACGGCGTCGTCGCAGATCACGGCGTCCAGGCGGCCGTTGGCCAGGTCCTTCATGGCCAGGCCCACTTCGTCATAGCCCTTCACTTCCTTGGCGCCTTCCACCTTCTTGGCGGTGAAGTGGCCGGTGGTGTTGATCTGGGCGCCGATGGTCTTGCCCTTGAGGTCGGCCATGCTGGCCACGGTGGCGTCTTTCTGGGTCACCACGCCCTGCTGGACCTCGAAGTACGGATCGGAGAAGTCCATGGTCTGCTTGCGCTCGTCGGTGATGGACACGGAAGAGGAAATGGCCTGGTACTTGCCCGCGGCCAGACCGGCGAAGATGCCGTCCCAGGCGGTGTTCTCGATCTTGACCTCAAAGCCGGCGGCCTTGGCGATGGCGTTCACCAGGTCGGGGCCGAAGCCCTTGCACTGCTTGCTGGCCTCGTCCACCATCTCCATGGGCGGCCAGGTGCAGTCCGAGGCGAAGACGATGGTCTTCTTGGGAGCGGGAGCCGGGGCGGCGGCAGGTTGGGCGGCCGGGGCGGCCTTTTCTTCCTTTTTCTGTTCGCCGCAGGCCGCCAGGAACAGGGCCAGGCCTAGGATGAGCAGGGGCAGACACAGCTTTTTGAACATGGCATCCTCCATATCTTGTTTGAAATCTTTCAAAAGTGGAGACTCGGTCGGCGTGGAAAGACAATTTCTACAACCAAGAACTGGGAGCGTCAACCGCCCCCCCGGTTAAGTCGTGCAAGTCTGGGAAGCGAGCGGGGACTGCGGGTCTCCTTGACCTGTCCGGAGGATGGGGCGTAGAAAGCGGGATTATCAGTCCTGGGGCAAGCTCGATGACAGAAACAGGAAAAGACGCGGCCGCCGGTCCCGATGCGGCCAGGCGCGCTCCGGCCATCCTCGTGGTGGATGATGAGCGCGTCATCGGCATGGCCCTGGCCGCTTCCCTCGGCCGTCTGGGCTATGTCTCGGCCGGCCTGGCCAGCAACGGCCAGGAGGCCGTGCGGCTGTGCGGCGAGAAACGGCCGGACCTGGTTCTCATGGACGTCCGGCTCCAGGGCGAGATGGACGGCGTGGAGGCCGCCGAGCGCATCAACCGCCTCTACGGCACCCCGATCATCTTCCTCACCGCCTTCTGGGACGAGGAGACCGTGGCCCGGGCCAAGCGTTCCGGGCCTTACGCCTTCCTGGTCAAGCCCTACGAGGACCGCGACCTGCAGACGGCCATCGAACTGGCCCTGTACAAGTCGAGCATGGAGCAGGAACTGCTGCGGGCCATGCGTGCGGCCGAGACCGCCAACGAGGCCAAGACCTCGTTTCTGGCCACCATCAGCCACGAACTGCGCACTCCGCTCAACGGCATCCTGGGCATGATCGACCTCATGCAGCTCTCGGAGCTGCCCGATGACCAGCGCGAGAACCTCGACTTGATCAAGGATTCGGCCCTGTCGCTGCTGGCGGTCATCAATCAGATCCTGGACTACTCGCGCATCGAGGCCCACATCCTGGAACTGCGCGAAGGGGACTTCGACCTGGCCGCGATCCTGGACTCCGTGCTGGGCTCCCAGCGCATGCTGGCCAGCCGCAAGGGCCTGGCCCTGGAGGTGGAGATCGCCCCGGAGGTGCCCACGGCCCTGCGCGGCGACCACGGCCGCCTGAGCCAGGTCCTGGGGCATCTGCTGCACAACGGGGTCAAGTACACCCCGGCGGGCAGGGTGGCCCTGCGCGTGCGCCTTGGCGGGCAGGAAGCCGCGCCGGATCAGGATTCCCAAGGCCGTGCGCGTCTGCATTTCACCGTGGCCGACACCGGCATCGGCATCCCGCCGGAGCGCGCGGAGGACATCTTCGAGAGCTTCACCCAGCTCGAGGACTACATGACCCGCAGCCAGGGAGGCCTGGGCCTGGGCCTGGCCACCTGCCGCAAGCTGGTGGCGCTCATGGGCGGCAGCCTGTGGGTGGAGAGCCGCCCGGGCAGCGGCAGCAGCTTTCATTTCATCGTGCCTTTTGCGCTGCGTGCCGCCACCGTCCGCAGCGAGCCCAGGCCCAGGACACCTGCTGTCCCGGGCACGGCGCTCAAGGGCTTGCGCATCCTGGTGGCCGAGGACAACCTGGTGAACCGCCGCTTCGTGACCCGCGGCCTGGAGCGCCAGGGCTGCCTGGTCCTGGCCGCGGAGAACGGGCAGCAGGCCCTGGACATCCTGGCCAGGGAATCTTGCGACCTGGTGCTCATGGACGTGCAGATGCCGGTGCTGGACGGCATCGAGACCACCCGCCGCATCCGCGCCGGGCACGGGGGCGTGCCCTCTGGGCTGCCCATCGTGGCCCTCACGGCCCACGCCATGGCCGGCGACGAGCAGTGGTGCCTGGACGCGGGCATGAACGCCTACGTGGCCAAGCCCATGGAGATGGAGGACCTGGTGGCCGTGATCCGCAGGGTCCTGTCCGGCGACGAACCTTCCAAAAGACCGGGGGACCCGGCATGAGCGGACCTGTTCCCACTCCCCGCACGGATCGGATTTATTCCTACTTCCTGCTGACCATGCTCCTTTTCGCCCTGTACCTGGCCTTCGTCATCGCGGGGCCGTTCCTGAACACCATCATCTTCTCCGGGGTGGTGGCGCTCATCTTCGCGCCGCTCTTCAACCGGATCATGCGCCGGGCCGGCAACCGCCGGAACCTTTCGGCGCTCATCACCGTGGGCATCATCGTCTTCGTCATCGGCCTGCCGCTGTTTCTGCTCTGCTTCGGCCTTGTGGTCCAGGCCCGTGACACCTTTCTGGCTCTGAACCGCTGGGCCGGAGAGACCGATTTCGTCAAGCTTTTGGACGCCCACCGCCTGGATCCCCACTTGGCCTGGCTCCATGAGCAGCTGCCCTTCATCAACATCGAGGCTGGCGACATCCAGGCCCGCGTGCTGGAGTTCTCCAAGAACCTGGGCCAGCTGGCCGTGGAGACCGGCCGGCAGCTGTTCACCAACACGGCGCGGCTCGTCTTCCATCTCCTGCTCCTCATCTTCGTGGTTTTCTACTTCCTGCGCGACGGCCGCGAGATGGTGGACCGGCTGCGCTACCTCTGCCCCCTGCGCGCCGAGCAGGAGGAGCTCATCATCGAAAACATGCAGCGGGTGGCCCGCTCCGTGCTCGTGGGCAGTCTGTTCATCGCCATGCTCCAGGGGCTTCTGGGCGGCGTCGGCCTGGCCGTGGCGGGTCTGCCCGCCCTGTTCTGGGGCGGCGTCATGGCCCTCACCGCCCTGGTGCCCGTGGTGGGCACGGGCCTGGTCTGGGTCCCGGCCGTGGGCTGGCTGCTGCTCCAGGGCCACGTGGGCATGGCCATCTTCCTGGCCCTTTGGTGCGGCATCCTGGTCACCAGCGTGGACACGGTGCTCCGGCCCATCCTCCTGCGCGAGGCTTCCCAGGTCTCCACCTTCTTCGTCTTCCTGGCCGTGCTCGGCGGCGTCTCGGCCTTCGGCTTCGCCGGAATCCTCTACGGCCCTCTCATCCTGTCCTTTGTCATGGTCATGCTGCGCATCTACGGCGAGGAGTATCGCGAGATGCTCTCGGACCGTTGCGTCTGCCCCAAGGACGACCAGGGGGATTGAGTTGCGCCGTCTCGCCGTCCTCGCCGTTCTGAGCCTGGCCCTGGGCCTGCTGGTCCAGGGCTGCGCTCCACGCAAGCCCGCGGAACAAGGCCTGGGCTTCACGCCCCTGGCCGCGAGCGACTCCGCGTCCCTGGCCCGGGACTTCCGGCCAGGGGACCAGGGCCTGCCCTCCTGGCGGGCCCTGGAGCCGGGCCTGCGCCGCAGCCTGCTTTACGTCTCGGCCCAGCCTCCGGGCGGCACGGCCGTGGAGCGCCCGGGCCTGGTCCTGACCTGGGCCGCCCTGCGCACCACCCTGGAGGACCTCCTGCGGCTTTTGCCCGAGCTGGACCGTGATCCCGGGCTCCTGGGCCGCGAGTTCGCCTGGTTCCGGCTGGCCCCGGAAACGCTGCTCACCGGCTACTACGAGCCCTGGCTGCGGGCCTCCCTGGCCCCGGATCCGGCCTATCCTGTGCCGCTCTATGGCCCGCCGCCGGACCTCAAGGTGGCGGACCTGGGCCGCTTCCACCCCAAATGGAAGGGCCAGCAGCTCACCTACCGGGTGGTGAACGGCGAGATCGCGCCCTATTACGACCGCCGGGCCATTGACCGCGACGGGGTCCTGGGCGGCCGGGGACTGGAGATCGCCTGGACCGACGATCCGGTGGAGGTCTTTTTTCTCCAGGTCCAGGGCTCGGGCCGGCTGGCCCTGCCCGACGGCCGTTACAAGCACGTGCTCTACGCGGGCAAGAACGGCCGGGAGTTCGTGTCCCTGGGCAAGGTGCTCATCGAACGCGGCTACCTGAGCCGTGAAGAGGTCACCATGCCGCGCATCAAGGAGGTGCTGGCCGCCCATCCCGAGCTGCGCCAGGAGCTCCTGGAGGCCAACCCGAGCTACGTCTTCTTCCGGCTGGCCGACCAGGGGCCCTACGGCTCCGCGGGCCAAGTGCTCACGCCCATGGTTTCCGCGGCCGTGGACCGCTCGATCCTGCCCCTGGGCTCGGTTTTCGCCCTGGACGGCGAACTGCCCGGGGAGCAGGGGGCCGCGCCCTTCCGGGGCCTCATGCTGGCCCAGGACACGGGCGGGGCCATCAAGGGATCCCACGTGGACCTTTTTTGCGGCTCGGACGACCATGCGGAGTTCGTGGCCGGCCGTCTCAAGTCCAGGGTCCAGGTCCTGGTCCTGGTCAGCAAGCGGGCGTTTCCAGGAAATAAGTAGCAACGATTATCAATGGTTGAGGACTTGTGGAAAAAGTTGAATCTGCAACTGTTAAGTCCGTCGAGGAACGCCTGCGCCGGTTCGTGGCCGAACGCGGCTGGCAGCGCTTCCAGACTCCAAAAAACCTGGCCATGGCCCTGGCCGCGGAATGCGGCGAACTGCTGGATCAGTTTCAGTGGCTGGAGCAGGACGAGAGCCGCGCCCTGGCCCCGGACAAGCGCCGGGCCGTGGCCGCGGAAATGGCCGACGTGTTCATCTACCTCGTGCGCCTGGCCGACGAGCTGGGCCTGGACCTGGTGCAGGAGGCCTGGGACAAGATGGCCGCCAACGAGGCCAAGTACCCGCCCGCGTCCTTCCAGGGCCGCGCCCCCAAGGCCTAACAGCCGGTAATCACAGGCAGGACGCAGGTTCCCGGTCCGCGTCGGCCGCCAGGGTTGACGCGGCGCGCCTTTTTCGTTCATACTTTTCGAACAAGCGCTTGACCCTTGTCCCGCTGTCCCTGTTGTTTTCAACCACCGCTTTCCGCCAACCCGCAACCATTTGTCCCCAGGAGCTGCACATGCAAGCCTTTCCTCGTTTCATCACCAAGATCGAGCATCTCGACTGGCTGGCCCCGGGCGAGCGCGAGGCGCTCAAGGCCGTGACCGCCAAGTATCCCTTCCGAGCCAACGAATACTATCTCTCCCTCATCGACCGGAACGACCCCGACGACCCCATCCGCCGCATCGTGGTGCCCCATCCCGGCGAACTGGAGGAGTGGGGCGACCTGGACGCCTCGGAGGAGCGCTCCTACACCCGGTTCCCGGGCCTCCAGCACAAGTACGGCGAGACCGCCCTGATCCTGGCCAGCGACGTGTGTGGGGCCATCTGCCGCTTCTGCTTCCGCAAGCGTGGCTTCATGGGCCGCGACCCGGGGCACCGCCGCGACCTGGACGCGGCCCTGGCCTACGTGCGCGAGCACCCGGAGCTGACCAACGTGCTGCTCACCGGCGGAGATCCCCTGTTCCTGCCCACGCCCCGCCTGGAATCCCTGGTGCGCCGTCTGCGCGAGATACCGCACGTGAAGATCGTGCGCATCGGCAGCAAGATGCTGGCCTACAATCCCTACCGCGTGCTGGACGATCCCGCCCTTGTGGAGATGTTTTCGCGCTTCAGCCGCGCGGGCCGCAAGATGTACGTCATGACCCACTTCAACCACCCGCGCGAACTCACGGAGCAGGCCGTGTCCGCCCTGGATATGCTGGGCCGGGCCGGGGTGGTGGTGGCCAACCAGACGCCCGTGCTGCGCGGGGTCAACGACGACGCGGCCGTGCTCACCGATCTGTTCCGCAAGCTGTCTTTTGCCGGAGCCCCGCCGTACTATCTGTTCATCTGCCGGCCCACCTCCGGCAACCGGCGCTTCACCGTGCCGGTGGAACGGGCCTACGACCTGTTCCAGCGCGCCATCATGGGCTGCTCCGGCCTGGCCAAGCGGGCCCGGCTGGTCATGTCCCATTCCACGGGCAAGATCGAAGTGGCGGGCCGCACCGCGGACCAGGTCTTCTTCCGCTACCACCGCGCCGCGGATCCCGGACGCGAGAGCGGCGTCATGGTCTTTAGGAGCAACCCCGAGGCCCTTTGGTTCGACGACTACCTGGAGCGCGAGGTGGCCCACTGGCCGGGCCGCGGCTACCGCTGCTACGGCCCGGAATGAGGGCGAAAAAAAGGCCGGTCGAGCCGGCCCTTGATCCGCGGGACGGGACGGGCTCAGGAGCCGATGGTCAGGCTCTGGAAGGTGACGCTGATGACCTCGTACTCCACCTTGCCGCGGGGCGCGTCCACCACGGCGTCGTCGCCCTCCTGCTTGCCCAGCAGGGCGCGTCCCATGGGCGAGAGCACGGAGATGCTGCCGGGCAGGAAGGCGGTCTCGTCCGGGCCCAGCAGGGTGTAGCGCTTGCGTTCGCCGGTCTCGACCTCCTCGATCTCCACCGTGGCGCCGTAGCTCACTTTGTTGCCGCCCAGGGTCTTCAGGTCGATGACCGTGAAGCGGGCCATGCGCGACTCGATGTAGTTGATCTTGGCCTCCAGCATGCCCTGGCGCTCGCGGGCGGCGTCGTAGCCCGCGTTCTCGCGCAGGTCGCCTTCCTCGCGGGCTTCCTTGATGGCCTGGATCACTGCCGGGCGCTCCTTCTTGAGCCGCTCCAGCTCCTGCTTGACCAATTCAAAACCTTCCACCGAAATGGGGATGCTTTCCATGCGCGCTACCTGAATTCGTGTTGTCGGGAGTTCGTAACAAGACCGCGGGCCGTGAACCGACCCGCGGCAGAGTCTTTGGGTAGAACAGACCAGCGCCCACGTCAAGCCCGGGCCGGAATCGTCAGACCATGGCCCGGGCGAAACGGTCCTCGGCCACGGCGGCGCGCAGCAGGGGAATGTTGGTGGCCAGGCCGTCGATGGCCAGTTCGTCCAGGGCGCGCAGCAGCCGCGCCCGGGCCAGGGGCCGCGTGGCGTGAAGGGCCAGCACCTTGGCCGCCAGGGAGTCGTACCAGGGCGTGACTTCGGCCCCGGCCTCCAGGTGCGTGTCCACGCGCACTCCGGGTCCGCCGGGCAGGCGCAGGCCGCGCACCGTGCCCGGGCGCGGGGTTTGGCTCGCCGGGTCTTCGGCGTTCACGCGGCACTCCATGGCGTGGCCCGTGAGCGCGATGTCCTCCTGCCGCCAGGGCAGGCCCCCGCCAGCGGCCACGTGGATCTGGGCCGCCACCAGGTCCAGTCCCGTGACCAGCTCCGTGACCCCGTGCTCCACCTGGAGCCGGGCGTTCACCTCCATGAAGAAGAACTCCTCGCCGCGCACCAGGAACTCCACGGTGCCCGCTCCGGCGTAGCTCAGGGATTCGGCCAGGCGCACGGCCGCGGCCTGCATGGCCCGGCGCGCGGACTCCGGCACGAGGACGGCCGGGGCCTCCTCCACCAGCTTCTGGCGGCGGCGCTGGAGGCTGCAGTCGCGCTCGAAGAGATGCACGGCGCGGCCCTGGCCGTCGCCCACCACCTGCACCTCCACGTGGCGCAGGCCCTGGAGCAGGGCCTCCACGTAGAGACGGCCGTCGCCGAAGGCGCTCACAGCCTCGGCCCGGGCCGCGGAAAATTCGCGCTCGATTTCTGCGGCCGAGTCCGCCCGCCGGATGCCGCGCCCGCCGCCGCCCGCCGCGGCCTTGAGCAGCACGGGATAACCGGTCTGTTCCGCGGCTTTGGCCGCCTCCCGGGCATCGGCCACCCCGGCCTCGCTGCCGGGGATCACCGGCACGCCCGCCTCTCGGGCCAGGCGCCGGGCCTCGATCTTGTCGCCCAGGCTGCGCAGGGTGCCTGCGGCGGGTCCGATGAAGACGATTCCGGCCCGGGCGCAGGCCTGGGCCAGGGCAGGCGATTCCGCCAGGAAGCCGTAGCCCGGATGCAGGGCCTGGCAGCGGAAGGCCGTGGCCGCGGATACCAGGCGGCGCACGTCGAGATAGCTCTCCGCGGGCCGCGCCGGGCCGATGCAGATGCGTTCGTCCGCCTCGCGCGCGGGCAGGGAGCGGGCATCGGCCTCGGAATGGGCCAGCACGCTGGTCAGGCCCAGTTCGCGGCAGGCCCGGACGAGGCGCAGGGCGATCTCCCCGCGGTTGGCCACGAGCACGCGGCGGAACACGCGGCTAGTCCCCGCCGGGCTTGAGCAGGAAGAGCGGCGCGCCGAACTGCACGGGCTGCTGGTCCGCGGCCAGGATTTCCACGATCTCGCCGTCCTGGTCGGCCGTGATCTCGGTGTGCATCTTCATGGCCTCCACAAAGCCCAGGGTCTGGCCCGCGGCTACGCGGTCGCCCAGGGCCGCCAGCACCCGGCCGTTCTGGGGGTCGGCGGCCAGGAAGATGCCCACCATGGGGCTTTTCACGGCGTGCAGGCCGGGCGGCACGTCCCGGGCCGGGGCCGCCTCCCGGGACGCGGGAGCCCCGGCCGGGGCAGGGGCAGAAGAGGCGCTGCGGCGCACTACGCGCACCGTGCCCTGTTCGTCCTGCACCTCCAGGGCGTCCAGGTCCCACTGTTGGGCAATGCCGATGATCTCCTCGATGCGCGCTTTGTCCATGTTCGTTCTCCGCGTGTTCAGGCCTGCCGGGAAAAATCCGTCAAAGTTTCGCGCAGCCGTTCCCAGGGCACGACCCCGTGCAGCAGGCCTTTCTGCACGAGCAGTTCCGGATGCAGGGCGCCCTCCAGCATGTCCGCCGCGGCCATGCGCGCAGGCTCGGGCATGTGGCGGTCCTGGCCGAAGCGGCGCAGGGCCTCGGGGCCGAACACCGAAATCGATGCTCCGGGCGCGGCCCAGAACGCCGCGTCAAAGGCCGCCCCGGCCATGGCGTAGAGCCCTGCGGAATAGGCCTTGCGCAGCACCAGGCAGGCCTTGGGCGCGGGGCTTCGGGCAATGGCCGTGTAGAGATCGGCCGCGGCCTGCACGTTGCCCTGGCGCTCCACCTCCTCGCCCACCATGAAGCCGGGGGTGTCGGCCAAGAACAGCGTGGGCAGGCCGAACCAGCCGCAGAAGCGCACGAAGCGGGCCATCTTGCGGCAGGTCTCGGGAAAGAGGATGCCGCCGCGGGTGCGGGCGTCGCTGGCCAGCACGGCCACGGGGCGGCCCCCCAGGCGGCAGAAGCCGGTGCGGCATTCCCCGGCGTGCAGTTCGCCCATTTCCAGCCAGGAGCCGCCGTCAACCAGGGCCTCCAGGAATTCGCGCAGGGGGAAGGGCGCGTTGGGGTCTGCCGCGGCCAGGGCCGCCATGCGGCCCCGGGGCGGCGCGGGCGGGAGCGTGGGCAGGGGCGCGCCGTTTTTTTCCGGCAGAAAGCCGAGCCACTGCCGGACCCAGGCCACGGCCCCGTCCTCGCTGCGGGTCAGGCGGTGGGCCGTGCCCGTGGCCGAGGCCTGCATCCGCGCGCCGCCCAGGCGCTCCATGGTGGTCTGCTGTCCGGTCATGAGGGTCACGGCGTCCGGGCGGCCGATGCAGAGTGAGGCGGATTCCAGCATGACCGTGGCGTCGCAGAGCGCGGCGTAGAAGGACAGGGCCGCGCCGATGGGGCCGAAGAGCAGGCAGGCGCGCGGGACCACGCCTTCCAGCCTGGCCCGCAGAGCGTAGGTCCGGCCCACGCCGTCGGCCGAGGCCAGCAGGGACAGGGCGTCCGGCGGGATGGGGGTCTTGCCCTTGAGTTCGCGGTGGTGCGGGGGCACGTCCAGGACCTGGACCAGGGGCGCGGGGTGGGCCAGCACGTGCTCCAGGAAGGCCGTCTGCCGGGTTATGGTCTGGAACAGGGAGATGCGCGGGGGTTGGTCCGTGTCCAGGAGGAGCAGGTGGACCCGGCGGCCGCCCATGCTGGCCGTGCCCAGGATCGCGCCCCCGGCCTCCAGGCCGTCGAAGGGCTCGAACGAGCCCGGGTCCGCCAGCTTGTGGAGCCGCTCCAGGGTGGGGCCGGTCATGCGCTGGCCTCGTAGATCTCAAAGTTGCGGCGGAGCATGTCCAGATAGACCACCCGGGGCGCGGCCACGATTTCGCTCTCCGGCCGCAGTCCGGTGAGGATCAGGGCCGCCTCGGTGGCCACCAGGCCGCCGTTGAGGGCCGCGGCCCCGGCGCAGGAGGGCAGGGTCGCGCGCTTGCCGAGCAGGAATTCCTCCGCCAGGCCGCCGAAGCGGTCCGGCCCCAGGATGCGGTCCAGGCGCATCTGGTGCCTGGGCCAGAGGGCCGGATCCTGCGGGGCCTGGAAAAAGGCCTCCAGGGTCATGCCCCGGGGCGCGAAGATGACGAGCAGGGTGCCGAAGCCCGGGATCGGGGCGGTGAGGTTGTACAGCCCCAGGCCCCTCGCGGCCCGGGCAAAGGCGGCCTTGTAGTCGAAGCCCATGTAATCGATGGCGTCGATGACCAGGTGGCTGCCGGCCATGAATTCCCGCAGCTCGGCCTCGCCGGACAGGCCTTTTTCCTGCACGCGCACCGTGCAGAACGGGTTGATGTCCCGGATCATCTCGGCCGTGACCCGGGCCTTGTTCCGGCCGATGGTGCTGGCCATGGCCCCGAACTGGCGATTCATGTCCGGCTCGTCGAACACGCCGGGGTCGATGAGGCGCAACTCGCCCACGCCGAAGCGGGCCAGGGTGGCGGCCTCGATGCCGCCTACGCCGCCCGCCCCGGCCACGGTGATCGTGGACCGGCGCAGGATGTCCTGCTGCTCCGGCGTGAACAGGCCGATGTTGCGCTGAAAACACTGGGCGTATTCCATGGGCTCTCCTTGCCGCCTGGCGCTTACTGGGCCGCGTCGTCCGCGCCCGGGTCCTGGCTGCGGACGTAGTCCAGGAGCTCGCGGGCCTGGCCCGCGTCCAGCCGGATGTTCTCGTAGCGGATGACCAGGTTGTTGAGCCGCTGGAGCACCAGGGCGTCACGGCCGCCAACACGCTCCGGCAGCACCCCGGCGAAGAAGCAGCCGTGCCCTTCCAGGGCCTGGGCCAAGTCCGGGCAGCCCGGATGCTCCAGGTTGAGGAAGAGATAGACCGCGTCCGCGCCGCGCAGGCAAAGCCGGCGCATGGTGCGCAGGGCTTCGTCCAGGGCCCCGGGGCCGCAGTCCGGCACCGTGATCTCGCCGATGTTCAGGATGTCCGTGAAATGGCTCTCCAGCTGGCTTTGCTCCGGCAGGGCCGCGGGCGGCGAGGACTCGTCCCAGGCCAGGCCCAGGTTGGCGTAGAGCCGGGCGATCCAGTCCCGGTGCCGCGCGGGCGGGTAGAGCCGCCGCGGTCCGCGCTGGTGAAAGCCGAACCAGAGGAGCAGGCAGCTCATCTTGTCCGGGATTACCCCTGTGAGCTTCTTGAACTCCACGTTTTTGGGAAAGGTCCCCAGGAGCAGGCCGCTGACACGCATGCCCTTGTCTTCAGACATGCGCTGGGAGACTGTGTGCCCGGCCACGGCCCGGCCAAAGGCGCAGGAGGCCCCGGCCCGGCTGACGCGCTCCTTCAGGAAGTCCATCAGGCGGCCGGCCACGCCGTGGCCCCGGAACTGCGGGGAGACCAGGAGCAGGCCGAATTCCAGGAGCGGCACGCCCGGCCCCAGGCGCTTGGCCGCGGCGTGGCCCATGAACCGTCCGTCACGGGCCACGGCCACCACGGAGTGGAGCGCGCCCTCGGCGTTCATGGCCGCCACGCGCTCGGGGTAGTAGATATAGTCCTCGTAGGAGTAGCCGTAGGTCAGGTAGGCGCAGCGCGAGACCTCCAGGGCGTCCCCGGCCTGGAAGGGCCGTACCTCGAACTCCACCGCCTCGGTGGGGGCCTCGGGCTCCGCCGCCTTGGGCTCGGCAAGCCCCAGGAGCCGGGCCACGTGGCGGTCCCGCAGGTGGCGGGTGAGCACGATTTCGCGGCCCTCGCGGCCCAGGTTGTGGTGCTCCACCTCGTCCACGGCGTGGCGGACGAGGAAGGTGCCCAGGCCCTCGGCCCCGCCGTCCAGGCTGGCCTGGGCCGGGTCGTAGGCCGCGATGGTCCCCGGGTCGTAGGGCAGGCCCTTTTCCCGCACGGCCAGGCGCAGGCCCGTGGGCAGGACCTCGCAGCGCAGGCCGATGCGGCCGTTGGGGTCGTCGGGGTAGCCGTGCCGGATGACGTTGGCCAGGGTCTCTTCCAGAGCCAGGCGGATGTTCAGGGACTCGGCGGATTCGAAGCCCAGGCCCCGGGCCAGCTCCTCCACAAAGGAGAGGGCAGGGGCCAGCAGGAGCATGTCCGCCGGAATGTTCAGCTCGCTGACGGCGCGCGGCTCAGACATGGCTAGCGGACTGCGGTGCGGCGAATGCTGCGGATGGTGGGCATGATCCTCTCCTTGTTCGGAGTCCCATGGTGCCCAGGGCGGGAATCGAACCCGCACACTCCTCGCGGAGCTAGGGATTTTAAGTCCCTTGCGTCTACCAGTTCCGCCACCCGGGCAGGTGCATAGTCTCTAGCTTGGCCGTTGCGTTGGCGTCAACGGTCAGGACGCTCCGGCAATCTCCCGGGCAGGCCGCATGACGACAACGGCCGGGAAGGCCCGGCCGTTGTGCAGTGGGGGGAGCCCGGCGCTATTTCCAGCCGTCCTTGAGAATCAGCCGCCGGGAGCCGGGCTCCACAGGCACCCGGCCGGTGTCCATGCAGCGGGCCATGTGCCGGAACACCGCCCCGGCCTCGCCCTCTTTTTTCCCGCTCAGGAAGTAGCTGTGCCCCTTGGGCGAATCGTAGCTGGTGTTCACCTCGTCGCAGTCGATGGCATAGACGTTGTCCGGGGTGAGCTCCAGCTGCTCCGGCCCGGTGTGGCCCAGGCGGCGGGAGACATAGCCGTTGGCGACGTTCGCCACCTTGCTGGAGCGCAGGGCCAGGTCGTCCGAGGCGAAATAGACCACGACGTTGCGCGCGCATTGGCAGATGAAGCGGCCGTCCTCCTCGCGGTGCAGGGTTTCGTTGAGCACGTCGGCGGAGGCCATGAAGATGTTGCGGAAGATGAAGGGCACCTCCCAGCACATGGACTTGGCCCAGTCGTGGAGGGTTTCGCGCAACACCCGGTTGCCCATGGAGTGGGCCAGGATGTTGATGCGCTTGAGGCAGGGGGGCGTGTCGGCGGCCCCCGCGTTCTTCTCCTGCCAGCCCAGGAACTTGCTCAGGGCTCGGGCAAAGGCTGCGCCGCTGGCGTCGGCGGCGCGCTGGTCGTCGAAATAGTCTTTCACGATGCCCAGGCTGTTGTCGCAGGGCCAGATCACGGGCGCCACCTCCAGCGAAAGCCCTTGCGCCGTGCTCAGCGCCGCCAGCATTTCGGCCCGGGGAAAGATGTCGCTCTCCGGCATGTTGTTGAAGCCGTGGATGTAGAGGAGAATCTGTTTCTTGTTGGAATCCTTGAGCTTCTGCATGAAAGCCTGGGAGCCGATCTCGGTGTAGTCGTCCTTGGCGTTGCGCTCGCAGAAGAAGAGCGACACCCCCACGTCGTTGTTGTTCAGGTCAAAGGATACGGGCCGTCCGATTCTCGTCTTTTTGCCTTGCCGAAAGGCGCGGTTGGTGAGGAACAGCATAGCGGCCTCCAGCGGAGGTATGCCGAACCCCGGCGGGTGCGCGGGATTGCGCCTGCGGGGCGCGGCGGTTGGAAATGGCCCAACCATAAACCGCGGCGCAAAAACGGTCAATGAATACGTGATTTTTTATGGAGCATTCCGGGGGCTGCCCGGGAAAGCCAGGCGCAGCGCAGCCCGGCATGACCGGGTTGCGCGATGGGCGACGCGGCGCGGCCATGGCGGGAAGAAGGACGGATGCGAAGAAGCGGTGCGCGCGCTAGCCGGGTCGCGGGGTCGGCGCCAACGGCTCGAGCGTCCCCGCGTTCCGTTCGGGCTCGAAGCTGAGCACCACCGTGAGCACGTTCTTGCCGTCCCGGCGCTCGTAGCTCAGGGAGGAGGTGTAGGCGCGCAGACGCTGGATCTGGCGATCGGCGCGGCCCGCGGCCTCGGACGCGGAACCCTCCAGGGGATTGTCCGGCGGTCCCTCCTCGGCCATCTCAAGGATGATGGCCTGGGGCAGGATCGTGAACTGGAGCTCCAGGTCCGGCCTGCGGCTGTCCAGGAGCCGGCTCAGGCCGCGCGTGCCGAAGCTGTCCCCGTCGCCGCGCTGCTCCTCCTCGCGCTCCAGGCAGCGGAGCAGTGCCCAGGTCATGAGCTCCTCCAGGGCCGTGCAGGCGTCGAAGATGGGCTTGATGCCCGTGCCCGCGGCCTGGGCCAGCCGGGTCAGGGCCCGTTCGGCCGTGACGATCTCCGTGGCTTCGTTGCGCACGGTCAGGCGCAGGTCCCGCACGGACAGGATCTGGCCCGGACGTCCGCGGCGTTCGGCCAGGAACGGCTTGAGGGCCAGGGCCGCGATGCCCAGGACCACGGCGTAGCCCAGGAAGATCCAGAGAGGCTGGAGGTCCGGCTGGGGCAGGGCCGCGGGCAGGGCCTCCACGTTTTCGCTGGGCCTGCGGGTGAGGATCCAGGCCAGGAGACCGAAGAGCAGGCTGTAGGCCGTGGTGAACGGGGCCAGGGAGACCAGGGCCTTGCCCTGGCGGCTGAAGAAGGTCCGCGCGGCATAGCGCGCCGCGGCCAGGGACAGGACCAGCCCCGCGGCCAGGAGCAGGAATTGGAAGCCGCGCAGCCAGAGGGACTGCGGATCGACCTCGGGCAGCCGCAGGCCCCAGGTCTCCAGAGCCAGGCGCTGGAGTACGCCGCTGCCCCGGGCGAAGAGATGCAGGCCCTGGGCCAGGTGCGCGCCCAGGATGAGCGGGATGAGGGCGTAGCTGAAGACCGAGAAGTTCATCTTCACGGACACGCCGTTGAGCATGGTGGCGGCCTGACTGGCCAGGGTCAGGAAGAGCAGGAACAGGCCCTGCCAGGTCAGGAAGAAGAGGGTGAACCCGGCCTCGAATCCAAAGTGCCGGGTGAGCAGGTCCATGGCCTCGGGGAAGCCGTGCTGGAACTGGGTGGCCGAGATGATCCCGCCCAGGAGCACGGCCAGCACGGCCTCCATGAGCCCGGGCTTGCGCAGGAGCCAGAGCTCCCTGGAGGGCAGGCGGATCTCCACCTTGGCCGAGTCCTTGGGGCAGGTCTTCACGCAGTTGCCGCAGAAGATGCAGTAGGCGTTGGTTTCCTTGATGCGCGGGAACTCGTTCATGGGGCAGCCGGCCACCTTGCCGGTGCCGTAGTAGCAGAGCGCGGCGTTGCAGGTGCGGCACTTGTCCGGATTGCCGCGGATCTGGAGCATGCCCACGCGGGCGTAGGCCACGCCCATGCCGCCCAGGGGGCACATGTAGCGGCACCAGGCGCGCCGCTGGAACACGGCCGAGGCCGCCAGGACGCAGCCTACGACCACCAGGAGCAGGATGGCCGTGCGCCGCGGGCTGGCCGGGATGCGCAGGGCCTCCTCGGCCCAGACGATGGCCAGCAGGCAGGCCCCGATGACCAGGGGGCCGTACTTCTTGAGCCAGGGCGGCACGGGCAGGTTGAGGCCGCAGAGGGCGCGCATGCCGTCGCCCAGCCAGCCGAAGGGACAGACCGCACACCAGAAGCGGCCCAGGAGCAGGTACTGGACGACGAACAGCGGCCACCAGAAGAGCCACATGAGCACGTGGCTGGGGTTGCGCGTGGGGTCCTGCGGGCCGCTCAGCAGCAGATAGACGCCCACTCCCAGGAGGAGCACGGAGAGCGCGCGCAGCGCGTCCGGGAAAAGCGGGGACTTGAAGACCCGCTTGGTGCGCAGGAGTTGGGCCATGGCCTCATGGGATTAGGCGCAAAGCCCATACAGTGTCAACGCGCGGCCGGGGTTTCCCGGTCCGCCCAGCCCTGGGAACGGGCCTGCGCTCCCGAGGAGGAGACCAGGAGGCAGGCCCGCCCCGGCAGGGCATCTATGCAGGCCAGGGCCTGTCCGGGGGGCAGGACGAAGAGGCCCGTGGCCAGGGCGTCGGCCTCCAGGGCCGAGGGCGCGGCGACGGAGACGCTGGCCACGTGGCCGGGGCAGCCGCCGGAGCGCGGGTCCACGATGTGGTGCAGGCGTCCGTGCTTGCCCAGGGGGGCCTCGTAGCTGCCCGAGGTGGCCACGGCCCCGTTGCGCAGGAGGATGCGCGATGGGTAGCGGCCCAGCAGTTGCGGGTCTTCCACGGCCACGGCCCAGGGACGCGCGGCGTCCGGGGCCAGGCCGGCGCGGATGTCTCCGCCCGCGTTGATGAGGTGCGATTCCACGCCGCGTTCGCGCAAGACCTGGGCGGCGCGGTCCACGATGTAGCCCTTGGCCGATCCGTCCAGGGTCAGGCCCATGCCCTGCCGGCCGAGGCGGATGGAACCGGAGGTCAGTTCCACCGCCCCGGCGTCCACGAGTTCCAACACCTCGCGGATTTCGGCCAGGGACGGCGCCGCGCCCTCGGGGGCCCTTTGGGCACGGCTCTGGAGCAGGGCCACCAGCGGCAGCACCGAGGGGTCGAATGCGCCGCTGGTGGCTTCCCGCATCCGCAGGGCCTGCGCCAGCACGGCGGAGAGTTCCGGGGGGGCGTCCCGGAGCGCGCCGTGCCGGTTCAGGAAGGACAGAGGGGTGTCCGCACGGTGGCGGTCGAAAATGGCGCAGAGCCGGTCCATCTCGGCAAAGGCCGCCTCCATGGCGTCCTCGGCCCGGGCCTGGGAGGGATGGGCCGCGATCATGGTCACGAAGGTGCCCATGAGGAAGCGGGTGCGCTCCAGACGCAGGCGCTCCGGGGCCGCGGCCTGCGCGGGCTCGGGCGCGAGCAGGGGCGGCAGGCTCAGGGAGAGCCCGGTCAGGGCGCCCAGGCGCAGGAAGGCGCGGCGGGTCAGGATGGCGTCAGACATGACCGTTCTCCTTGCGGGACCCTGCATGGGGCTTCACATCGCGGTCCCCGGCGAACTCGAATCCGGCCTCGGCGTCGAAGCAGGTCAGCCCGCAACGCAGGCAGCGGCTGGCCTCCTTGACCGCATCGCGCTCGGGAATGCCTCGGCGCACCTCCATGGTGAAGTTGTGGCGGCGCACGTCCACCGGGATTTCCGGGGCCACCACGCGGGGGATGGTGTACTTCACGCGCATGTCCTTGAGGATGGACTCGGGAATGACCTTGAGTTGGGGTTCCTCGGGCCGGGGCACCGCGCCGGTGGTCACGAAGAGGTGGATGGAGCGGGCCGCCCGGCGGCCGTCGGTCACGGACTCCATGACGATGGAGCGGCCGCGGCGGGCCTCGCCGCCCGCAAAGACGTGCGGCAGGCCTGTCTGCAGGGTCAGTTCGTCGCAGAGCACCGTGCCCTTGGGGCTCAGGGAGAGCCCGGCCAGGCCGCTCTGCTCCCGGAAAACGGAGGGGTCGGGCCGGCGGTCCGTGGCCGTGATGATCAGGTCCACGTTCTCCACCAGGGCGTCGGTGTCCGGCAGGGGCAGGATGCGGCCCGAGGCCTTGGCCTCGTCCTCGTAGCGGCAGGACTGGTACCAGACGTTGGTCCGGCCCGAGGTTCCGCTGACGATGGACACGGGCAGGGTCTGGAACAGGATCTCGGCCCCGATCTCCTTGGCCCGCTCGATCTCCTCCTTGTTGGCGGCCATCTTGCGCTGGATGTGCGGGGAGAGCACCACGGTGCGCCGCGCGCCCATGCGGGCCGCGGCCCGGGCGCAGTCCAGGGCGGTGTTCGTGTCGCCGATGATGACCACGCATTGTTCGTGCAGCGAACTCCACTGCGAGCCGATGCCGGTGAGAAACTCCACGCCGCCCAGGAGATTGCGGGCGTCGCCGCCGGGGATGTCCACGGGCGGAGTCTTCCAGGCGCCGGTGGCCAGATACACGGCCTTGAAGCCCTGGGCTTCCAGGTCCGACAGGCCGAACTCCCGGCCCAGGGTCATGTAGGTCCTGAGCTCCACGCCCAGGCCCAGGATGCCGTCCACCTCCCAGTCCAGTACGTGGCGCGGCAGGCGAAACTCTGGAATGGCGTAGCGCAGGAGCCCCCCGGCCTCGGCCCGGGATTCGAAAATAACCGGGTGGTGGCCCAGGCGGCGCAGGAAATAGGCGCAGGCCAGGCCCGAGGGGCCGCCGCCCACGATGGCGATCCGGATGCCCGTGTCCGGGCTGCAGTGAATGGGCACGCGCCGGCCGGACTGCATCTCCCAGTCGGCCACGAAGCGCTCCAGGATGTTGATGGCCACGCCCTCGTCCACCAGCTTGCGGCGGCAGATGTCCTCGCAGGGGTGCGGGCAGACGCGGCCGACCACGCCGGGCAGGGGATTGCGGTTCTTGAGCGTGAGCAGGGCCGCGTGGTAGTCTCCGCCCTTCACCTGCTGGATGAAGGTGCGCACGTCGAGCTGCACCGGGCACTTCTGCATGCAGGGGGCCAGGCACTCGTCGAGCTTGTTCACGTGGAGCAGGCTGGCCGAGAAGCTGGTGATGCGGATGGCTCCGGTGGGGCAGACCTCGGCGCACTTGCCGCAGGAGCGGCAGAGCGCCTTGTTCACGATGGGCAGCCCGGCCTCGCCCAGGCGCACCGCGCCGAAGGGGCAGGCCCGCACGCAGGATCCCATGCCCAGGCAGCCCAGGCCGCAGCTCTTCTCGCCGCCGTAGAGCATGGCCTCGGCCCGGCAGTCGCGCAGACCCTCGTAGGCGAACATCTGGCGGGCGCGGTCGCCGCCCGAGCAGATGAGCGAAGCCACCCGCGGCTCGCGGTAGGCCACGGCCAGGCCCATGACCTTGGCCACGGCCGCGGCGATGTCCATGCCGCCCGCCACGCAGACCTCGGGAGGAGCCTCCCCGGCCACCACGGCCGCGGCCGCCGCCGAGCAGCCGGGATAGCCGCAGCCGCCGCAGTTGGCCCCGGGCAGAATCCCCTCCACCTCCTGCACGCGGGGGTCTTCGCGCACCGCGAAGATGCGCGAGGCCGCGGCCAGGAGCAGGGCTGCCGCAAGGCTCAATCCGAAGACCACCAGCACCGATGTCGTGACCATGTTCGTCTCCCTCTAGGAAGCCATGCCCTTGAAGGCCAGGAAGGCGAGCGACATGAGCCCCGCGGTGATCAGGGCGATGGGCACGCCCCGGAAGACCTGGGGGATGGGCGAAATTTCGAAGCGCTCGCGGATGGCCGAGATGATCACCAGGGCCAGGGTGAAGCCCACGCCCGTGGCCAGGCCGAAGACCACGGACTTGGCGAAGCCGTAACCGTTCTTCTGGACCAGGATGGCCGAGCCCAGCACCGCGCAGTTGGTGGTGATGAGCGGCAGGTACAGGCCCAGGGCCCGGTACAGCGGGGGCACCAGCTTCTTGAGGAACATCTCCACGAACTGCACCAGGGAGGCGATGACCAGGATGAAGACGATGGTCTGGAGATAGCCCAGGCCGTAGGGTTCCAGCAGCGACTTCTGGATGGGCCAGGTGAGCGCCACGGACATGCCGATGACGAAGATCACCGCGCTGCCCATGCCCAGGGCCACGTCCGTGGACTTGGAGGTGCCCAGGAAGGGGCAGGTGCCCAGGTACTGGACCAGGACGATGTTGTTGATGAACACCGCCGAGATGACGAGCAGGAGGTAGTCCATGGCGTCCTCGTTTCCCTTTGTTCTCAGTCCTTGCCCGACAGCTTGCACAGGCCGCAGGCCGAGCAGGAGTTGATGGCTTCCAGGGCCTTGGGCGGCTCGTTGTCCCCGCGCCGCGCGCTCCAGCGGTTGTAGGCGTTCATGCCCGCCAGGATCAGGCCCAGGCAGATGAACGCGCCCGGGGCCTTGACCAGGATGCTCATGGGCTCGAAGGCGTCCCAGGGCACGGCGTGGCCGAAGACGGTCCCGGCCCCCAGAATTTCGCGCAGGCCGCCCAGGAAGGTCAGGGACATGGTGAAGCCCAGGCCCATGCCCAGGCCGTCGAGCACGGAGTAGAACACCGGGTTGCGCGAGGCGAAGGCCTCTGCCCGGCCCAGGATGATGCAGTTGACCACGATGAGCGGCACGAAGATGCCCAGCTCCAGGTAGAGCGGATAGGCGTAGGCCTGCATGAGCAGTTCCACGGTCACCACCACCGTGGCCGCGATGACGATGAAGCAGGCGATGCGCACCTTGGAGGGGATGATCGTGCGCAGGAGGGCCACCAGGAAGTTGGAGACCACGAGCACGAAGATCACCGCCGCGCCCATGCCCAGGCCGTTCTTGGCGCTGGTGGTCACGGCCAGGGTGGGGCAGAGCCCGAGCACGATGCGGAGCGGCGGCAGTTCCCGCCAGAGTCCCTTGGTCAGTTCCTTGAGGGCGCGTCCCATGGCGTCTCCTAGCGGTTCCAGGCGGCCAGGGCCGCGGGCTTGATGGCTGCGTAGGCCTCGGCGGCCTGGCGCACGGCCCCGGCCATGCCGGTGGAGGAATAGGTGGCCCCGGACACGGCGTCGATGTCGCCGCCCCGGCTCTTGAGGTCCAGGCCGGTCAGGGGGTGGTTCCTGTAGCGGGCCGTGACCGCGGGCTGGAAGACCCGCGTGCCCAGGCCCGGGGTCTCGGAATGGGTGGTCACGCTGATGGCCGCCACCACGTCCCGGGCCGGGTCAAAGGCCACCATGACGCCCACCTGCCCGCCGTAGCCCGGGCCGTGGCCCTCCAGGGCCAGGGCCTGCAGGCGGCCGCCCTTGAGGGCCGGGTAGGCCGTGACCTGGCCGCCGCCGGGCAGGGCCAGCCTGCGGCGGTCCGCGATGGGATTGTTGTCGTGCTCGGGCAGCACGGCGTCCAGGGCCGGACCCTGCACAAAGGTCAGGACCTGCTCCTCGATGCGCGGACGGGTGGCCTCCTTGAGCGAGGCCAGGATGAAGCCCGAGGCCGTGCCGATGAGCGAGAGGACCACGATCATCTTGAGGATCTCACGCATGCTGGCGGCCTCCGAAGGGCTTGGGGCGGATGCGGTCCAGGAGCGGGGCCAGGAGATTGGCCAGGAGGATGGCGTAGGCCGTGCCGTCGGTGTGGATGCCGTAGCGCCGGATGACCATGACCAGGACTCCGGCCGTGAGCCCGAAGAGGAGCATGGGCCAGTGGCCCGAGGGCGAGGATCCGAAGTCCGGGGCCAGGAAGAAGGCCCCCAGGAGCACGGCCCCGGTGCAGAGATGGAACAGGGGACCGGGCTGCAGGCCGGGGTCCAGGACGTGGAACAGGGCGGCCATGCCCGCCACCCCGGCCAGGAAGGTCAGCGGGATGTGCGGCCGCAGCCGGCCGATGAGGATGAGAAAAAGCCCGCCCGCCGCGATGGCCGCGCCTTGGGCCGCGCCCAGGGGGCCCAGCTGGGCGCCCAGGAAGAGGTCGGCGAGAGGCAGGCCGTCCACGGCCTGGGCTCCCAGGAACTTGAGCTGGGCCAGGGGGTCGGGGGTGGGCCAGCGGGCCAGCGCCAGGTCCAGGTCCAGGTGCCGCTCCCAGGACACGGCGCACACGGCCCAGCCCACCAGGGGGGGGCAGAAGGGGTTGGCGCCGAAGCCGCCGAAGACCGTACGGCCCAGGGCGATGGTGCAGAACGCGCCCATGGCCGTGAGCCACCAGGGGGCCGTGGCGGGCAGGAGCATGGCGAAGAGCAGGCCGTGGAACAGGGCGGTGCCGTTGTCCACGTCCACCTCGCGTCCCGCCAGCTTCTCCAGCAGGGCCTCGCTGATCACGGCCACGGCCCCGGCCAGGGCCAGGACCCGGGCCGCGTCCAGGCCGTTGCGCCAGACCGCCAGGGCCATGGCCGGGAGCAGGGCCGCGCAGGACAGGGCCATGAGCGAGCCCAGAGTGCGGCCGCAGCGCCAGTGGGGCGGCGGACCCACGGTGAGGCGGATCTGGGTGATGGCGTGGGGCTTGACGACGACGGCTGCCATGGAGACTCCTCGCAGCGGTTCAGTGGGCCACGTTCATGGGCCAGGGGTTGGCCGCTTCGGCCAGTTCCTTGCGGGCGAAGCGGATGGAGTGGAGCAGGGGCCTGCGCTCCGGGCACCAGTAGGAGCACTGGCCGCATTCCATGCAGGCCCCCAGGCCCGCGTCCAGGCACTTCGCAAACAGTCCATACTCGGCGTAGCGGCCGATGAGGTCCGGCCGGATGCGCGCCGGGCAGTGCAGGACGCATTCCCCGCAGTTGACGCAGGGCGCGCCGGTCATGGGCGGGAAGGCGTCCTTGGAGACCAGGGTCACGGCGTAGGCCCCCTTTTCCATGCCGTGCTCCACGTCATAGACCGTGTAGCCGCGCATGGGGCCGCCCAGGATCAGGCGGTCGCCGGGGCGGGCCGCCAGACCCGCGAAATCGAGGATCTGGGCCAGGGGCGTGCCGAGCAGGGCGCGATAATTCCGGCCCGCCAGGGTGAAGACCGTGTCGGTCACAGGCAGCCCGGTTTCCATGATGCGGCCGATGGTCCACAGCTTCATGACGCTCACCGCGGCCACGCCCCGGGGCCGCTCCTTGCCCGTGGCCGCCAGCACGGCGCGCTCGGCCAGGGAGTTGGGATAGACCGGCTTCACGGCCACGGTGGCGCATCCGGGCAAGGTCTGGCCCTGGTCCCCGGCCACCAGCACGCAGCGGTCCGGGGTGATGAGCTTGCAGACCGCCTCCAGGCCGCGGAACACGGTGGATCGGCAGTCGCGCAACAGCTGCCCGGCCACGGACACCGTGGGTTCGGGGTTCAGTCCGTTGATCACCAGGACGTCCTGGGGCCGCACGAAGCGGTCCATGCGCACGCCCAGGTCCTGCAAGGCCCGGCGCAGGCCCGCGGGATCGGAGGGGACGGGCACGGCGGGCAGGGGCGCGGGGTTGGCGGCCGGAGTCATGGTGATGTAGGCGAAGTCGGCCTTGTCCACCGAGCCGGAGAGCGGGGCATGGACCCGGCCGCCCAGGTCCTTGGGATGCAGGGCCACGACGCTGCCCCCGGCCAGGCGCTGGCCGCGCTGGACCTGGAGTCCGTAGCCGCAGACGTAGAGATTGAGGCGGTCCGGGGCCGGGATGTCGATGATTTCGCCGTCCAGGGGCGCGCGCAACGAAAAGGTGGGCTTGCGCATGGTCACTTCCTCTGCTGGTGGCAGGCGTTGCAGCTCTTTTCGCCGGAAGGCCCGGCGCCCATCTGCTCGTGGCAGCCCAGGCACTGGCCGTGGAAGGCGTCGGCCCGGAGGGGCACGTGGGTCACGTCCGGCCGGTCCGTGGGCCGGTCCGGGGCCGGAGCCCCGGCGTGGCAGCGGCTGCAGGCCTGGGTGCCTGTGAAGGACTTGGCGTGCCCTTCCGCATAGGCGGCGTCAAAGGCGGCGGGATGGCAGGCGCCGCAGGCCTCGGGGTGTTTGGGGTCCGCACCGTCGTGGTGGCAGTCCCCGCAGTCCAGGCCCAGATCCCCGGCATGGTGGCCGTGGCTGAACAGGACGCGGCCTCCGGCATTGTCCAGGACCATGCGCGCGGGCATGTCCCGGGCCGGGGCGATATGCAGGTAGCCGAACACGGCCACCAGGGTCAGGGCCGCAGTCACGGCGGCGATGGGGAAGTAGCGCCTGTTCATGGTTCGTTGCGGCGTCTCCGGTCGAGGTTCCTGGCGGCTCCATTTCAGGTTGATTGCCTGATCAGGCGGTGTTCAGCAACAGCTGTACCACTCTGGACACCGGGGCTGCCGGGAGGCCGACGTGTGCCAAAACAGTTTATTTAATCCAAGATGTTGCCGCAAAAAATGAACGTCCTGGCCCGTTCATGCGGTCCGGCCTGCACCGGGGTTTTGCCGGAATCTTGCCCGAAAACTTGCCGCATTTTTGCGCAATTTTGCGCTGCCCCCTGCGGACGTTGTCCCTGGGCCGGTTGGGAGAGCATACAAGAAGTCCTGGTGAGAGAGGAAGCTGTGGGCAAAAGTAGGCACTCCCTTATTCTGGCAAGCGGTCCTGTTCCCGGGAATCCGTCCCTGGGCGTCCCGGGTCCCGGCGCAGTGGCGATGTGATGTGATTATCACATGGAGGCGATGGGGATGGGGCCGCCTGGCCAGGGACGCATCCCCTTGGCGCTTGCAATTTCCTGGGCGAGACGATAGGGGGGAAAAGGCGTATCTAGACTATATATAGACTCGGAGCCTACATGCTCAAGCGGATTGCGGCCCGTGACCTCCGGGTGGGGATGTTCGTCGTGGAGTATGGCGACGGTTCCTTCAGCTCGCCGCACGTCCGCCTGGAACGCATCCTGGAATCCCCCGACGAACTGGAATCCCTGCGCCGCGAAACCCGCGACGCGGTGGTGGACGTGGCCCTGAGCCGGGTGCGCGACGAGGCCCCGGCCGCAGCGGGCCACGGGACCCGGGAGCCCCTGCCCCTCACCGTGCCCGCCGGGGTGCTCGGCCCCGAGCCCCAGGTCTGTCTGGCCGACGAGCTGCGCGTGGCCCGCAAGGTCTATAACCGGGCCCTGGACTGCATGAGCCGGCTGTTGCGCGAGATCAAATGCGGCCGCACGCCGGCCCTGGGCGAGGCGGCCCAGGTGGCCGGGGAGATTTCCGCCAGCTCGGCCCGCAACCACAAGGCCGCCAGCAGCATCTCCATCATCCGTTCCCACGGCTATGTGACCAACCACTGCGTCAACGTGGCCTTTCTGGCCGGGGCCCTGGGCGCGCGGCTGGGCCTGCCCGAATCCCACGTGGACGTGCTCACGCTTTCAGCCCTGCTTCACGATGTGGGCAAGGCGCTTTTGCCCGACGCCATCCTGCACAAACCGGGCAAGCTCACGGCCGAGGAATACGAACGGGTCAAACGCCATCCCCGGGACGGCCGCGACCTCCTGGCCGGGCAGCACCTCTTCGCCCGCGACGTGCTGGACGCGGTGCTGGACCACCATGAGGCCTGCGACGGCTCGGGCTATCCCCAGGCCAAGACCGCCCAGGCCATCAACCCCTTCGCCCACTACCTGAGCATCCTGGACGTCTATGACGCGCTCATCAGCTACCGCACCTACCGCCGCGCGCTGACCCCGATCCAGGCTCTCAAGTTCCTCTATTCCCATCGCGGCACGCGCTTCAGCAGCCCGCACCTCTCGGCCTTCATCCGCTTCATCGGGGTGTATCCGGTGGGCAGTTTCGTGCGCCTGGCCGACGGCACCTACGGCCTGGTCACGGACTTCTCCGAGAACAAGCCGGACGCGCCCCGGGTCAAGGTGGTCTTCGACAGGCGGCTGCGGCCCATGCGGCCCGTGCTGGTGGACACGGCCCCGGGCAACGGCGGGGGGTCGGCCGTGGAGTTGGGGCTCAACCCCAAGGACTACCACATCAACACGGAACTTTTCTTTCCCTGATCAGCGCTTCCCGAACATCTCCAGGTAGTTGGCGAAAAGCCGCGGACTGACGCGGGAGAACTGGTCGAAGTCGGCCACGATCTCCAGCCCGGGCACGATGACGCGCGCGGCCGGGATGCCCAGGTCCTTGCGCGTGAGGTCCACGGAGATCACGGACAGGCCGTGGTTCACGAGGGTTTCCTCCAGCACCAGGAGGTCGCCCTCGGGGCTGCCGGTGGAGAGGTCCGGCAGATCCTCCAGGCGGCGCACGGGCAGGCCCTCGGGCGCGGGCGAACCGGCCGGACCCGGGAAGGGGTAGGGCGTCTCGGTCAGGGCCGAGAGCAGCGCCCGCCGGCCGCACAGGCCGCAGCCCATGCCCTTGTTCACGTCCCCGCGCCGTCCCAGGACCACGGACTTGTACACCGGCACGCCGAACTCGGCCGCGGCGTCCAGGAACCAGGGCTGGATGCCGCAGGCCGCGTAGTCCTCCAGGAGCCTGGCCACCTGGGGATCGTCCGAGGTCAGGCAAAAGGCCCGCGCCGGATCAAAGGGCCGTACGGCCTCGGCGTCGCGCTCCAGCACCTCGCACAGGCCGGAGAGCCGGGCCTCCTCCAGGGTGTTGCCCGAGGCCAGGCCCGTGGAGCCCAGGGCGCTGAACAGGGCGGGCTCGTCCAGGTTGCAGAAGAGGAAGACGAGCTGGGCCGGGATGAGGATGGGCCTGCGGCCCTTCCGGTCGCGCACCTCGGCCTCCATCCACCAGAGCTCCTGGCCCTCGTAGGGCACCTCCAGGCGCAGGGCGTTGGGGTCCAGGGCCTCGGCACGGGCCGCGACCTGGGCGAAGCTGCCGCGCACCAGCGGATAGTCCCGCTGGTAGCCGCGGACGCCGCCGCGGTCCACGCTGGCGTAGGAGGAATAGCGTTCGGCCATCTCCATGAGGTAGGAGGCCCGGGCCGCCTCCAGGCTCAGGCCCCGGCCATAGACCGTCTGGAGGCCCTGGAAGCTCAGGGACTGGCGGCCGTTGTCCACCCGGAACTGGGCCAGCCAGGAGCGCAACAGGGCGTGCGGGCTCAGGCAGGCCTTGTGGGTCATCTCCATGGTCAGGATGCAGCCCACCTTGTTCAGCCGTTCCAGGGCCAGGTGGATGGTCTCGTGCAGGGGTTTGCGTTCGCGCGGGGCGGGCAGCCGGTTTTCCGCCGCCAGTCCGGCCCGCACCGCCGCCGCGTCCGGGGCCTGGGTGGCGGGCGCGGGCTCCACCGGGGCGGCCAGGCCCGCGTCCTCGGGCGCGGGCAGGGACGCATGGGACGTGATGTTGGCCCGGAACAAGGCGGTCCACTGGCGGTGCAGGGGCTGGTCCGCCAGCAGGCTCAGGCGCAGGTGCGGCAGGGGCGTATGCCGCGAAAGCTCCCGCGGGTCCAGCCCGGCCAGCCGGGGCAGGAGGGCGGTGTAGCGCTCGTAGGCCAGGCAGGTCTCGTAGAGCAGGGCCGCCAGCACCGGGTCGTCCGTGGCCTGGCCCGAGACCGTTTCGTCGATGAGCTTTTCCAGTTTGCGGGTGCGGTGCCCGGCCATGGCCTGGAGCAGGAACTGGTGCATGAAGTCGTCCATGGGCTCGCGCCGCAGGTGCTCCAGCATCTCGTTGAAACTCAGGTTCTGGGCCGGGTGGGCCATGAAGCAGCCCACTCCGGCCACGTTGTCCATCAGCCGCAGTTCGTAGCGCATGATCGTTCCTTTGGGGGTCAGATGTCCGGTCCCGCCTCATCCTCGTCGCTCCAGAGCGCCACGCGGTTGCGGCCCTGGGCCTTGGCCCGGTACAGGGCGCGGTCCGCGCGCTCGAGCATGTCCTCGAAGAGGTTGGAGCCGAAGCGGGGTTCCATGGAATATTCGGCCACGCCCACGCTCACGGTGTTGCCGATGCGCAGGCCCTGGGCTTCGTAGGGGGTCTGGGCCACGGCCTGGCGGATGCGTTCGCCCAGGAGCCGGGCCTCGTCGGAGCCGGAGTTGGGGGCCAGGACCACGAATTCCTCGCCCCCGGAACGGGCCAGGAGGTCCGAGCCGCGGATGGACTCGCTGATGCGCGCGGTGACGTGCTGGAGGAAGCGGTCGCCCATGAGGTGGCCGTGCTGGTCGTTCACGTTCTTGAAGTGGTCGATGTCGATCATCAGGCAGGAGAACCTGGCCCCGGAGCGCAGGGCGATGTGCAGGAGCCGGGGGCCCTCGGTGATGAGGAAGCGGCGGTTGCGCAGGCCGGTGAGCGGGTCGGTGATGGAGACCTGCTCCAGCCGCGCGATGTGCTCGCGGATGGTTGTGGACATGCGGTTGAAGGCCAGGCCCAGGAGCTTGAACTCCAGGGGCGCGTCGTGGAATTCGTCCAGGTTCACGGCGGCCCCGAAGCGGCCCTCCTGGACCTCGCGGGCCGCGCGCACGAGCAGGCCCAGGGGCCTGAGGATGCGTCCGGCCAGACGGCGGCCCAGGAACATGGCCCCGGCCAGGGCCAGGACCAGGCCCAGGAAGATGGCGGCCAGGGCCACGCTGGTGGGCACGTCCTCGCCCACCAGGACCACGGCCAGCAGGGCCAGGGCCGCGGGCGAGAGGACCAGGGCCGCGGCGTAGAGCCGCAGGAGCCCGCGGATGTGGTTGGCGGTGAACAGGTCGCGCTTGAGGTCCTGGGGGATCATGCCGGCTCCGGGGCGCGGGATTTGTGCTCCCGCAGGCGTTCGCGCAGGACGCGCACGGCCTCGCCGCCGCTGCCGGAATGGTCCTCGTACTCGACGGACTCGCCGCCCGAGAGATGCAGGGCGATGACCTGATCCTTCAACTCGGCATGGGTGATGTCGCGGTAGTAGATGTCCAGGCTGCCTGCGTCCTCCACCAGGTATTCCAGGGGCGCGTAGGACAGCGGCGGGAAGATGCGGCCCTGCTTGCGGGCCAGCACCAGGTAGTCGCGGCCCGGGAAGAACAGGGTCAGGAGCAGGGTGTCGGGCAGGCTTTTGGCCAGCCAGTGGCGCAGGCAGCCGGAGTATTCCCAGACCGCGTAGGCCGGGTCGGCCGGGGACAGGCCGCATTCGCGCCGGGCCGCGGCCTCCAGGACCTCCAGGAGGTCCTCGCGGAATCCGTCGTAGAGGCGGCGCAGGAGAATCGCGCCATAGATGTCGGCCAGAAGCGGCAGGGCCAGAAGGAGCGCGCCGTAGCGCAGGGACAGCGAAAGTCCCGCCCCCAGGCAGAGGACGCAGGCCAGGGCCTTGAGGCCGGGGCTGGCGGCGAAGGTCAGCGCGAGACGGTCTCGCAGATCCACGCAGGGCTCCCTGTAAATAGCCGTGCTATACTGGCGGGACGGGCCTGCGTCAACGCGGGAGCGGTCCGCGGGCCGCCGTCTCGAGCAGGCCGCGGACCTGGGGCAGCAGGGCCCGGGCCATGGCCGCCACACCGGCGGCGTTGGGATGGATGCCGTCGGGCAGCACCAGGTCCGGGTCGTCCACAAAGGGGGCCAGGATGTCCGGGAAGAGAGGCAGGCCGTGGCGCGCGGCCAGGGCCGGGTAGAGGGCCTCGAAGGCCGCGGCCGGATAGTCGGATTCAAAGGACAGTGAACGCACGCCGAGCAGGAGCACGGGCAGGCCCGCCCCGCGCAGGGCCGCGATCAGGGCCTCCAGGTGGGCCTCCACCTCGGCCGGGCCGCAGCCCTGGTAGGAGTCGTTGGCCCCGAACTCCAGGAGGCAGGCCGCGGGCGCTGCGGCCAGGATCCGGGGCAGGCGGCGCAGGCCGTCGGCCGCGGTCTCGCCGGACACGCCGAAGTTCAGGCAGGCCGCTTTTCGGCCCTCGGCCCGCAGCAGGGATTCCACCTGGGCGGGCAGGGCCTCGGCCGGGGCCAGGCCGTAGCCCGCGAACAGGCTGTCGCCGAAAAAGGCCAAGCGCTGGGCGGTCACGCCTCGTCCTGGTTCATCCACTGGCCCACGAGCTGGGCGGTCTTGGGCCAGTCCTTGGCCAGCCGGAGCTTGAGGAACTCGGCATAGATCGAGTCCAGCAGCTCCACGCATTTCTCCACCAGGTAGAGCTTTTCCAGGAACTTGGAGTCCGGGTCCTCGTCCTCCTGGTCGCGCAGGTCCACCTTGGGGGTCTTCAGGCCCGAGAGCCCGAAGTCGTCGGCCTTGAGCGTCACCTGCCAGGCGTCCTGGTCGATCTCCAGGCGCAGTTGGGCCTTGCTCACCTTCTTGCCGGTGCGCAGGCCGGTCTTGGCCTCGGCCAGCTCGCCGCGCGGGCTGGTCACCGAGGCGGTCTCCAGGCTTTCGCCCTCGCCCCCCTGCACCGAGATCTTGTGCTCCATGTGCAGGGCGAAGGACTGGCCCTTGGCCGTGGTGAACAGGCCCTGGCGTTTTTCCGAGGCGAACCAGAGCCAGGTGAGGAAGTCCTGGCCCAGCAGGGAGTTTTCACGTTGCACGAGGGTCAGGTCCATGGCCGCCTCCTAGACGAACAGGGTGGGTTCGAGGTTTTCCAGGGAGGCAGCGGCGTCCTCGCCGAGCATCTCCAGGGCCAGGAAGAAGGGGGAGAGCGGCTCCAGGTGGAGCTCGAAGGTCATGGCGAACTGGTCCTCGAACAGGGCCCGGGCCTTGGAGTTGGTGGTGTCCAGCCAGACCTGGTTGTTCTGGGTGTTCCAGAGCGCGTTGAAGACCGCGGGTACGGGCAGGGCGCGGGCCCGCAGCTTCAACTCCACCTGCTCCTTGAGTTCGCGCTTGCGGTCGCGGGACAGGAAGTTCTTGCCCTGTTCCTTGGCCTTGGCCGTCTCGGCCTTGAGCGCGATCTGGTAGTGCTTCTTGAACACCGCGGGCTGCACCCGGCGGGTCTCCAGACGCAGGGAGAAGGCCAGGTAGTGGGCCTTTTCCGGCGGCGACTGGGTGAAGCCCACGTCGAGCATGTCGTCGATGTTGGTCCAGCCGAAGGAGCGTTCGTCGGTGGTGGCGTCGATGTCGCGGAAGGCCCACTCCTTGAGGCGGGCGGGCACGGCCTGGTAGAGGGTGGAGGGCACGTCCTCCACGATGCGGTAGCGGGTCAGGGCCACGCTGGACGAAAGAAAACTCACGGGGTCCTCCTGTGGGCTCGGGGCCGATGAAGGCCCCTGCGTAAAACCAATTCCCGGCGTTGTCCAGTCAGGGGGCCGCGCCTTGAGCCCGGCCCGCGTTTGGCCTATCCTGGTTCGGAACACAGGCACAGGAGGCGGTCATGGCGGATCAGGTTCTGGAGCGGTTCATTACCTTTCTGGAGGAGCGCTCGGCGCGGGTGCGGGACCTGGAGGAACAGGGGGCCAAGGCCCTGGAGGAACCGGGAGGGCAGGAGAAGTTCGGGGCCGTCATGCGCCGGAAGGCGGAACTCCTGGCCGCCCTGTCCCAGGACGGCAAGCCGCTCCTGGAGGGCCTGCCCGGGGAGCAGGCCGCGCTCCTGGCCCGCAGGCTCAAGGTCTTTTCCGCGGGCGCGTCCAATTCCCTGCGCCTGAACAGCGTGTTCTACATGTCCGCGCTGCTCTATCCCGACGATCACCGGCAGGGCGAGCCCAACAACCTCGATCTCTTCATTTCCGAGTTGCGCCGGGGCTGACCGGCCGGGCCGGGGCCTTGGCCCCGGGCGCGGCGGGTTTGGCCGGAGCTCCTGGCTTGCCCGGCGCCGCGGGCTTGGCCTGCGGGGCCTTGGCTCCTGCGGCCTGGAACAGGGTGCCGCGTTGGGCGCCCACCACGATCTTGCCCACCGCATCTTCCTGGACCCTGTTCAGCTCCAGGAAGGCGCAGCCCAGGATCCCGCCCTCGTGGCGCATGACCTTGACCGGGATCTGCTGGGCCAGCATCTTTCCGGCCAGGCGCAGGTCCAGGGTCAGGGGCGTGCCGCCCTTGACCCGGGGACCCTGGTACTGGAAGCCGATGCCCGTGGCCGAGATGTCCAGGGCCGGGCAGCGGGCCTGGAGTTCGGCGCAGGCCACGTCCACGCCCCGGATGGATACGCGGAAGGCCGTGCGCTTCTCCTTCTTTTCCGAGCCGCTCTTCACGTCCAGGTCCGGCGCTTCGGCCTCCTTGGCCTCCCTGGCCGGGGCCGCGGGCTGGGGTTTGGCCTGGGGCCGGGCCTGGGGCTTGGCCGCCTCGGTCTTGGGCGTGGTCTTGATGCTGAAGGCGAAGGCCTCGGGCGGCGGACCGTCCTTGGGCTTCTTCTTGGCAGGCTTGGCCTTGGCCGGGGCTGGGCGCGCCGCGGGCCTGGCCTTGGCCGGCTTGGCGCGTGCTCCGAAGAGGCGGGCGAAGAGGTCCCGCAGGGGCTGGAGCAGGGAGTGCAGCATGGCGCGGACTCGGCCTCCTCACTTTGCAGCGCTATGCCCAAGTGGGCAAAAAATCAAGCGCCGCCTGGGAATGCGGCTCCGGGATTCTTCCCGGGCACACGCCTGCGGCGGCCGACCCCCTTGACTTTTTTCCCCTTCCGGGACACAAGAGGAGCGCCTTCCCGCAGGGAAGGACCCGAGCCATTCTTAAGGAGGCACAGGCATGATCGGCGAACTCATTTCGGATATGGCCCACAGCACCGGCCCTGGCATGATCGGCGTCTCCCTCATCTTCATCTACCTGGCCTGGATCATTTCCATCGCCATGATCCGCATCAACCAGGGCAAAAAGGAAGGACACCACTAGTCCCCGACCGCTCCGGATTTCCGGGGCGTCCCGCGAATGCGAAGGCGGATGCCTGGGCCGCGAGGTCCGGGCATCCGCCTTTTCTATTTTTCCGCTGTGATGAGTCGCTCAGCATTGCTGACACCGAGTGGTGTTAATCTGCAAAGACCGTCTTTGGTATAATGAATTATTTTTTTTGTGTGTAGCCGCGTGAGTATTTTTTTAAATGCACTTTTATTTTTATATTCAATGTGTTCCGCTAATATATGCTCATGTAGCGGATTTTCATCATATAGTAGTATTAAAATCTGATCTCTTGCTTGTAAATTTTTTAGTACTTTCTTAATTTTCCCATCCTTCCAAATTAATGGAACATGTCTCTCAATGATTGAATTAATAATTTTTTGTGTATCAGATGGCGATATGTTGGTGATTAAGCGTATAATCTCAGCCAAGACCCATTTGCATGAATATAAAATAAATGTTGAATCCATTTCGTTTGGAGAGATATCCGATATGTGTGCAACACCTCTTTTGTTTCTAATGTTATATATTGCCTTCAAGGCGTATGGAATCAGAATACGAAATGACTCTTTACCTTTTTTGTTTCTAAGAATATTGAGATAATTGTCATCGAATTTCTGGAGATTTTTATTTAGCGGCGTAATCTTACCTTCGAGTTCATATTCTAATATTCTACGGACAACTTCTACAAAATGGCCAGCATCTAGTTCGCTTGGCTTCCATTTTTGAAGAGCATAGTTATTTTCAATTTCAGTATAGTAGGTTATGAGATGGTGAGCAATTTCCTCACCATATTTTGATGATAACAGTGCGCGGATATCTAGCATTTAGGCATTAAGTTCAGTTGCGAGTTCACTAGCCCTTTCTTTTCCCGGGAATGCGAGTTTGACAAGCTTAGATTTCTTTCCTCCATTAATAATAAAATACTGCTTTTTAGTTTTTAGATATTTCATGAAGTTACCAGAATCAAGGACAGCATGTTCCTTGCAGGCTTCTCTTAACTCGGCAGTTGAGGCCGCGTCTTCATTTTTTAAACTCTTTGCCAATAGATAGAGAAGTGAAATATTCACAGTCTTTTCTGCCAAATTTCTTCCAGGAATTTTTGCTGTTATTTTAATTTTTTCGCCAGAGATATCAAACACACGGAGATAATTGGTGGCGGGTTGAATTTCCGACGCAACTTTTTGTTGAGGTGTTGCAGGAGTTGGCTGTATAACTGTTTGTCTTGGAGTAGATTTAAGGGTAGTTTCTATAATTGATTTAAATAAAGAAAGTTGTTCTTTAACAAAACCTTCCGATCCTGAGAATTCAATTTTCCCCTCAAGCATGGAAATGCTGACTTTGGCTTCACTGCTCATATCGGCCTCCATCTATATGATAGCATCTAGATATCTAATCATACGGAAAAGGCAAGCAGTTAGCCGCTGAAAATTACGAGTCTTTTTTTGCCTCCCTGGCGATGTCCAGGAGATAACGGCCGTAGGCGTTCTGGTGCATCTCCCGGCCCAGGGCTTCCAGCTGGGCCGCGTCGATGAGACCCATGTGGAAGGCGATCTCCTCGGGGCAGGACACGATGACGCCCTGGCGCTCCTGGATCACGTTCACGTAGTTGGCCGCGCGCAGGAGGCTCTCGTGGGTGCCCATGTCCAGCCAGGCGAAACCCCGGCCCAGGATCTCCACGCGCAGCTCCCCCGAGGCCAGGTAGGCGTTGTTCACGTCCGTGATCTCCAGTTCGCCGCGGGCCGAGGGCTTCAGGTTCCGGGCAATGTCCTTGACCCGGTTGTCGTAGAAATAGAGCCCGGTGACCGCGAAGCGCGAGCGCGGGGCCTTGGGCTTCTCCTCGATGCGCAGGGCCGTGCCCTTGGCGTCGAATTCCACCACGCCGTAGCGTTCCGGGTCCTTCACCGGGTAGGCCAGGACCACGCCGCCCTTGTCCAGCCGGGCGCAGTCCTGGAGCAGGGCGGTGATGCCCTGGCCGAAGAAGAGGTTGTCGCCAAGCACCAGACTCACGGAATCCGCGCCGATGAAGTCCGCGCCGATGAGGAAGGCCTGGGCCAAGCCCTCGGGCCGGGGCTGCTCGGCGTATTCCAGGCGCAGGCCCCAGCGCGAGCCGTCGCCCAGCATGGTGCGGAAGCGCGGCAGGTCGTCGGGCGTGGAGATGATGAGGATTTCCCGGATGCCCGCCAGCATGAGCACGGACAGCGGGTAATAGATCATGGGCTTGTCATAGACCGGCAGGAGCTGCTTGCTCACGGCCCGGGTCAGGGGATAGAGCCGCGTGCCCGAACCGCCCGCCAGGATGATCCCTTTCATGCCGTCCTCGTCCGTCCCGGGGTGTTTCCGGGGTTCCACGGTTTTACAATCATCCGCTCCTGGGCTATCAGCCTGGGAGACGAACAGGTGCGAGACTAACCGGCCGGACCGCCGAAGGCAACCGGCCTCCCTGTTTTGCGGATCAGGAACCGAGGAGTGGGCATGCCGCTTTTTCCGGGCCTTTGGGCCGTTTTCTTCCTTTTGGCCATATTCGGCGGCCTGTTCGCGCTCTTCGTGCTCCTGCCCGCCAGCCTGGCCGCCGGGGCCTTCGCCAAGCTGGGCCTGACCCCGGCCCAGGGCTTCTTTCTCTTCGTCCTGACTTTCCTGGGCCGGGCCCTGGACATCCCGCTGCGCCGCACCAGCCGCCTGGTGCGGCAGTTCGGCGTGACCGCCGTGGGGCCGTTCTTCTACGTCTCGCCCTTCAGCCGCCCGGCCAAGCCCGAGGTTCTGCTGGCCGAGTTGGCGGAGCAGACCGTGGCCCTCAACGCCGGCGGCTGCCTTGTGCCGCTCTTCCTCTCCGGCTACCTGCTTTCCCGTCAGAACTGGCTCCTGGCCCAGTCCCCCTGGCTCTGGCTCTGCCTGGCCCTGGTGGCGGCGGCCTCCTTCGCCGCGGTGCGGGTGGTGCCGCATTTCGGTCTGCGCCTGCCCCTCTGGGTGCCGCCCTTCGCCACCGTTGTCACCGCGGCCCTGTTCGCCCCGGTGGATCTGGCCCCCACGGTGGCCTACACGGCAGGGTCCCTGGGGGCGCTCCTGGGCGGCAACGTCCTGCCCCTGCTGGACCCGCGCACCCGCGACCGGCTGGACGCGCCCCTCATATCCATCGGCGGGGCGGGCACCTTCGGCGGCGTGTTCCTGGCCGGCATCCTCTCGGTGCTCCTGTCGTGAACGCCCCGGCGCCGTGCATCGCCGTGAGCCGCTGCCTGTTGGGCGAGCGCGTGCGCTACGACGGCGGCCACAAGCACGCCGCCGCCCTGGTGGCGCGGCTCTCCCGCTCCTGCCGCCTGCTGGGCGTATGCCCCGAGGTGGAGGCCGGGCTGACCGTGCCGCGCGAGCCGGCCCACGTGGGCGGCGATCCGCTCTCCCCGCGTTTCGTGGACAACGTGAGCGGCCGGGACCACACCTTCCGGCTCATGAGCAGGGTGGAGGAGCGGCTCCGGCGCTTTGAGCGGGAGCCTGTTTTCGGCTATGTGTTCAAGAGCGGCTCCCCAAGCTGCGCGGCCGTGACCATGGTGTCGGTGTTCGACGGCCAGGGCCGCCGGTCCGGCCGCAGTTTCGGGCTCATGGCCCGGGCTTTCCGCGCGCGCTTTCCGTCCGTGCCCGTGGCCGACGAGAGGCTTCTGGAATATCCCGGGGAGCTGGAGCGTTTCCTGGCCGCGGTGCAGCGGCTGGCCTGGGAGAAGGGGGAGGGATGATGCTCACCGTGACCGCAGCGGCCGCGTTCGCGCCCGGCCGTCGCCTGCTTCTCTGTCCCGGCGTCCTGGACGCGGCCTTGCCCGCGCTCGTTTTTGCCGGACCCGCCCCGCGCCTGCGCGCGGGCCATGTCCTGGCCCGCGACGGCCGGGATACGCTCCTGGTGGAATCCGCGCTCTGGTGGCCGGGCCGCCCGGCGCAGCGGATCTGGCTGGTGGAGGTCCTGGCCCCGGTGCAGGCCGGGGAGCACGGCCTGGAACTCCAGAGCCGGGGGCGCTCCCTGGCCTGGGTCACCTTGAGCGACAAGGGCGCGGAAGGCCTGCGCCAGGACGCTTCCGGCCCGCTCATCGAGGAGCTGGTGGCCGCGGCCCTGCCGCTTTCCCTGGCCCGCGGCTTTCTCCTGCCCGACGACCAGGCGGCCCTGCGCGCCCTGCTTACGGATCTGGCCCTGGTCCAGGGCTTCGACCTCATCCTGACCACCGGCGGCACGGGCGTGGCCCCGCGCGACGTGACCCCCGAGGCCACCCTGGCGGTCATCGAGAAGCGGCTGCCCGGGTTCGAGCGCGCCATGACCGCGGCCAGCCTGGCCAAGACCCCGCGCGGAGCCGTGTCCCGGGCCGTGGCCGGGACCCTGGGGCAGAGCCTCGTCGTCAATCTTCCCGGCAGTCCCAAGGCCGTGCGCGAATGCCTGGAGCCGCTCCTGTCCGCTCTGGGGCACACCCTGGACAAGCTCCAGGGCGATCCCGCGGAGTGTGGGCAGGCGGGCTGAAATCCGCGTCCAGCCGGGCCTCGCGACTTGCGCGCCGTTGCGATTCCTGCTATTTACCGCCAATGCGTCCTGTACCTTAAATGTTTGTTTAACCCAGGACGCCAGAATCCCAGGAGAGCCCATGATACCGAGCAAACGGATGGTCCTCGCGTCTGTCCTCCTGTTCCTCCTCGCCCTGAGCGGCCCGGTCATGGCCCAGGACGCGGCCCCGGCCCTGGGCACGGCCCAGAGCTCGGACGATGTCCAGATTCCCGCCATCGCGCCCGGAACCAAACTGGACATGCAGGCCGCCGTGCAGCGCGGCCTGGACGCCAACCCCGCCATCCTGGCCGCCCGCCACGAGCTCCTGGGCTCCGAGTCCGGGCGCAAGTCGGCCCTGGCCGACTTCTTTCCCACGGCCAGCAGCGGCTATGGCTGGACCCACAACGACCGTACCCCGCACCAGAGCGGCTATCGCGTCGGCGACCAGGACGCCTGGGCCTTCCAGCTCAACGTGAGCCAGCCCCTGTTCACCGGCTTCCGGCTCCTGTCCACCTACCAGAAGGCGCGCCTGGCCAAGGAGCAGAACGAGGACAAGCTCTACCAGGCCGAACTCTCGCTCATCCAGAGCATCCAGAACGCCTTTTTGTCCCTGCTCCAGGGCCGCATGGACGTGAAGAGCGCCCAGGATTCGGTGGAGCGCCTCAAGTCCCAGCTCCAGGTCACCCAGGCCTTCTACGACGTGGGCCTTAAGCCCCGCCTGGACGTGCTCCAGGCCGAGGTCCAGCTGGCCACCGCCCAGCAGGAGCTGCTCAAGGCCGAGAACGCCGTGGCCACCCAGATCGCCAATCTGAACACCCTGCTCAACATGCCCTTGGAGGCCGGGGTGGAGTACGTGGGCAGCCTGGACTACGCCCCCTTCACCCGGACCCTGGAGGACTGCCTGAACGAGGCCTACAAGAGGCGGCCGGACCTGCGCATCGGCGAGAAGAGCGTGGAGATGGCCGAGAAGGACGCCAGGATTACGGCCAGCTCCTTCTATCCGCAGTTTTCCGCGGACTACAATTACAACCGCGCGGGCGACGACCCCATCGATGGCGAGAGCAAGTACCTGAGCAAATCCAACCGCGAGAACTGGGACGTGGGCGTGAACATGGAATGGAGCATGTGGCAGTGGGGCAGCACCTACTACGCCCATGACAAGAGCGTGGAGACCGTCAAGCAGATCCGCGCCGACCTGGACAAGACCCGCCTCAACGCCGGGTTCGAGGTCAAGAACGGCCTGCTGAACATGCAGACCGCCGCGGACCGCATCGGCGTGGCCCGCAAGTCCGTGGAAGCCTCCCGCGAGTCCTACCGCATGGCTCTGGCCCGCTACCAGGCCCAGGTGGGCACCAATACGGACCTGCTCACCGCCCAGTCTGACGTGACCAAGAGCGAGGCCGAGCTGAACGGCGCCCTGGCCGACTACGCCAAGGCCCTGTCCAGCCTCTACGTCTCCATGGGCCAGAAGAACCTCGGCTTGACCGCGCAGTAGGACGTGGACGCGGCGTCTTCGGCCCGCAACGGGCTTTCCTGTCCGTGCTGCAGCGCGCGGCTCAAGGCCGTGCGCAGCTGCCGCGAGGTGACCATGCGCTGCGCCGCCTGCGGCGCGGCCTATCCGGTGCGCGAACTGCTGGCGGTCATGGACGAGGCCTTTGAGGAGGAAGTGGGGTTTGTTCCTCTGGACCGGCTTTGAACTCGGCGCCCTGCGGCGTTTCACGGGCCGGGGCCTGACGGCCCTGGCTCTTTTTTTCTGCCTCCTGGCCCTGCCCGAGGCCGCCCCGGCCTCGGGCGACCAGCGTTCCGGCTACGAGGTCTGGACTCCCCTGGCCCGGCGGCTGGCCGAGGACGGCTTTGACCAGGCCCTGCTCACCACGCTCTTCTCCGATCCGCTCATGGTCTTCGATCCCCAGATCATGGCCCGCAAGATGAATCCCCTGCTGGAGGCCAAGCTTTCTCCGCCCGAGGAGAAGGCCGTGGAGCCCGGGGTGGACGAGCGCTACCTGAATCCCATCCTCCTGGCCGGGGCCTACGGCTATCTGCGCGAGAACAAGGTCTTCCTGGCCGGACTCAAGGCGCAGTACGGCGTGCCGCCGGAAATCCTGGTGGCCCTGCTCCTGGTGGAGAGCAAGCTCGGCCTGAACGTGGGCACGGCCCGGTCCGTCTGGTCCCTGGCCAACATGGCCCTGGCCGGGGACCTGGGCGTCATCGAGCCCTATCTCTCGCGTCAGGACCTGAGCCCCGAGATTCGGGACTGGCTGGCTGCGCGCACCCGGCAGAAGGCGAACTGGGCCTACGAGGAGCTGGAGGCGCTGCTGCGCTACGCCCAGGCCCTGGGCATCGACCCCCTGGAGATTCCGGGCTCGGCCTACGGGGCCATCGGCCTCTGCCAGTTCATGCCGAGCAACGCCCTGGCCTACGGCGTGGACGGCGACGGCGACGGCCGGGTGGACCTGCTGGTCAAGGAGGACGCCCTGGCCAGCATGGCCCGATTCCTCCAGGAGCACGGCTGGAAGGGCGAGGTGGGCGAGGATCTGCGCTACAAGGTCATCTACCGTTACAATCACTCGGCCGGCTACACCCGCACGGTGCTGGCCGTGGCCGACAGCCTCGTGCGCATCGGCCGCACCTTCAGCGCCCAGTGAGTCAGGACGAGAGCAGGCTCTGGTAGAGGCTCAAGGTCCGGGTCAGGAAGTCCCGGCCCGAGAGCTGGGAGATGACCAGGCGCTGCTCGCGCAGGAGCTCCTCGCGGAACTCGGGATGGCGCACGGCCTCCAGGAGCTTGAGGGTGAGGGCGGGCACGTCGCCCGGCTCCACCAGGGCCCGGCGGCTCACCAGATCGGGCAGGACGCCCACGCTGGAGGCCAGCAGCGGCCGGCCCGCGGCCATGAGCTCCAGGGGCGCGCGGGCGATGGTCTCGGACCAGAGCGACGGCACCACGGCCAGGTCCAGGGCCGAGAGGCAGGCGGCCACGTCCGTGCGCCTGCCGCTGATGCGGGCCGCGTCCTCCAGCCCGAACTGCCGGAGCCAGCCCTCCACCTCGGCCGTGCGGGTGGCCGTCTCGAAGCCCACCAGGAAGAGCCGCACGTGCTCCAGGCCCACCTCCCGGCGCAGGGTGGCCACGGCCTCGATGAGTTCGCGCTGGCCCTTGACCCGGTCGAAGCGGCCCACCAAGCCGATGACCAGGTGTCCGGGGCCGAAGCCGAATTCCCGGCGCACGCGTTCGCGGCCCTCGGGGTCGAAGCGGAAGGCCTCGGTGTCCACGCCGCCGGGGATGACCCAGACCGCGCGTTCCGGGGTGCGCATGGCCAGGAGGAAGTGCCGGGCCATGGCCTTGTTGGTCACCACCACGGCGTCGGCCACGCGGGCGTGCAGCCAGCGGTTCAGGGCGTCGTGCCGGGGCGGGCGTTGGTCCCCGCGGGTGCGCACGAGCTTGAAGCCGTGGCCGCCCATTTTCCGGAGCAGGGCCCAGAGGAAGAAGCCCTCGCCGCGGTGGCAGTTGACGATGTCCGGCTTGAACTCGCGCACCAGGCGGGAGGCGTCGCGCAGGGCGCGCCAAAGCACCAGGGGATTGTTGCTGTTGAGTAAAAGGGGCAGGGCGGCCAGACCCATGTCCTGCGCCCGGCGTTCGGGCTCGGTGCCGGGCTGGACCACCACGAGCACGCGGTGTCCCGCGTCCTGGAGCAGGCGGCTCAGGTACAGGGCGTACCAGGCCGTGGCGTTGTGCCAGCGGACGTTGATGACCTGGACGATGTTCATGCGTCTCCCCGGGGCCTTCGCCCCTGCCGGAGTATGACAGGGCCGGGCTCCGGCGGCAAGCGGCGGAGGCTCTTTCCCGCCGCGCGGCCATATAGGGATCGGCCGGAACTGCCGAAAGGGCGGGGAGGAGCCGCTCAGGGCGCCATGACTTCGCGCTTGGTCACGGCCTCCTTCTTGATGCGGTCCAGGAGGTCGGCCAGGGCGGGCTTGACGTTTTCGCGGATGTCCCCGGCCACCACCAGGAAGAGCACGTCGTCGCCGGGCTGGAGCAGGCCGGCGCGGCACTCGGCCAGGACCCGGAAGATGCCGGGCCGGGCCTCGATCTCGGCGCAGATCTCGCGCATGCGGGGCTCGTCCGGGGTGATCTCCACGGCCGTGACGTTGCGGTGGTCCTTACGGGACCAGCCGCGGACCACGCCGTTGTGCACCAGGACCATGCCGACGTTTTCGGTGAAGCCGGGTTCTGTTTTGAGTTTTGCGATGGCGGCTGATATATCCATGTCAGACCTCCGGTGGCGATGAGCGTCAGGAAGGGCCAATGTACAACGTCTCGACCCTGTTGCAAAGCCTGCCCCACTTCCAGCAGTCGCGGCTGGTGGGCTCGGGCTACGCCGCCTGGCTCTCCTGGGCCGGGGCGCCCAATCCCGCGCTGGTCTCCACCCTCAAGGAGTACGGCGGCGTGCTCATGGCCCATGAGCCCAACCAGTCCCTCTGGTTCTACCCGGACTCCGAGGTCTTCCGGGCCCTGGCCCGGCTCCAGATCTGGTCCCGGCTCAACGCCACGCCGCTGCTCTGCCAGGTGGTCCCGGCCACGCTCCTGGCGGGCTACGACTTTTCCCTGTCCCTCTCCCTGGCCATGGATCTGACCGACCAGACGGCCTCGCCGGGCCAGGAGTTCGCGGTCTGGATCCACCCCAAGCTCAAGGCCGCGGTGGAGGCCATCCCGGGCCTGGACCTGAAGCCCGGCGCCGGAGCGGGCGGTTTCGCGCCCTCGGTGAAGTGGCTCGTGTTCCACGCCGACCAGGGCCTGGATTACGAGACCACCCTGGGCTGGTTCTACGTCATCAAGCCCCTGGGCAAGCTGGGCGACAAGGAGAGCATCCTGGGCTGGCGCGGCTTCTTCAACGAGATCCAGGCCGTGCTCCAGCGCATGGACCTCAAGTACATCTCGGACGTGCGCGAGGGCTACGTCATCTTCCCCCTGGTCAGCGTGCGGCTGTTGCGCACCTGGTGCCAGGAGATCATGAGCCTCATCCGCGCGGTCAAGGAGGAGGGGCGGGAGTACTGGCCCTGCGTCATGGCCGCGGTGCCGCATAAGGGCCTGACCTTCAACGCCGAGCTGCCCAAGCGCGTGGGCCTGGACTGGAATCGCCTGGCCCCGGATTTCCCACACCTCCAGTACCGCGACGCCTTCATCCTCACCGAGTGGTTCAAGGTCAACGAGATCCGCCACGGCGCGGAGCAGGAGACCCTGGAGACATGGTGCAGCGTGAGCCCCAAGGAGGGCGAGGACCAAGCCGGGCGCGGCTCCCTGGAGGTCTATCTGCCGCGCAAGCTGAACCTGGGCGAAGGCGGCGAGTGCTTCTACTGCGGACTCAAGAACCACCCCCCTTCGGCCTGCCCGAGCAAGGCCCTGAACCAGCTGCGCGGAAACGTCTGGAGCCTTGTGTCCCGGGTGAACATGGAGGATCTGAAGACCGCCCTGCCCGCCCTGGACACCCGCCTGGAGCAGGGCCGCGTGCCGGAATCTCTGGCCGCCCTGCTCACCGGCGGGGACAAGCTGGAGAACACCTTGGTCCGGGCCATGTTCGAGATCAACGTCCCGGGCCAGCTGCGCATGCTCCAGATGATCTGGCGCAGCCGGGGCAAGGACTGGAGCTCGGGCTTGAGCCAGCTGGCTCCGGAAGAGGCCCCCTACGCCCTGACCGCCTTGGAGGCCTTGCGTTCCGGCGACCTTGAGCGGGCCGAGACCCTGCTCAAACAGGCCAGCCTCAAGTACATGCGCAGCTACCAGCCGCCTTCGCTCCTGGGCTTCGTGGCCCTGGAGAAGGGCGACCTGCACCAGGCCGGCTTCTACTGGCAGGAGGCCGAACGGCTCAGCTACACCCCGCTCCAGCAAAGCTATTTTCTCTATCTCCAGGCTCGGGCCCTGGAGGTTCAGGCCGAATTCAAGGAGGCCTCGCTGCTCTACAGGAAGGCCGCGGCGGTCGCGCCCGACTGGGTGGATGCCTCCTACCGCGAGGCCGTGAGCCAGGTGAAGATGGGGTTCACGGGCCAAGCCCTGGCCACCCTGGAGCGGCTCATCGACCGCGACCCGAACGTCTTCAACCGTATTCTCCTGGACTTCGAACTGGACCGCGGGCGCATGCACATCCTGAGCGCCCTCTGGGACAAGTGGCAGGCAGCGGCCCGGCGTAGCGAGGAGGAAAAGGCCCAGGTCATGCTCTTCAAGTCCGAGGTGGTCCAGCGCTTCGACGAGCGCCACCCCTTCTTTGAACCAGCCCAGGAGAGGCTGGAGAGCATGCGGCTGCTCACCGAGATCAAGAACTACGTGGCCTTCCAGGCCCTGCTCCGCGGTCTGGAGGCGTTCGCCGCGGACCTGGGCGCCCAGGTGGAGACCGAGATCAAGCGCGTGAAGGCCCGCGTGGAGCACTACTACGAGCGGCTGCGCGACATCCAGCGCGAGGCGGCCTGGTTCCCGTTCCCCAAATTGCTCCTGGAATTCAACCGGGACTTCAACTTCTGCGTGGAGAAGATGAACTGGATGCGGGAGCAGCACCTCAAGGTGGCCGAGAACTTCCGCAAGACCATGCGCTACCTGGACGAGATCGAGGAGCGCATCGGCCAGCTCCAGAAGCGCCTGGTGACCCTGCGTATTGTCCGCGACAGCACGCTCTTCATCCTCATGCTGGGCCGCAGCTTCATCTGGCTGGAGATCGTGGGCCTGGGCTTGGCCCTTGTCATCGTGCCCCTGCTTGTCTATTTCGGCAGTTACATGCCCGCGGGCTGGCTGGTGGACCTGATCCTGGAGCAGAAGTGGGAGTTCCAGAAGGGCCTGGTCATCATCCTTTCGGTGCTGGCCCTGGCCCTGGCCTCCATCCGCACGGCCTTCGGTTTCGAGAAGCGCAAGCGCGAGCTCTTCGAGCGCCGCGAGAGCGAGCAGCAGGCCCGTAGCGCGGCGCGCAAGTCCGGGCCCAAGCCCCAGCAGGCCCAGGCCAAGCAGCAGGCTCCGGCCAAGCAGCAGGCCCCGGCCAAGAAGAAGGGAAAATAATGGGACGCGCGGCCCGCCCGGACTAGCATCATTCCCATGGAGACTCCCGCCATGCACACCCTTGTCCTCATCCGCCACGGCCAGAGCGCCTGGAACCTGGAGAACCGTTTCACGGGCTGGACCGACGTGGACCTCACGGCCCAGGGCCTGGCCGAGGCCCATGAGGCGGCCCGGCTCCTGCGCGGAGGCGGCTACGGCTTCGACCTCTGCCACACCTCGGTGCTCAAGCGGGCCATCCGCACCCTCTGGACGATCCAGGAGGACATGGACCTCATGTGGCTGCCGGTATTCAAGACCTGGCGGCTCAACGAGCGGCACTACGGCGCGCTTCAGGGCCTGAACAAGTCCGAGACCGCGGCGAAATACGGCGAGGAGCAGGTCTTCGTCTGGCGACGCAGCTTCGACACCCCGCCCCCGGCACTGGCCCCGGACGACCCCCGGCACCCGGGCCGCGACCCGCGCTACGCCGGGCTCACGGCCGCGGAGCTGCCGCTCTGCGAAAGCCTCAAGGACACCATCGCCCGCACCATGCCCTACTGGCACGAGGTTCTGGCCCCGCAGATCGCCTCGGGCAGGAGGCTTCTGGTGGCGGCCCACGGCAATTCCCTGCGCGGCCTGGTCAAGTATCTGGACGGCATGGACGACGAGGCCGTGACCAAACTGAACATCCCCACGGGCGTGCCCCTGGTCTATGAACTGGACCAGGACCTGCGCGCCGTCAGGCGCTTCTACCTGGGCGATCCCGAGGCCGTGGAGCGCGCGGCCCGGGCCGTGGCCGCCCAGGGCAAGGCGTGAGCCGCAAGACTTCTCCCGCCCTGCTGCCGGAGACCGCGGGCCTGGACCTGGAAGCTCTGGGCAGCTCCCTGCTGATTTGGTTCGCGGCCAGGCGCCGGGATCTGCCCTGGCGGCGCACCTATGATCCCTACCACGTTCTCGTGTCCGAGGTTATGCTCCAACAGACCCAGATGGAGCGCGCCGTGGCCTATTTCGAGCGCTGGATCGAACGCTTTCCGGACCTGGAGAGCCTGGCCCGGGCCTCGGAGGACGAGGTCCTGCGGCTCTGGGAGGGGCTGGGCTACTACAATCGCGCCCGTTCGCTCCTGGCCGCGGCGCGGGACCTGGTGCGCCTTCACGGCGGCATGATCCCCGCGGAGGGCGAGGCCTTGCGGTCTCTGCCGGGCATCGGTCCCTACACCGCCGGGGCCGTGCTCAGCGTGGCCTTCAACCGGCCGGAGCCGGCCGTGGACGCCAACGTGGAGCGGGTCCTGGCCCGGCTCGTCAACCTGGAGCTGCCGCCCTCGGACGCGCGGGCCAAGGCCTTTCTGCGCGACACGGCCCGGTCCCTGATCCCGCCGGGCCGGGCCAGGGACTTCAATCAGGCCCTCATGGAGCTGGGCGCCCTGGTCTGCCTGCCACGCGCGCCGCGCTGCGGCCAGTGCCCCTGGCAGGAGGCCTGCGTGGCCCGCGGCCTGGGCCTGGCCCAGGAGCGGCCCGTGGCCAGGCCCGTCAGGGAGGTTTTGCGCGTGAACATGGCCTCGGGCCTGCTCCTGCGCGGCGGCCGGGTCTATATCCAGAAGCGGCGGCCCGGGGACGTCTGGCCCGGGCTCTGGGAATTCCCGGGCGGGGTCCTGGAGGCCGGGGAGAGCCCGGAACAGGCCCTGCTGCGGGAGTTCGCCGAGGAAACCGGCCTGGCCGTGCGGCCGCTGTCGCCCGTCACCGTGGTCCGCTACAGCTACACCCGCTACCGCGTGACCCTGCACGCTTTCTACTGCGCGGACCAGGACGCGGCGGCCGAGCCCGCCCTGCGCGAGGCTGTGGAGGGGCGTTTCGTGCGGCCTGCGGAACTGGCGGACTTCGCCTTCCCGGCCGGCCACCGCCGGGTCATCGCCTTTGTGCTCCAGGACCTGCGCTTCAGAAAATACCTCGCTGAGATATAAGGCTGTTTGTTGGAGGCATGTTTTTTGCTGCCCGTCTGTCGAGGCATCAGAATCTTGACAGGCGAGGAGCCCTTCATGGCCTACGACACGACCTCTCCCCTGGCTGCCGAGCGCGCTGCGCAGGAGGCCGGGAACAGCAGCGAGGTGCGCGGCCAGGCGGTGAACACACCCCTGGCCCAGGCCCGCAGGCTGGCCTTCCAGACCCGGATGGCCGCCGTGCAGCAGACCTTCGAGGACCAGTCGGACGACCCGAGCAGCATGCGCTGCGCCGTGGACCCGGGCGTGCTCAACGACACGCTCATGCTCGACGCCCTGCGGACCATCGCCCGCCTGAGCCGGGAGGCCGGGGATTCCCTGGCCCGCAGCCAGGGCCGGAGCCGCGCCGTGTCCGGCCGGACCCCGGGCGGGGACGGCGGCGTGGGAGGGCTTTCCGCACGCTTCGAATCCGGCGCGGACGGCATCGAGGCCATCGGCTACGACCGCGTGGGCGGCACCTCCTACGGCAAGTACCAGCTCTCGTCCAAGGCCGGGACCATGGACCGCTTCATCGCCTACCTGCGCGGCCAGGAACCGGGCTGGGCCTCGCGGCTCAGAGCCGCCGGTCCCGCGGACACCGGCTCCTGCGAGGGCCGCATGCCCCGGGTTTGGCGGCAGATCGCGGCCGAGAACCCGGAGCGTTTCGAGACCCTGCAGCACGAGTTCGTGCGCAACGAGCACTACCTGCCCGCGCGGGACAAGATCATGGAGAGCACGGGCGTGGACATCGAGAGCGGGCCCCCGGCCTTGCGCGAGGTGCTTTGGAGCACCTCGGTGCAGCACGGGGCCAGCGGCGCGGCCCGCATCTTCAACCGGGTCATCGCCGAGGTCCTGGACACGGGCGCGGCCGGGGCCTCCGACCGCCGGATCATCGACAAGGTTTATGCCGACCGCCAGAAACAGTTCGCCTCCTCCACGGACCGGGTGCGCGCCAGCGTGCGCAACCGCCTGCGCGAGGAGCGCAACCTGGCCCTGGCCATGCTGGACAGCGGGCCGGTGCGGCGGGTGGTCTGATTTTTCCGCCGGAAGGCGGGCGGGGAAAGGGCGCTGCGGCGCCCTTTTTCGTTTCAGGACGCGGCCGGGGCCAGCCGCTGCTCCAGGTCCGGGTCCAGGTCCACGCGCAGGGTCTCCAGCACGGTCTCCACCTGCACCTGACCGGGCGGCGCGCCCTTGATGGGCCGCACGTCGCGGGCCAGGGCGCAGATGACCTCGGCGTGAGCGTCCTGGGAGCGCCAGCTCTTGAGCGCGGCCAGGCCGGCGGCCTCCAGCAGGCTTGCGCGGGGCACCTCCTGGTTGGGGAAGTCGCGCTTGAGGAGCACGTGGGAGCCGGGTCCGCCCTGCACGTGGAACCAGAGGTCAAAGGGGCTGGCCCCGCGGGTCACCAGGCCGTGGTTGGCCACCTTGTTCTTGCCGCGCAGGAGCCAGAACCCGTCCGAGGAGCGGAAGGCCTGCACGGCCAGGTCCCGGCAGCGCCGGGGCAGGGGGGCGGCGCCCGCCGCGGGCGCCGCCGGAATGCCGCCGGGCAGGGGCGCCGGGGCCTGGACCTGCTCCAGCTCGGCCGTGAGCAGGGCGCGCCGCCGGGCCAAGTGGACCATGCCGCGCTCGGCCTTTGCCGCCAGCTTGAAGAGCCGGGTCATGTTTCCGGCCGGGGACAGCCGCGGGTCCAGGGCGATGCTCAGGCTCTCGCCGTCCGGGTGCTCCAGGCTGATCCTGTCCGGCTCTTTCTGGCCCTGGAGCCGCCAGAGTCCGGCCTGCAGGGCCTCGGCCTCGCGCTGGTGCGCGAGCATGTCCCGCAGCCGCCGTTCCTCCTGGTCCAGGCGGGACAGGTTGCGCGCGATGCGCTTGCGCGCGGCCTTGCGGCGCTGGTCCTCGTCCGCGTCGGCCAGGCGTTCCAGGTGCGGGAAGAGCAGGCGTTCGCCATGGGCGGTGGCCGCTTCCAGGGCCGTGGCGAATTCCCGGCGCTCCCCGCCCGGGTCCCAGGCCAGGGGCGGGAGTTCGCCGCTCAGAGAGAAGGCTCCGGCCTCTCCGCCGCGCACCCGGTCATAGGCGGCCTGGGCCTGCGGCCCCAGACCGGTCAGAAAGCGGCGCAGGGGCGGGGATATCTGCGGATGGGCGCGCCAGACCTCGGGGTCCTGGAGCACGGATTCCAGCGCCGGCCAGGCCGGATCGCGGCCGAAGTCCTCGGGCAGTGCGTTCTCCAGGGTCAGGCCCTGGCGCAGGTCGAAAAGGAGGTAGCGGCCCTCGCCGGGCGAGAGTTCGAAGGCCAGGCGGAGACTGGGCCAGTCCGCCACGGCCGCCAGCAGGCGGCGGCCCGACAGGCGCTTGCGCAGCCACATGACCCGGGCGGGCGGCGCGGGCGGATTCTGGGGTTTGACTCCGGAGAGAAAGAGAAGGCCCGCCTGTTTTGCGGGCCGGAAAAGAAGGTGCCGTTTGTCGCCGGGGCCGGGAATCTCCAGGGTCAGCACGGCCTCGGCCGGGGCGAAGACCTTGCCCACGCGCCGTCCCGGGAGGAGTCCGGCCAGCTCGGCGGCGAGGTGGCGGAAGAAGTTCGCCTCCATGCGGCGTCCCCTCCCGGCGGGCGGGGCTAGTCGCCCCGGATGTGCTCGTCGGCTTCCTGCTTGCTCTTGCAGGCGATGCACAGGGTCGTCATGGGCCGGGCCTTGAGCCGGGCCACGCCGATCTCCTCGCCGCACTCCTGGCAGATGCCGAATTCGCCGTCCTCGATGCGCTGCATGGCCTGCTGGATTTTCTTGATGAGTTTGCGTTCCCGGTCGCGCAGGCGGAGGGTGAAGGCCCTGTCGGACTCGGCGGTGGCGCGGTCGGCCGGGTCGGCGTAGACCTCTACGGACTCGGTCATGTCCTCGATGGTGGCCTGGCTGTTCTGCAGGATGTCATTGAGGGTGTTGCTGAGCACTTCCCGGAAGTATTCAAGATCCTTGGCATCCATCAATCGCACCTCGCTGGGACGACCTCCGTCGCCGGAAGATCCGGCGGTGGGATCGCGGTGGAACGTAAAGTGGAGTCTTTAAACCAAAACGGCGGGTGAAGTAAAGCCCCGGACCGGCGGCCTGGGTGCGAACACAACCAATTGAAATGCAAGGATTTCATTGAAGTGGCGCGGACCATTCCCGGGGCTGTCGGGGACCGCAGCCAGGGCCGCGGCGCGATGTGCGGGACAGGACAAAAAGGACTTGCCTGGAGCGTGAAAATACGGCAAAGAAAGCGGGCCTTGCGAGCTTGACAGCCTCAGGCCCTCTGAGTAAGACAGGGGTCCCTTTGCGAGCGGGAATAACTCAGTGGTAGAGTGCAACCTTGCCAAGGTTGAAGTCGCGGGTTCAAATCCCGTTTCCCGCTCCAATCGCAAAGGCGGCATAGCCAAGTGGTAAGGCAGAGGTCTGCAAAACCTCCATTCTCCGGTTCAAATCCGGATGCCGCCTCCACGCGGGAATAACTCAGTGGTAGAGTGCAACCTTGCCAAGGTTGAAGT
>Ga0067045_1027666_pt1 | contig 73168 bp, 61 predicted proteins | sample TerdegcTABiofilm_FD_59184 | JGI IMG/M metagenome (GOLD analysis project Ga0067045, IMG submission 59184) | Combined Assembly of (Gp0054472, Gp0054536) Wastewater bioreactor microbial communities from Singapore -Terephthalate degrading... | reverse complement strand
CGAATTCGACTGGCTGGATGAGCGCAGCGCCCGCCGCATCGCCGAGGCCTATGGCAGTCATGCCCGTCTCTGGTTGCACGAGGAGCGCGGCCAACACTTTGGTGCCGGGCTGTACGAGTCGGAAGTGCGCTATCTGATCAGCCGCGAGTGGGCCCATTCGATGGAAGACATACTGTGGCGCCGCAGCAAGCTGGGGCTGCGCCTCTGTGATGCCGAACAGCAGCAACTGCACGCCTGGCTGGAGCAACACCATCACGCCCTGCCCAAGGCAAGCTGATGACAAGGCGGGCGGCTTTTTCCGCCCGCCGTTTAACTGCAATAAACCTCTGCTATAACAACTACCTACATCCAATAAACAATAACAAAGAGCCGTTTTTATGAAACAACCTCACCTCTCCCTGGTGGCCCTTGGCCTCGGGGTTGCCCTCGCATTGCCCGCCCTGGCCGCCGATGACGGCAAGATAGTGATCGCCCACCGTGGCGCCTCCGGCTATCTGCCCGAGCACACCCTGGAGTCCAAGGCGCTGGCCTATGGCATGGGGGCCGATTACCTGGAACAGGATCTGGTGATGACCAGGGATGACCAGCTGGTGGTGATGCACGATCACTTCCTCGACGGCATCACGGACGTGGCGACGCGCTTCCCCGGCCGCGCCCGTCCGGACGGTCGCTACTATGTGGTGGACTTCACCCTGGCCGAGGTGCGCTCCCTGCGCATGACGGAGCCCTTCCAGCTGGTGGAGGGCAAGCAGGTGCCCGTCTATCCGGCCCGCTTCCCGCTGTGGAAGTCGGACTTCAAGATCCACACCTTCCAGGAAGAGATCGAAATGATCCAGGGGCTCAACAAGAGCACCGGCAACAACATCGGCATCTACCCGGAGATCAAGGCCCCCTGGCTGTTCCGCCACGAGGGCAAGGACATTTCGAAAGCCGTGCTTACCGTGCTCAAGGAGTACGGCTACACCGGCAAGGACGACAAAGTCTATCTGCAGAGCTTCGATGTGGATGAGCTCAAGCGCATCAACGGCGAGCTGATGCCTGCCCTCGGCATGGACCTGAAGCTGGTGCAGCTGATGGCCGAGACCGACTGGAACGAGACCATGGTCTACGACACCAAGGGCAAGGCGACCCCCTACAGCTATGACTGGATGTTCAAGCCGGGGGCCATGAAGACCATAGCCGCTTACGCCGACGGCATAGGCCCCTGGAAGCCGATGATAGTCACCGAGCCGGGCACGCTCGGCAAGCCGGTGTTCACCACCATGGTCAAGGAGGCCCACGCCGCCGGTCTCAAGGTGCACCCTTATACCTTCCGCCAGGATCAGGGGCAGATCCCGGCCTACGCCAAAGACTTCACCGACCTGCTCAACATCTTCCTCTATCAGGCGGATGTGGACGGGGTGTTCAGCGACTTCCCGGACAAGGCGGTGGCGGTCATCAAGGCCCACGGCAAATAATAAAAGAAGAGCAACACGGGAACGCAAGCGGGGCCAGGTGCCCCGCTTTTTTATGGCGGCAGGCCAGCCCCGGGAGTGATGAGATATAGGTTGTAATTATTTGTTTACGATTTTCGTGGTGCAGGGGAGCTTTTGCACGCTACTTTCTGGCTGTTTTGGTCACGGGAGTGGTCATTAATCCATCTATTGATGCAGTAAACCGCTAGTTTCACTTGATTGTTTGTTTTTCCTTGGTAAGGTGAGGGCGGTTGCGTAACAAAGCGCTGACTTGTGTAAACAAATAAATACACCTTGGCGCAATTGGCTTAAATACAGTAGAGAGAATGAGAAAATGCAAAGAGACCCCCTGAACAACATCCATATCCAGTCCGAACAAGTGATGATCACGCCTGCCCAGCTCAAGGAGAAGTTACCCATCTCCGACAAGGCGCTGGCATTCGTGCAAGGGGCCCGCAATACCATAGCCGACATCATCCACCGTCGGGATCACCGCCTGCTGGTGATCTGTGGACCCTGCTCCATTCACGACATGGACGCCGCCAAAGAGTACGCAACCAGACTCAAAGCGCTGCATGATGCCTACCAGGACTCTCTCTACATTGTCATGCGGGTCTACTTTGAGAAGCCACGCACCACTGTCGGCTGGAAGGGCTTTATCAACGACCCGAATCTCGACGGCACCTTCGACGTTGAGTTGGGGCTGCACCGCGCCCGCGAGCTGCTCTGCTGGCTGGCGGAGCTGGAATTGCCGCTCGCGACCGAGGCGCTCGACCCCATCAGCCCCCAATACCTGGCTGAGCTCTTCTCCTGGTCGGCCATAGGCGCCCGTACTACAGAATCCCAGACCCACAGGGAGATGGCGTCCGGTCTCTCCATGCCGGTCGGCTTCAAGAACGGTACCGACGGCAACCTGGGGACCGCCATCAACGCACTGCAGGCGGCCTCCAGCCCCCACGCCTTCATGGGGATCAACCAGCAGGGTCAGGTCGCGCTGCTGCAGACTCAGGGCAACCCGGATGGCCACGTGATCCTGCGCGGTGGCAAGCACCCGAACTACGATTCGGTCAATGTGTCGCTGGCGGAAGAGGCGCTGGAAAAGGCGGGTCTGCTGCCCGGTCTGGTGGTGGATTGCAGCCACGGCAACTCCAGCAAGGATCACCGTTTGCAGCCCAAGGTGGCGGACAACGTCATCCACCAGATCCAGGAGGGCAACCGCTCCGTCATCGGGGTGATGCTCGAATCCAACCTGTTCGAGGGCAACCAGTCCAGCGAGCAGCCCAAGGAGCAGATGTGCTACGGCGTCTCCATCACCGATGCCTGCATCGACTGGGAGACCACGGCAACCCTGCTGGCCCGCTGCCACAGCCAGCTGGCGGCGCCGCTCAAGAGCAGAACCGCGCTGTAAGTCGTGGTATCTTGTCGTAACTGATTGAACCATAGAGGTATCACTGCCCACGCGGTGATACCTTGTTGCCTCTTGAATCACAGGGCGCCGCCGCCAGCGGCGCCGGCAGGGACTGGATATGGCTGAAGAGTTGAATGCCCTCAGGGACAAGATAGATGCGGTGGACAGGCAGCTTATTGATCTGCTGGCCGCCCGTCTGGCCCTGGTGGGGGAAGTGGGTGAAGTGAAGAGCCGCCACGGCCTGCCCATCTATGCGCCGGACAGGGAGGCGAGCATGCTGGCACGCCGCCGGGCCGAGGCCGAACTGTTGGGGGTGCCCGGCGATCTCATCGAAGACGTGTTGCGCCGGGTGATGCGCGAGTCCTACATCCTCGAATCGGCCAGCGAAAAAGAGAACCACTTCAAGTGCATGAAGCCGGATCTTGGCAAGGTGGTCATCATCGGCGGCCAGGGCCAGCTTGGCCGCTTGTTCGGCCAGATGTTCGGCCTCTCCGGCTACAGGGTCGAGACCCTGGAGCAGGGGGACTGGCCGCGCTCTGACGAGATCCTCGCCGATGCGGGTCTGGTGATGGTGGCGGTGCCCATCGACATCACCTGCCAGATCATCGACCGACTCGGCAAGCTGCCAGCAGATTGCCTGCTGGTGGACGTCACCAGTGTGAAGGCGGCGCCGCTCGAGCATATGTTGGCGGTGCACCAGGGGCCGGTTTTGGGGCTGCACCCCATGTTCGGGCCGGATGTGGCGAGCCTTGCCAAGCAGGTGATCGTCTGCTGTCAGGGCCGTGACCCTGCCGCCAGCCAGTGGCTGCTGGATCAGATGACCATCTGGGGCGCACGGCTGCAGCAGGTGGAGGCCAAGGCCCACGACGAGGCCATGACCCTGATTCAGGCGCTGCGCCACTTTGCCACCTTCGCCTACGGCTGGCACCTCTCCCGGGAGCAGGCCAACATCGACCGCCTGCTTAACTTAAGCTCCCCCATCTACCGGCTGGAGCTCGCCATGGTGGGGCGGCTGTTTGCCCAGGATCCCCACCTCTATGCCGACATCATATTGTCGTCACCGCAGAACCTGGCGATGATCCGCCGCTACTACCAGAACTTCGGCGAGGCGCTGGGGCTGCTGGAGCGGGGGGACAGAGCCGGATTTATTGAGGCCTTCTCGCAAGTGTCCGGCTTCTTCGGCGAACATGCCGACGAGTTCCTGCGCGAGAGCCGCACCCTGCTGGCCCAGGCCAACGACCGTCGTCACCACGGCTGATGGCACGCATCCATAACAAAGGGGCCGCTTGGCCCCTTTTTTTCATGCTGATCAGGCTGAAGCCCGGCTACTCGGCGGATGGCAGCCGCAGATCGGCGCCATCCCAACCCAGCGGCAGGGTGAGCAGCTGATCGATCAGCTCCCGGCGATCGGATTTCTCCAGATAGGCGAGGTAGAGCGGGCGGCTCAGCGCCTGCCCCCCTTCCACCAGGTGAAGTTGTCCCTGCTCCAGGAAGGGGCTCACCATGCGCCGCGGCAGATAGGCGGCGCCCCCATTGGCCAGCACGAACTGCAGCGCCATGCTGGCTGAGCTCGAATGCAGCACAGGGGTCTTCTGCAGGCTCTGCAACCGGCTCGATGGCGGCTCGAAACTGGTGCCCCAGTCGAGGTGAATATGGGGCATCTGCATCAGGCTGTCGGCATTGGCGGCCGGCTCCCGGCTCACCAGCTCGAATACCAGCTCGCCTATGGGGTGCAGGGCTATCTCGTCTATCTTGGTCGGCTCCGAGAGCAGGGCGAGATCGAGGGAGCGCTCCAGCAACTGGCGGCACAGGTGCTCGCGGGAGGCGGTCTCGAGCCGTACCGCGAGGCCGGGGGCCAGCGCATAGACATGGTTGAGCCAGTCGTTGAAGTCGAGCTCCCAAAACACTGCGGGCGCACCTATGGCGAGCTGCTGGCTGAAACCGGGGGAGAGGGCCACGTCCTGCTTGGCGCGGCCTAGCGTGTGCAAGATGGCGTCTGCATAGGGCAGCAGACGCTCACCCGAGGCGGTCAGACGGATGTTGTTGCGATGGCGGGCAAACAGGCTGACCCCGAGTTGTTGCTCGAGCTGGCGGATCCGAAAGCTCACCGCCGACTGGGTCAGGTAGAGATTCTCGGCAGCCCGGCCAAAGTGCCGGGTCTTGCTGACCTCGATGAAGGTCCGAAGCAGCTCGGTATCCATTAATCGAGGGACTCGTCGCTGCCACCGCCGCCGCCGCCTTCAAAGCTGCCGCCCGTGTCCTCATTGGCGCCACCCGCGACTGTGCACAGACGGTGCACCCGCTTGGGACCAATCACCTTCAGGTACTTGAACCATACCTTGGCGTGGGGGTTGCTGCCGGCTGCGCCAGACTTGACCTGCTCGATGAAGGCAGTTTCTACGTCATCGCGTGGGGCCAGGTTGCCCTGATAGAGCGCCAGCATCACAGTGCCATATTTTTCCAGACTGTCCGCTTCGGCCACGGTGAATTCGCCACTGCGACGCAGGCCACGGGGAAAATGTTTGAAGTCGTTGAAACGCTTGTCTGATTCGAAGCTCATAGTGCTCTTGTTCTGGTTAGTTTGACCTTTGCGGGCAAGTATCATCAGGCCGTCGCAGAGTGCAAAATCAATTTTCTTACTATGTTAATAAATATCTTTTATCGAACAGCCTTTGTCTCATCCCGAGGGTGAATTTTGCGGTCAGCTGCACAAAAAGCCTGAAAAATAGTGGAGTTATGTCAGGTTTTGTACAGCTGCACCCGCTCTCTGCGGGGTGAAAACAATAAAACAAAGGCGCCATGCGGCGCCTTTTTTGTGTTCATGAATTGGCTGAACCTGAGCGTTGGACACTCATTCAATCATGGCTGGCTGGGCCAGGTTGTCGGCACGCCACAGACGGTAGCGCACTTCATACTCCTGCGGCACATAGATGACGAACGGCAGCTTGGAGTTGTAGTTCACGAAGAAGCCCTGACCATAGATCTGGACGAAGCTCTCTTTCTTCTGGCCATCCGGGCAGGCCATCAGGGTGCTGACGGGACCCGAGACCTGGCCCAGAGTCAGGTAGTTGTAGCCCCAGCCCTTGACGCTGTGCTGTTCCAGGTTGCCGGCGAAGCGGGGCAGGTTGCAGTCAACCAGCATCTTCTTGCCCACTTGCAGCTCGACCATCATGTCGGCTTCGTTTTCGACTTCCGGCAGGCGGATCACCACACGTTCCTGGTTCACTTCGGCGGCAGGGAACATGCTGATATCAAATTTTTTCGGTTCGGCGGCGAAGGCATGGCCGCCCAGTAACAAGGCGCCCAGCAGGCTAAAACGCAATACGGTTTTCATCTGTACCTCATGGGATTGGTTCAACGCCGCTAGACTAACCGCTCTGCCCGTTTCACGCCAGCGCTCCGGCGCGCAAAACCAGCCTGAACCGGCACAGGGTGACGTAATTTGATGCTTTTTTGACGCCTTCCACCACAAAGGGGTCATTCGGGAGTAAACCGGGCAGGGGAGTCCCCGCCCGGACTGCTCACCTTACCAGCAGCACCTGCTTTGCCCAGGAACCTGGGGCCCGCATGCCGACGGCGCCACTGGTGATGTCCAGATAGGCGATGCCCTTGCTGGCGGGTACCGGGGTCGAGGACCAGAGGTAGACATAGCCGTCGTTCACCTCCTTGCCGTCACCGGCCATGGCGCGGGGGAAGAGGGTTTCGTTGAGTGCGGGTTTGTAGCAGGCGGACTCCAGTATGCTGGTGAGCTCCTTGATGGTGGGCAGGCGCCAATCGGTGTGGCCGCCGAAACCGTGGAGGGCATGGCTCGGCTCGGTGCGGATCCGCTCTGCGGTCAGCAGGGCCTGCTGCCAGTAGAGCCGGGTCGGCTCGCCGCTGCAGCTCCCATTTTGCCAGCGTTGACCGAGCTGGCAGCGCATCCAGGTGAGGCCGGAAGCCCTGTCGGTGACAGTGCCGTTGCCGCGATCCAGGAAGCGGGAGCTTGGGCTGGTGCGCGGCATGGTGTCGTCGCAGATGGCGATGGCCAGTGCCAGCGGGCTGCACAGGGTGAGCAGCAGGGTCAGAAGATACTTGTTCATCGGGTTACCTCGGCCACAAGGCGCAGTTGTATGGCATTGATTTCATTTTCGTTCTGGACGCCATAGGGGTAATCGGTGCCCGCATCCTCCCCCAGGAACTGAGGGCTGATGACGGCGATGGGGACGCTCTCGAGGCGCCGGGACGGGGTCAGGGTCTGGGTCCAGTAGCTGCCATCGAAGTCGCCGCTGGAGGGACCGACGTCGGGGAAGTAGCGCACATCCAGGCTGACCAGCTGGCCATCCTGGCGGGCGAGGGAGCCGTAGTGCTGCAGGCTGCCGAGCTCCTGGGCCGTGGGCAGACGCCAGTGCCCTATGCCGCACAGCTGCTGCGCATTGAGCCATTGGCGATACTGCTCGGTGGAGCAGATGGCCTCCCCCTGGGGGCAGGCATAATCCAGCTCCGCCTGACTGGGGTGATAGTTGCCAAACTCCCAGGCGAAGACCTTGTGCAGATCCCGCGGACTGTCGGCATCATCGAGCTTCTTCTCCCAGATGAGGCCGGTATTGAGATCCTCCACGCACTCCCAGTCGGGGGCATTGTCCGCCAGGGGCTGCCCCTTGCCGTCCAGCTTGCGATAGCGCAGTGGCGCCTGGCCCAGGCTCGCCTCCTGGCCCGGGTGATCGGCAGGCTCCTGGGTCAGCAGGTAATCCACCCCGTCCGTGTAGGTGGTGACGCCGCTGGCGGTCACCAACGCCCGGGGTCGTTGTTGCTGCAGCACGGCGGCGAGCCTTGTCTGCTGGCTCAGCAGCTCGGGGCTGGCGGCAAAGTGCTGGGCGAGCTCGGGCAGCAGGGTGACCAGCCCCTGCCAGATCTGGCGCTGGCGATCGCTGGCGGCGAGAGCGGGCAAGCTGGCGGCGTCATCCCGCGTCGCCAGGGCGAGCGCTTCCAGTGCCCTGTTGAACTCCTCCAGTTGCGCCAGGGCCGCGAGTCCCTGACCCGGTTGCAGGGGCGCCAGGGCGAGCAGCAGCTCGGCCAGGGCCTGGGCTGGCGGGATCCCGTCCGCGACCCGGGTCTGCAACAGCGTGCTCAAGGGGGTGGGGGTGAGGTGCTGATCATCCAGGCGCGCCGCCGGGTGGGTCAGGGTCAGGGCGCCCGGATCCCGGGGGATGAACAGCAAGGGGCTGGTGAGCAGGCTGGGGGCGCTGGCGCTCAACTGACGGGCGCCGGCCTCGCCACTGACCACGGGCTCGCCGGGCTCGCAACTGTCGTTCTGGTTCAGGTTGACGCACAGGGTGCCCGCCGCTGGCAGCTTGACCGTCAGACGGTAGTCCGGCGCAGTCAGGGGCGCCTCATCGGACTCGCCACCACCACAGGCGCTGAGCAGGGGGGCCAGCAGGCAGGCCAGCGGGGTCATTCTCATCTTCATTTCTTGTCCTTGGAGGGGCCTCGGCCCCTCTTTGCTTTTATAGGGATGGATCAGGTGCGACGGCAGAGGCGGCGCCAGAGCGCCAGCGGCAGCAGCCAGAGCAGGTTGAGGGCACCGCCCCCGCTGCTGTCCGCGGTGTCGAAGTGGACGATGCCGTCATCCGGCGGGGCGACGGGCTCACCACACTGGGCGCCGATGCGCTGGCTGATGCTCCAGCCGTTGATGCGCCCCTGATTGCCCGGCTTGCTGTCCACCACTTCCAGGGTCCAGCGACCGGCCAGCGGCTCTCCCTCCAGGGGAGTGAAGGGTTGCAGGGGCAGCAGTTCGGTGGGGAAGACCCCTTTGAGCCGTGGCAACGGGCTGTACCCCTTGTCCCAGATCTGGATGCGGGTGCCTGAGGGGGAGTTGAGCCAGATCTCCAGCTCATCGAGGGCCTGGTGCTGCAAGTCCAGGTTCAGTTGCAGGCGATCGCTCACCCGGGCGTCGATCTTCTCCAGCACCAGGCTGGTTTCGCTGATGCCGCGCACTTCCTCGCTCTGGGCATCCTTGAGGGCCAGTGGCTGGCCGTTGGCCCGGCTGATGACGGGGGTGCCTATGGGCAGGGTCAGCGACTGCTGCCACTGACGCTCGGTCGGGCTGGTGCCGCTCATGGCGAGGCTTATCGGCAGGCTCACCTCGTCGCCACAGGCCAGCGGGCTGGTGGCCAGCAGCCGCAGGGTGGCGATGGTGCTGGCACCGGCCGCCAGTGTGGTCGCTGACCAGGCCTGTGGATCGGCCTGCAAGCCGGCGGGCAGGGACAGGGTCAGGGCGTTGAGGGTCACCGGGGCGCTGCCGGGGTTGCTCAGGTTCAGCTGCACCGACTGGCGCTGATCCAGCACAAGGGCGCTGCCCTCGGCCAGGGCTATGTTGACGGGCGCCTGCAACAGGCCGTGCTGGCGGAAGGCCTGCTCCAGCAGCCGGGCATAGGCGCGCGCCGGGTAGAGCCGGGCCGCCGTGTCCACGGTAATGCGGGCCAGCTGTGGCATGCGGATGGCGGGGCCCAGCCCGAAGTGGGATTCGATGACGACGCGATCGAACTCGTCCCGGGCCGCTTCCCCGTGCTCGGCCACCGACGCCAGCAGGGCCTGGAACAGCGGTGTGCCCCACAGCTGATCCCCGTTGCTGCCGTTGATGGTGCGGTGGGCCGGGTAGTTGTAGTCCGGGTGGTAGCGGGCCCGAGCATCGTCCAGCTGGCGCGGGGTGCGGTCGGTGAAACGGGCATCCCAGTTGAACACCATGGCGGGCTCGAACTGGCGGCCCGCCTCGCTGCGCTGGCGATGGCTGGCGGCCAGATAGTCGCCGAAGCCCTCGCCGATGGCGCCCCAGTCACCCTCTTCCCCGAGATCCGGCACTATGTGGTGCTGCACGCCGTGGCCGAACTCGTGCCAGATGACCATGGGATCCTCGGCATCGGGGACGCCGCTGCGACCCAGCTCCAGCCTGCGCTCGAACGGATCGTAGAGGGAGTTGTCCTGATAGCCTGCGTCCGTATCGACGTCGAGGGCGCCGGGGATGAGGGTGGTGAAGCCGAGCGCCTTGAGGTGGCGCTGGGCCAAGTCCAGGTGGTAGTAGGCGTTGATGTCGGCAAAGCCCGGATCGTCCCGGGTCAGGCGAAAGGCCTGCTGGTTGTCTGCCCCGTAGGGGGCAGTAGTGGGCTCGATGGCATCCACCACTCGAGCATGGGGGCCGCTCAGCACATAGTCAGTGCCCAGCAGGGTGACCGGCAGTGCCACCTTGTCCTGATAGGCGGCATCCGCCAGCACCAGGGCCTCGTGCCAGATCAGGCTGGCGTCTTGCAACTGGGTGCGGGGATCGGGATCGAACACCCGCGCCAGGACGCGCTGATCCCCCGCCTCAGGGGTACGCAGCGCCTGGGTGCTCGCCTGATCCCCCCAGCGGCCAAGTTCGCGATCCCCGTCGCAACTGGCAAACAGCTGGACTCGGCTGGCCTTGGCATTGCCCGCCTTGTGCTCGCTCACCCGCTGGCGCAGGGCCGGCACCAGGGTGTCGCCGTCGCGCCAGTACCAGGCTTCGACCTGTCCCAGCGGCGCTATCTGGCTGCCGTCGGCGCGCAGCTGGTCCAGCAGGGGATCCAGGCTGGTGCTGGCATCGCAGCCGGGCGCTGCGCTCTGCAGGGGGCGCAGATTGTGATAGAGGCGCCAGGGTCTGCCGGCGCTGTCTATGCTGACGGCGGCCTGGGTGGTGGCCACCGGCAGGCCGTTGACCAGCATGCGGAAGCTATGGTGGTGGCCGAGCAGGCTGGCCCTGTCGTAGTCGGGGGCGAGCGTGACGCCCAGGCGCTGCTCGAGCCAGGCCTGGGGCGTGGTGGTCAGGGGTTCTTCATCGACAAACTGCAGCTCGGCCGCCAGCAGGGGCTGGGAGAGCAGGGTCGCCGCCAGCCAGAGGGCCAGGGAGGAGGGTTTCATGGGTGACTCCAAAACAGAAAAGGTGAATGCGGACATCAGTGACGGACCCCCGCCAGGGAGAGCAGGAAGGCATACTCCCGGGCCGCGCGCAGCTCGGCCGTGCGGGGATTGGCCAGGTGGCCCCCCTCGAGTTCGGTGTGCAGCAGATAGGGTCCGGCCCCTGTGCTGTGGGCCCGCAGGCGGGCCAGCCACTTGAGGGGCTCCCAGTAGGGCACCTGGCTGTCGTGCAGCCCGGCCGTCACATAGAGGGGCGGGTAGGGGGCCGCGTTCAGGTTGTCGTAGGGGCTCAGGCGGCGCATGGCCGCATAGTCGGCCGGGATGGCCGGATTGCCCCACTCCCCGTACTCCTGGCGGGTGAGGGGCAGCTCGGGATCCTGCATGGTGCCGAGCAGATCGACGAAGGGCACCTGCAGCACGGCCCCGGCGAAGCGGGTCGGCGCCTGATTGAGGGCCGCCGCTACCAAGAGACCGCCGGCGCTGCCGCCCATGGCGAACAGCCGGGCGGGATCGATGGCGGGATCCCGGGCCAGGCTCTCTGCCACCGCCAGGAAATCGTCCACGCTGTGTTGCTTCTGCTGGCCGCGACCCTCCTTGTACCAGGCCTCTCCCAGCAGACCGCCGCCGCGCACATGGGCAATGGCGTAGACGAAGCCGCGATCCAGCAGGCTCAGCACCTGGGGCTGGTAGTAGGGGCGCATGGGGGTGCCGTAGGCGCCATAGCCGTAGAGCAGCAGCGCCTTGGGGGCCTGAATGTCCTTGCGCCACACCAAGGAGACAGGCACCCGGACGCCGTCCCGGCCGACCACCCAGCGCCGCTCGCTTTGGTAGGGAGAGGAGGAGGCTGGCTGCTCCGGGCTCCAGGTGCCGGAGGCCAGATCCAGCCAGCGCTGGTGCGGCGCCTCGGCCATGCCCTGGCGGCGGATCAGGATCTGCTGGCTGGCGGGATCATGGGCACCCTGGATCCAGGCCGTGCCGGCCCCTTCGGTGAGCGCCAGGCTGTGGGTCAGCTTGCCGCCAGCATCCAGCACATCGAGCCAGTCGTCCCCGGCCTTGCGGTATTGCAGCACTGTGTGGTGGGCAAACAGGCGCCACTTCTCGAGCTCACGGCCCTCGCCTGACCAGAGGGGTTGCCAGGGCCCGCTCGCTACCTGAGCCAGACTGGGCGCCTGATAGAGACTCATGGCCCCGTCCCGGTTGCTCTTGACAAGCACCCTGTCCCCCTGGGTATCCAGATAGTATTCGAGCCCGCGCTCACGGGGCTTGAGCAGGGTGGGGCCGCCCTCATCCAGCAGGTATTGCTCCGAGCTGTCGTGGTTGTTGCTCTGCAAGATGAGGTGACGCTTGTCCGTGGTGCGATAGAGGCTGAGCAGCCAGGCGGGATCGGCCTCCTGGTGCACCAGCGCCTCCTTGCCTGCCTGCCAGGCCCACAGCTGCCAGGGGCGCAGGGTGTGGCGCTCGTTGGCGACCGTATAGAGGGTCTTGCCATCCAGGCTCCAGAGCAGGTCGGCGGTTCGGTGCGCCAGGGTGGCCTGGGTCTCGCCGCTCGCCAGATCCAGCAGAGTGATGCGGTAGTCCCTGTCCCCTCGGTTGTCTTCGGCCAGGGCAAGCAGGCGGCCATCTGGGTGCAGGGCCCAGGCGGCAATCTCGTAATAACCCTGGTCGGGTTGACGGGGGGCCAGCCGCTGGCGGGGGGCGGAGCCTGCGTCGCTGCGCTGCCACAGGCTGCCGTCCGCCGCCATGCGCCACTGGCTGCCGGCCTCGGTCAGCCACTCTTCTGGCAGGGGTTCGCCCCGCTCTCTGGTCTGCCACTCGGCTTGCAGCGTCTTCGCAAGCGGCTGCTGGCCGGCGAGCTGCTGTTCGGTCCAGCGGTTCTGCTCGCGCAGCAGCGTTAGCAGCTCGGAGGCGCGGCGACTGTCGTCACGCCAGCCGCCATAGGGATCGAGGCGGGCTATCTCCCCCTTCATTAGCAGTGGGCGCTCGGGGATAAGGGGCGCGGCCTCCTGGGTTGCCTCAGGAAGCGGGGCGGCAGGGGCCGGGGTGGCCAGCAGGCTGGCCAGTAGAAGCAGGCTGTGCATCAGATCCCCACGAAGGTGTAGCGCAGGCTGGCACTGAAGGTGCGGCCGCTCTGGGTGAAGAGTCCGGCGTCGGTACCGGCTTCCAGCCCGGCCACATCCTGATAGCGGGTGTAGCGGGTGTCGAACAGGTTATCGAGCTTGAGGTTGACCTTGAGGGCATCGGTGATCAGCCAGTCCGCCGTCATGGCGAGGCTGAACCAGCCCGCGCTGGTGAGGCAGGCATCCTGGCGCTTGGTCAGGCTGTTGCCGCAGCTGGGCACTCTGTCCATGGCGGCGGCGTAGTCCGCCTGCACCCCCAGGCTCCAGTCATGGGTCTGGTAGCTCAGGCGGGTGTTGCCCTCGAGAGGCGTCAAGGTGCGCAGCGCCTCGCCCTGGCTGTCTTCCCCATCGACCCAGCCGAGCTTGGTGGCCAGCTCCCACTCCTGGGTCAGCCAGTAGCTGGCGGCGATTTCCGCCCCCCAGGTCTCGGCCTTGGCCACGTTGCGGTACTGGCGCAGTATGACGCCGTCACTCAGGCGCAGCCCCACCTCGCGCCAGTCGATGAAGTTGTAGTAGCGGTTGTAGAAGAGGGCCGGCTTTATGCTCCAGCTCTCCCCCTCACCACTCAAACCCCACTCGAAACTGTGACTGGTCTCCTCCTTCAGATCTGTGTTGGCGATGATCTGGAACGGCGGCAGGGCGAAGTAGTGGGGAATGTTGCCGTACACCTTGTCGTAGGAGGGGGCCCGAAAACCGTTGGCATAGCTGAGCCAGCTGCGCCACTGCTCGTTGACGCGGTAGCTGGTGGCCAGGCTCGGGGAGAGATGCCAGCTGTGGTTCTCGCCCTGATTGCCATCTTGCGGGCGCAGCCACTGGTGATCCATGCGCAAGGTGGGGGTGAATTGCCACAGGCCCAGGGTCGCCACGTCGCCGAGCCAGACCCCGGCCCGGTCGGTGCGGGCACTGCTGAAGGGCTCGGACTGGCTGGGCTGGGGCACGCCTGCCTCCAGGCTCAGCTTCTCCACCGGCCGCTCGTGCCGGGTACGCTCCAGCTCGACGCCGTAGCTCAGCTTGTGGGCAAGGTCGCCGGTGACGAGATCCCGGCGTACGTCCAGCTCGCTGCCGACGCGGTCTTCGGTGAAGGTTGAGAGCTCCCGCTCGCTGCGGTAGCGGGGATAGCCGCTCAGCAGGTCGTTTTGCAGCAGGCTGCGTTTGTTGGCGCTGTTCTTGGAGTGGTTGCCATAGAGGCTCCAGGTGAACTGGTCCGCCAGCAGGCTGCCGAGATCGCTCGCCTCCCAGCCAAGTTTGCCCCCCTGGGTGCGCTGGCTGCCCTGCTCATGGTATTGGCGCACCTGCCACTTGCCGTCGGGCTGGGGCACTTCGCGCGGTCCCTGATCCCGCTTCGCATTGTCTTCGAAGTAGTCGAGCTCGAGGCGCAGCAGGTGGTGATCGCTTAACGGGAAGCGGGAGCTGGTGGAGGCGCTGAGGCCGTCCAGATCCGCCGGGATGCGGCTCTCGTCATAGTTGGCGGTCTCGTGCCCCTGCCAGCCGGAGACCCGCAGCAGGTGCTCGCTATCCAGTACCCGGGCGGCGCCGGTGGCGCTCAGCTTCTGCTTGTCGCTGCTGCCATCCTGCAACACCTTGCCGCCGAGATAGGCATCCTGCCCCTGCAGGTAGTCCTCCGGCTGCTTGGTGGAGATGACTATGGTACCGCCGATGGCGTCGGAGCCATGGAGGGAGGAGCCGGCACCCTTGGCGACCTCGATCTGCTTGACGTCATCGAGATCGAAGCTGAAACGGCCCACCTTGTCGTTGAGGTCATCGGCGCCGAAGCCGTCGCTGACCCGCACCCCATCCTTGATGATGAGCACCCGGTTGCCGCCCATACCACGGATGATGATGTTTTGCGGCCGACCGGCGGAGCCGGTCACCGAGACCCCGGGTTCGTTCTTGAACACGTCGGTGAGTTCGGTGGCGACCTGGCGATCCAGCTCTTCTTCCGTGATGACTGTGATGGAGCCGGAGACATCGGACAGCTTCTGCTCGATGCGCTGCCCCTTGACCACTATGGTCTCGTGGGCCCTGGGTTCGGGATCTGTCCCGGCGGGATCGCTGGCGGCCAGGGCTGTACCGGACAGCAGCATGGGCCAGTAGTGAAGCAGTGTTTTCATTGTTGATAATGATTTTTATTTAAGCCTGAAGGGCGCGGATTATTGCAGATGAATCCCTCCGCATCAACGATTGATAATCATTATCATCTTTGTTTTATGATCTTGATCGGACTGAGGTTTTTTGAGAGAAGAGTCAGTAGTTACAGGGCATACGTTTGCGAATGGCACTGGCCGGGGGAGGGGATGAGGGCGTCCCGACTGGATCTCGAGACAATAAAAAGCCCGCCGAGAAGGCGGGCTAATTGGATCCATAAGAGCACCTATGGGGTGCGATAGAAGCGGTTGAGCTCGTTCATCACCTGGATCATGGCGCCCATGTCCGGGGTGCCGTGCTTGATGGGGCGATAGGTGTTGCGATCCAGCAGCTCGAAGTCACCCTGCTTGTTGAACTGGGTGATGGTGTTGTCCTGATAGATGGCAAAGTCATTCTGATCGCCGGCCAGCAGCCAGTTGCGCGGGCTGGTGTCGAACAGGCTGCGCCCCGTGCTGTAGTCGCGAGGGGGGTTGCGTACCCCCAGCATGCCCTTCATCAGGGTCGGCACCAGATCCAGATGGCTGCTTGCCTGCTCCTGTGGCTGGCTCTCGACCCCGGGCCAGGCGAGCACCAAAGGAACCTGCACCTGATAGGGGGAGTAGTTGCTGCCATAGCCCCAGCTGTTGCTCTGGGTTTCGTTGAACTCCTGGCCGTGATTGGAGGTGATGACGACTATGGTCTGCTCGCTCAGTCCCTGCTGTTGCAGCTGGGAGAGCATCTGCTCCAGCAGCTGATCGGTGTAGAACACCGAGTTCTTGTAGCGATTCTCCAGCTTTTGCAGGTTCTCGGGTCTATAGGCGGTGGCTGGGTTGAACCGGGTCAGCTCGGGCTGGAAGGGGCCCTTGAGGCTGGCGGGCACCTGATAATCGCCCGGACTCGAGAGATAAACCAGGGAGAACCAGGGCCTGTCTGCTGTGCGCGTGCCAAGCCACTGTTGCCAGTCGCCGATGAGGCGAGTGTCATCACTCTGGCGGGAGACAAACACCTGCTTGCGCAGGCCGGCGAGCAGGCTCTGCTGATATTGCTTGGCGTCTTCCAGGGCACCGAACAGGCCGAACTGGTAGTCCTGGCGCAGCATCTCGTCGAACAGCACCGGCGGGCGCTTGTCGGCACGGATGTCGCCATAGTAGTGGCCGGGCAGCCCGTAGAAGAGGCCGAACATCCCCATGGCGTCATCGTTGCCGCCACTCATGTGGCGTCTGTAGTTGAGGTGCTGATCCGCATAGCGCTGCAGATTGGGCATGTTGATGTTGTTGAGCATGTCGGCCCGCAGGGAGTCGACCACCACCACCAGCAGGTTCTTGTGCTCGCTCGGCGCGCTCACGCTGAGGGGGCGCAGGGGATAGAGCAGGCGATGCTCGGCGCTGCCCTGGTTCTCGGCCTTCTTCTCATACTGCTCGAGATCGAGCCAGCCATGCTTGGCCAGGAAGCTTCGGGCTGTCATGGGATAGGAGAGCGGGAAGTTGGCGCGCTGCATGGTGATGGGCTGATACAGGGTCGCATCGGCCCAGCTGTTGACCAGGTGAGTCAGCATGAAGCAGACCAGCAGGGCCAGCCCCACCTGATTGCCGTACTGGCGGCGTTTACGCTTGTTGATCTTGCGCCACACATAGGCCGACAGCAGCAATTGCAGCAGGAAGATGGTGGGCACGGCGACGAAGATGATGCTCCAGATAGAGCCCTCTTCGGTCTGGGCCTGATCCAGCAGCAGTTGCCACACCTGACCATTCAAGTGGAACTTGAATAGCTGGAAGACCTGGGTATCGATGAGCAGCAGCACCTGCGCCAGGGTGGCGATGATGGCTGAAATGAAGCGCAGGGGCTTCTCCCTGGGCAGCACGAAGCTTAAGGGGAAGACGGTCAGCAGATAGGTGACGAAGCTCAGGAACGAGAAATGACCTATCCAGCTGATGATGAGATAGGTGACCCCGAGCGTGGTCGATGGCCAGCTGATGGAACCCAGATAGCGGGTCGCGATCAGCATGGCCAGGATGATGTTGAAGAAGGAGAACCAATGCCCCCAGGTGATCAGGCGAGAGACGTTATCACGATAGGGGTTGCCGGTTTCGACCATAATGATCCATCTGCTTGAAAAACATCAAAGAATGCGAAGAAACTCAGTGAGCATCGTGGCGATGATCCACCGAGGCGGTGAGCGCCTGGATGTACTTCTCGGTGATCGCCTGACGCTGGGCCGGGGCCATACCGTTGATGATGTTGGTGGTCAGGTTGCCAAGCACCATGAGACTGAGATCCACCGGCGCCTTGTGTTTCTCTAGGGCGGTGATCAGGTCGTTCATCAGGGCGTCAAACTGCTCGTTATTGTACTTTGATACGATGGGCATAATCTTGGGTTCATCTCGGTTCAAAGCGCCTTATAATACTTCACCCTTTCGGCTAACACTATGGCTTTGTGACATGAGTCTCGATATCGACAAGATCATTCTTCACTCCCTGCGCGCCGGCAATGACGGTCAGCCGCACGCCGATACCCGCAGTCAGACTCTGCCTGCCGACGAGGCGGTGCAAGGGCTGATGGCAGAACTGCATCGCATCTACAACGGCAAGGGTGGCAAGGGCTTCGGTTTCTTTGCCGACCCGGAAGCCGCCGTCGCCGAGCTGGCAGAAGGTGAAGAGGCTCCCAAGCAGCCGTCTCCGGCCTTTCGCATCGCCCTCGAACAGCTGCTTGGCGAGCAGACCGAATTCGTCCCCTTCTCTATCACCCTGACCCAGATGCTGGTCAAGCAGCTGGTGGAGCACGCCCTGGACGAGCAGGGCGTGCTGCTGATTGCCAAATACAACTATGTCGGGGTCGATTATCTGATGATTGCCCTGCTGGAGGGCAAGGAGAGCGTCACTGTCAGCGAGGCACTGGACCTGCGTCACATCCATTACCTGGATATCGGCAAACTCAACCTGGTGGCCCGCATCGATCTGACCGAATGGAAAACCCAGCCTGATTCTCGCCGTTATATCACCTTCAGCAAGGGGCGGGTCGGTCGCAAGCTGGGGGACTTTTTCATGGATTTGCTGGGTGCTCGCGAGGGCATGGATGCCAAGGTACAAAATAAAGGCTTGCTGCAGGCGGTGGACGATTACTGCGACAGCCGCCAGCTCGAACCCGCCGAGCGCAATGATTACAAGAAGCAGGTCTTCAAATATTGCACCGAGCAGGCGAGCGCCGGTGAAGAGATCGAAATCAAGGAGCTGTCGGCGGAATTGCCTGGCGATGGCGATCTCGACTTTTACAGCTTCATCGGTCAGGAATACGAGCTGGAAGATCGCTTCCCGGCCGATCGCTCCACCCTGCGCGGCCTGACCAAGTTTGTCGGCTCGGGTGGCGGCCTGACCCTCAGCTTCGAGCAGAAATTGCTGAACAGCCGGGTCTTCTACGATCCCCAGACCGACACCCTGACCATTCGTGGCGTGCCGCCCAACCTCAAGGATCAGCTGCTGCGTCAGTCATAATGTGATCCAGTCACCATTTCTGGCAAAAAGGCACCGGAGTTCGCTCCGGTGCCTTTTTATTTAAGGGGGAGATGAACCTGGAATCCGGCTTGGTACTTTTGTTAACACATTAAACAAAATAATGGAGTTGAAAGGGTTTTCAATGGGGTGAAACCCCTTTCAATGGTGTAAATTTATTTCTTTTTGGTAATTAATTTTCCATGCAAGGCCAAAAATATGGCGATAAATCCCGATAAGTCGCTGAAATAAGAAAATGTTTTCATAACTTTCTGGAAGAAAATACGTAATTGCATTTCAAAAATGCGAGGCGTGTCATGTGAGGCGTTGCAGGCTTGGGATAATATTCATCTCGCACACAATGCTCTTACAGCGCGGAACTAATACAAGGAAAGGCTCATGAAAAAGAAATTGCTGTCATCCCTGATCGGTCTGGCTACCCTGGGTGTGGCTTGTTCAGCCACTGCTGCGATTGACGAAGGTCAGCTGACCATCTGGATCAACGGTGACAAGGGCTACAACGGCCTGGCCGAAGTAGGCAAGAAGTTTGAAGCCGAGACCGGCATCAAGGTGACCGTCGCGCACCCGGACCAGGTAGAAGTGAAGTTCCAGCAAGCCGCCGCCACCGGCAACGGCCCGGACATCTTCTTCTGGGCTCACGACCGTTACGGTGAGTGGGTCAAGGCCGGTCTGCTGGTGCCAGTGACGCCGAACGCCGCCACCAAGGCCAAGTTCGAGCAGTTCGCCTGGGACGCCATGGCAGTCGATGGCAAGACCTATGGCTACCCGGTCGCGGTCGAAGCCGTCAGCCTGATTTACAACAAGGATCTGTTGCCCAACCCGCCCAAGACCTTCGAAGAGATCGCCAAGATCGACGAAGAGCTGAAGAAGAGTGGCAAGCGCGCCATCATGTGGGCCTATGACACCCCCTACTTCAGCTACCCCCTGGTGGCTGCCAACGGTGGTTACGCCTTCAAGAAAACCGCTACCGGTTATGACGTGAAAGACACCGGCGTGAACAACGCAGGCGCCAAGGCCGGCGTGGGCTACATCTCCGAGATGATCAAGTCCGGTCACCTGGAAAAAGGCATCGACTACGGTGTGATGGATGCCAAGTTCAACAAGGGCGAAGTGGCCATGATGATCAATGGCCCCTGGGCCTGGAGCAACCTGGACAAGAGCGGCATCAAGTACGGCGTAGCGCCGCTGCCGACCCTGAACGGCAAGCCGGCCAAGGCCTTCGTTGGCGTACTGGGTGCCACCATCAACGCCGCCAGCCCGAACAAGGATCTGGCCATCGAGTTCCTGGAAAACTACCTGCTGACCGACGCCGGTCTGGCACCGGTGAACGCCGACAAGCCGCTGGGCGCCGTGGCACTGAAGTCCTTCCAGAAGACTCTGGAATCCGATGCCAACATCAAGGCCACCATGCAGAACGCCCAAAATGGCGAGCCGATGCCGTCCGTGCCTGAGATGAGCCGTTTCTGGTCTTCCTTCGAAACTGCCCTCAAGAACGTCACCTCTGGCCGTCAGAGCGTTGACGAAGCCCTGGATACCGCTGCCAAGCGCATCGTCCAGTAAGCTAGCACCAGGGAGGCCTTCGGGCCTCCCACTCTCTCCAATCTCTCTTGGCGCAATAAAGGTTAATTGGCATGGAAGTTGTACCTTCTATCGAATCCTATGCCGGTCCGAAGAAAGACAAGTACGTCTGGCTGAAGTGGACCATGGCGGCACTGATTGCAGTGCTTAATGGTTATGCGGCCGTGATGATGTATGCCAGCGGCGAGTGGGTGTTTGCCCTGCTCGATCTGGTGGTCGTTTCCGTCGGTCTCTATGTCTTCATGAACAAGAAGACCTATGCCCACCGCTATATCTTCCCCGGTGTGGCAGGCATGGTTGTTTTTATCATCTTCCCTCTTGCCTACACGATCGGCATCGCCTTCACCAACTACTCGGGTGCCAACCTGCTCTCTCTCGAGCAGGCACGGGATTTCCATCTGAAAAAAATCTATAAGGTGACTGGCGGTGAATTCGATTTCACCCTCCTGGGTGGTGAGAACAATCAGTTTCAGCTGCTGCTGCAACAGGACGACCAATCCTTTATCAGTCAACCCCTTACCCTGCTGAACAACAAGGCGCGTACCTTGGCCGTCCGTGAAGGACGGGTCCGTGACGAGCCACAGGTTGTTCAGCTGCAACCCCTGAACGGGGAAGCGCTCGACCAGGCGGCACCCATACGTGCCATCGTCGATCACCGCACTCACCTGAGCGCCCTGGATTTGGTGCTGCCGGATGGCAACATCCACCTGACCCTGAGCAGCCTGCGCAAGTTTGCGGCGCAAAAGCCGCTGTATACCCAGCTGGTTGACGGGGCCGTGCTCAAGTCCGGTGTCGTTATCAAGGACGGCAACCTGCTGCGTGACAACCAGAACGGCGAGCTGATGCTGCCCAACGGTGATACCGGCTTCTATCAGTACATAGATGCTGACGGTCACTTCGTCGGCAAGGGCATGGCCCCTGGCTTCGTGGTGAGCGTGGGCTGGAAGAACTTCGTCCGCATCATGACAGACCCGGGCATCCAGGGTCCCTTCATGCAGATCTTCGTCTGGACGGTGATCTTCTCCGCCTGCTCCGTGGCCTTCACCCTGGCCATCGGCATGGTGATGGCCTGTCTGGTGCAGTGGGAGCAGCTCAGGGGGCGCGGTTTCTACCGGGTCATGCTGATCCTGCCCTATGCGATACCGGCGTTCATCTCCATCCTGGTGTTCAAGGGCTTGTTCAACCAGAACTTCGGCGAGATCAACCTGTTCCTGGAAGCGGCGTTCGGCATCAAGCCGGACTGGTACACCACCCCCTTCCTGGCCAAGGTGATGATCCTCATCGTCAACACCTGGCTCGGCTACCCCTACATGATGATCCTCTGCATGGGCCTGCTCAAGGCCATCCCGGAAGATCTCTATGAGGCGTCCGCCATGGACGGTGCGGGTCCGGTACAGAACTTCTTCAAGATCACAGTGCCGCTCCTGATGAAGCCGCTGACTCCCCTGTTGATTGCATCCTTTGCCTTCAACTTCAACAACTTCGTGCTTATCCAGTTGTTGACCAACGGGGCGCCGGACATCATAGGGGCCAGTACCCCGGCCGGGACCACGGATCTGCTGGTGAACTACACCTACCGGATCGCGTTCCAGGGCTCGGGTGGTCAGGACTACGGTCTGGCCAGTGCCATCGCCACCGCCATCTTCCTGATCGTCGGCGCGCTTGCACTGCTCAACCTGAAATTGTCCAAAGCGGACAAGCTGTAAGGAGGCTTCTCAATGGCTATCGTACAACCCAAATCAGTGAAATACCGGGTGTGGGCAACCCACCTGGTCATGTGGGGCTTCCTGGCGCTGATCATCTTCCCGGTGATCATGGTCATCGCCATCTCGTTCCGTAACGGCAACTTCTCGGTAGGGGAGATAATCCCCTCCAACCCGACCCTGGATCACTGGAAGCTGGCGCTTGGCATGTCCATCACCAACGCCGATGGCAGCATCACGCCACCGCCGTTCCCTGTGCTGACCTGGCTGTGGAACTCCATCAAGATCGCGGGCATCACGGCCCTGATGATAGTGGTGCTCTCCACCACCTGTGCCTATGCGTTTGCCCGTCTGCGGTTCCGTGGCAAGCAGACCATATTGCAGGGGATGCTGATCTTCCAGATGTTCCCGGCGGTGCTGGCGCTGGTGGCCATCTATGCGCTGTTCAACAAGATTGGCGACTACATCCCCTGGCTGGGTCTCAACACCCACGGCGGCCTGATCCTGGCCTACATGGGCGGCATAGCGCTGCATGTCTGGACCATCAAGGGCTACTTCGAGACCATAGACTCTTCCCTGGAAGAGGCGGCGGCCATCGATGGTGCGACCCCCTGGCAGGCATTCAGGTTGATCCTGCTGCCCCTGTCGGTGCCCATACTGGCGGTGGTCTTCATTCTGGCCTTCATCGGCTCCATCACCGAGGTGCCCGTGGCCTCCATCCTGCTGCAGGATGTGAACAACCTGACCCTGGCGGTCGGTGCCCAGCAATACCTCTATCCGCAGAACTATCTGTGGGGTGACTTCGCCGCCGCCGCCGTGCTGTCCGGCCTGCCCATCACTGTCGTCTTCCTCATGGCGCAGCGCTGGTTGGTCGGTGGCCTCACCGCGGGCGGTGTGAAAGGTTAAGGTTTTAATGGCCGGGGGAGTGCTCCCCCGACTATCACAATTTGCACAGATTTCAGAGCGGAGCTCGTCATGGCTGAAGTAGTACTCAACAACGTTCGCAAAAACTACGATCCGGCTGTCCACAAGGACACGCTGCGCAACATCAACCTGGCCATCAAGGAAGGGGAGTTCATCGTCTTCGTCGGCCCGTCCGGTTGTGGCAAGTCCACCCTGCTGCGGATGATCGCAGGGCTGGAGGACATCACCAGCGGTGAGCTGACCATAGGTGGTCGTTACATGAACGACGTGCCGCCGGTGGAGCGCAACGTGGGCATGGTGTTCCAGTCCTACGCCCTCTACCCGCACATGAACATCTACGAGAACATGGCCTTCGGCCTCAAGCTCAAGAAGATGGACAAGGAGAACATCCACAAGCGGGTGATGCGTGCCGCCGAGATCCTGGGCCTCGAACCCCTGCTGGACAGAAAGCCCAAGGCCCTCTCCGGCGGTCAGCGCCAGCGGGTGGCCATAGGTCGCTCCATCGTCCAGCAACCCCAGGTGTTCCTGTTTGACGAACCCTTGTCCAACCTGGATGCCGCCCTGCGGGTCAAGATGCGCATCGAGATCGCCAAGCTGCACAAGGAGCTCAACTCCACCATCATCTACGTGACCCACGATCAGGTGGAGGCCATGACCCTGGCCAACCGCATCGTGGTGCTGAGCCCGCTCAAGGGCGAGGCGACCACCAACCTGGAGCAGTTCGGCACGCCGCTCGAGCTCTACCACAACCCGGACAACAAGTTCGTGGCGGGCTTCATCGGCTCCCCCAAGATGAACTTCCTGGCGGGGGAGCTGCTGGAGATAGGCGAGCAGGAGTGCGTGGTCAAGCTGACTTCCGGCGACACAGTGCGTGCCCGGGTCGATGCCCGCAGCGGCGCCGTCGGTGACAAGGTGGAGCTGGGCATTCGTCCCGAGCACCTGGTGCCGCTGGATCACGCCCACGCCGACAGCAAGGTGAGCGGCATAGTCCAGGTGGCAGAGCACCTGGGGGCCGAGTCCTTCGTCTATATGGATGTGGATGGTCACGACTTCACCGTCAAGGCCAGCTCGGATGTGGATGTGGCCACCGGTCAGGAGTACAGCGTCGGCATTCCGGCCGAGGCCTGCTACCTGTTCGATGTCAAGGAGCAGGCGTTCCCCCGTACCGCCAGATATATCCGCACCTGATGGTGTTGCAGTGCAGGTTTCCATAGTATTCAATGCCTTTTTGCCGGTCGAATGACCGGCTTTTTATTGCCTGCCGCGTGGGAAACCGGGCGGGGTGACGGGGTGAAGGCTTATAGCTCGGCGGTGATGTCGGGCACGAAAGTCTGGCTGGCCAGGGGCGGGCGCTCATAGCCCTCGGTCTTGATGGGGGGCAGCTTGATGGGCTCGTAGTGGATCGCCTCGTAGGGCACCTTGCCGAGCAGGTGGGCGATGCAGTTGAGGCGGGCGCGGCGCTTGTCGTCGGCATCGACCACGAACCAGGGGCTATCCTCGGTATCCGTGTAGGTGAACATGTCATCCTTGGCGCGCGAATACTCCACCCAGCGGGAACGGGACTGCAAGTCCATGGGGCTGAATTTCCAGCGCTTGATGGGGGTGTTGATGCGCTCCTTGAAGCGCTTCTCCTGCTCTTCATCACTGACCGAGAACCAGTACTTGATGAGGGTGATGCCGGAGCGAGTCAGCATCCGCTCGAACTCGGGGCAGGCACGGAGAAACTCGCGGTATTCGGCGTCGGTGCAAAAGCCCATCACCCGCTCCACCCCGGCCCTGTTGTACCAGGAGCGATCGAACAGCACCATCTCCCCCGCCGAGGGCAGGTGGGCGGCATAGCGCTGGAAGTACCACTGGGTGCGCTCCCTGTCCGAGGGGGCGGGCAGGGCGGTGACCCGGCAGACCCGGGGGTTGAGGGGCTCGGTGATCGCCTTGATGACCCCCCCCTTGCCGGCGGCATCGCGCCCCTCGAACAGCACCACCACTTTGAGCCCCTCCTGCTTGACCCACTCCTGCAGCTTGACCAGCTCCTCCTGCAGCTGGGTGAGGTGGTGCTCATAGGTTTTCTTGTCCAGGCGCGGGCGTTTCTTGCTCTTTTCCTTCGGCATGATCTTCTCCTGTTTGAGTCCTTTCTGTGCGTCACCCCAGCTTGCACCAGGGAGGCGCCACTGCCAAGGCCGGCGTGTTACACTGCCGCCTCATCAGCCGCTGGCAATAGCAAAAACATCAAGCCCTTTATGGCGATTTGCACTGCCGTCTCATCATCGGCAGCTGGCAACAGGAGATAACATGAAGCATTTTATGGAGATAGCGGGCCGCCGCATGGCCTATCTGGACGAGGGGCAGGGCCCTGTACTGCTCTTTGGCCACAGCTACCTGTGGGACAGTGCCATGTGGGCACCGCAAGTCGAGGCGCTCAAGAGTAGCTATCGCTGCATAGTGCCCGAGCTCTGGGGCCACGGGGATTCCGACTCTTTGCCGGAAGGCCCCTGCTCCCTTGAAACCCTGGCCCGGCATCACCTGGCCCTGCTCGATGCCCTCGACATAGAGGAGTGCGTGCTGGTGGGGCTCTCCATTGGCGGCATGTGGGGCGTGGAACTCGCCAGGATGGCCCCGGCGCGGCTCAAGGGAGTGGTGCTGATGGACACCTTCGTTGGCTGGGAGCCCCAGATCCCCTGCGAGCGCTACCTCGGCATGCTGGCCATGATAGAGCAGCTTGGCAGTCTGCCGGCCCCCGTCATCGATCAGGTGGCGCCGCTCTTCTTTGCCCATGAGCCGGATCCCGCCCTGATGAGCGGCTTCAAGGCACGCCTCGCCAGCTGGCCAGCGGATCAGGTGGCTAGCCTGGTGGCGGTGGGGCGCAGCTTCGTGACCCGGGAGGATCGCATCGAGTGGCTCGAAGAGATGGACGTGCCGAGCCTGGTGATGACAGGCTGCGAGGACAAGGCGCGCCCTGTGCTGGAGGGCTATCTGATGGCCGAGGCACTGGCCTGCCCCTTCAAGGAGATCCCGGCCGCGGGCCACATCTCGACCCTGGAGAACCCCGAGTTCGTCAACCGGACCCTGGCCGAGTTTCTGGCCACCCTGTGATGGCCCCTTGCCGTGCTAACCACATCAAACAAGAAGGGAGCCATGGGCTCCCTTCTTGTTGGTTGGCAGCGGGGCTACCAGATGTAACCCACGGCGAAGCCGGCGTAGAGCTCCCCCTTGTGCTGGACTATGGGGCTGTCCGCGATGTCGTCGTCGTAGAGCTCGTAGTTGGCGGCAAACATGCCGATCCAGTGGGGGCTGAAACGGTAGCTGGTGATGATGGCCGCCATGGGTGAGAGGGTGGTGCCCGTGTCCCACTCTGGGCGCAGCCCCGTGGCCTCGCCCCCCGAGACGCCGCCAAAGTAGTAGTTCGCCATCTTGTCGCTGCGGATCATCATCCCCATGCCGGGCATGATGAGCAGCCTGTCCCGCAATATGGGGAAGTCGGCCCACAGCAGCAGCTCCTGGCCGTTGCTGCGCCCGGTCACGTCCGTGCTGAGGCGGGTGCTGAGCAGGGCATAGGGGGTGATGAGGCTGGCGCCTATGCCCCCTTCCAGCTCCCACTTGCGCTCCTCCATGCCGGCCAGCTCGGGGGCATCGTCGGGATCCAGGTTGCCAAAGCGCATCCTGCCGTAGCCGTAGGCGGCGAAACTGTCATCCTTGTGAAAGTAGTAGCGGGCCCTGTCCCCGAGGAACATGAACTGCTCGCCGAAGTAGATGAAACCCGGTATTGCGAGGGCTGTGTCATCCTGGCCCTGATAGCGGGCATCGCCACCGATGACGGCGCCACCCAGCACCAGTCCCTTGGGCACCGGACTGGTGGGGCTGTCCTGCACGAAGATATCGAGGGAGCCGAGATCGACCTCGGCCCGGGCCGGGGTCGCGAACAGCAGGGTCAGGAGTGCGCCAAGCGCGGCGCTGTGCAGGGTACGAGCAGGGGACATGGACTGATCCTTCAGAGTCGGGGCTGGCAGAGCATACTGCCGATGGCCTTGTCAGTGAAGCCTGTTTTTATTTGAAATTCAAGTCGATAGCGTCGTTGTGCTGCAGCTGGATTCAGGCGGGAACCGAGTCCGTGGTCGATGAGTTCGCGGTGATAAAAAAGAGAGGCGAAAGCCTCTCTTCTCATCAGGGGGTAGGGCGGGGCGTCTCGTCCCGCTTGGGCCAGGCGTTGAGCACAGCTTTCACCAGGGTCGCCAGGGGAATGGCGAAGAAGACTCCCCAGAATCCCCAGAGCCCGCCAAACACCAGCACGGCGATGATGATGGCCACAGGGTGCAGGTTGACCGCCTCGGAGAAGAGCAGGGGCACCAGCAGGTTGCCGTCCAGCGCCTGAATGACCAGATAGGCCACCATCAGCCAGGCGAAGTCCGGGGTCAGCCCCCACTGGAACAGGGCCACCATGGCGACGGGCACAGTCACCGCCACCGCCCCTATGTAGGGGATGAGCACGGAGAAGCCGACCGCCACCGCCAGCAGCACCGAGTAGCGCAGCCCCATCAGGGCGAAGGGGATGTAGGTCGCCACCCCGACGATGAGGATCTCGATCACCTTGCCGCGGATGTAGTTGATGATCTGATCGTTCATCTCCACCCAGACCCGGTTGACCAGGGTGCGATTGCGGGGCAGGAAGCGGCGCAGGCCGCCCATCAGCACCTGCTTGTCCTTGAGCATGAAGAACACCATCAGGGGTACCAGGATGGCGTAGATGAGGATGGCCACCACGTTGATGAGGGAGCTGAGGGAAGCGCTCACCAGCTGCTCCCCCCCGGCCAGAATGCGCTGGCGAATGTTGTCTATGATGGTTTCGACCAGGCTGACGTCGACTATCTCGGGGTATTTTTCCGGCAGGGTGCGCACCGCGTCCTGGGCATGAGCCAGCATGGAGGGCGCCTCCTTGGCGAGGTTGACCCCCTGGCTCACCAGTGTGGGGATGAGCCCCAGCAGCATCATGGTGGTCACAGAGAGAAACAGCAGCAGCACCAGGCTGGTGGCCAGGGGGCGGGAGAGCCCGGTGCGTTGCAGGCGGCTGACCGGCCACTCCAGCAGATAGGCCATCACCACGGCCACCAGCAGGGGAGCCAGCAGATCGCCGAACAGCCAGAGCACGGCGAAGCAGAACACCAGCAGCAGGAACAGGGCAACGGCATCGGGGTCGGAAAAACGGGTCTGATACCAGCGCTTCAATACATCTAACATCGAGGCTTCCTTGGTGTTTACCGTGTCATCAGGATGGAAAGGGGCTGCCCGGGGCCTGGCGACATCATGATGGCCGGCTCCCGACCACGAGCAGCAGGGAGAGGCGGGCGGCGGACTCCTCCAGGGGACGGACGCTGTGGCCCAGGCGTTGCAGGTAGGCCGGAATGTCCTGCCGGGAGCCGGCATCCCCCAGTATGAGGTGCAGGGATTGGCCGGGTCTTGCCTGGCGCAACCAGAGCTTGAGCCGGATCAGCGGCTCGGGACAACGCCAGGGTGTCAGGTCGAGCTGTTCCATGAGGATTCCATCGCGTGCGTGGTGGTCATTATGGCCGTGATACCAGTATGAAACAACGCTTGTGGGCCTTGATGGGCAAGGGTATTCTGCCCGAGCCCCTTCTGATGGAGATAGAAACACTGTGGCCCGTTTTTCCCCCTTGATGGCATCGCTTCCCCTGCTGATATCCCTGATGAGCGCGACCTTTCAGGCTCAGGCGAACAACCAGCTGCCCGACATCGGCACCGCCGGGGTTGCCGCCCTGCCCATCGAGCAGGAAGTGCGCTATGGCAATGCCTTCATGCGGTTTGCCCGGGCGGGTTTGCCCATCATCGATGACCCCGTGCTGAGCGAATACATCGACGATCTGGGTCAGCGCCTGCTCACCAATGCCGACGGGGTGCGTTTCCCCTTTACCTTCTTCCTCATCAATGATCCCAGCATCAACGCGGCCGCCTTCCTCGGCGGGCGGGTCAAGGTGCACACCGGCCTCTTCCTCTACGCCGACAACGAGAGCGAGCTGGCCTCGGTGCTGGCTCACGAAATCACCCACGTGACCCAGCGCCACATAGCCCGTTACATGGAGGCGCAGGCGAGCAGCTCGGCCATGACCCTGGCCGGTCTGGTGGGCTCCATTGCGCTGGCGGTGATCAACCCCACCGCAGGTATAGCCGCGCTGCAGACCACCCTCGGGCTCTCCATGCAGTCGGCCATCAACTATACCCGGGACAACGAGTACGAAGCGGACCGCATCGGCATGAAGACGCTCTATGACGCCGGCTTCGATCCCATGGGCATGGCCAGCTTCTTCCAGAAACTGGCGGCGGAGTACCGCTACGCCAGCAAGCCGCCCGAGATGCTGCTCACTCACCCCCTGCCGGAGACCCGGATCAGCGAAGCCCGCGCCCGCGCCAACAGCTATGGCCGCCGCGCCTTGCCCCCCAGTCTCGACTTCTGGCTGGCCAAGGTGCGTATCCAGGTGCGCTACGGCACCGAGAGCCCCCAGGCGCTGCTCACCTACTTCGACAGCCGCCTGCAGAAGGGGGACTACCCCCTCAAAGACGCCGCCACCTATGGCAAGGCGCTGGCCCTGTTGCAGCTCAAGCGCACCGACGAGGCCGATACCCTGATGCAGAGTCTGGCCGCCCGCCATCCGGAAGATCTCTTCGTGGTGGATGCCTTGACCGACATCGATCTCGCCAAGGGGCGCAGCGCCCAGGCCATCGCCCGGCTGGAGCGCTTCCGCACCCGGATGCCGGACAACGAGGTGGTGGTGGTCAACCTCGGCAACGCCTATCTGGAGGCGGGTAACTACAAGAAGTCCATCGCCATCCTGGATCCTTATGCCCGGGAGCATGACGAGAACAGCCTGGCCTGGAGCCTGCTGTCGGATGCCTATCGCAAGGCGGGAAGGATGACGGACTTGCACATGGCGCGGGCGGAGACCCTCTCCCTGCGCGGTGATTACCAGGCGGCCATCGACGAGCTGATCGTGGCCCGTGGCACCACCAGCGACAAGCTGACCCTGGCCCGCATAGAGGCACGCATCACCCAGCTGGAGCGGGCGAAGAAGGATCTGGACAGCCTGAAGGGCTAATCCGGCTGACCACGCCTGCATGCAACGGGGTGCACCAGAGATGGTGCACCCCGTGTCGTCATGGGGCCATCAGGGCCGTGCCGAGGAAGCTTGTGTGGCGGCCCAGGCCCGGAGGGCGGCGAGCTTGTGCTCATCGAGCTCCCCCACCAGGGTCTTTTGCAACCGCCCCTTGCCATCGAGCAGGTAGCTGGTGGGCAGCGCGCCAGGCCTTGGGAAGGGGAGGCTGGCCTCATCGAGGGGGACCATCAGGGGCACGGCTATCTGGTATCGCCGGGCCAGCTCGGCCAGCTCGCCGGGGGAGGCGGGATCATAGTTGAGGGCGATCACCCCTATCGGCCCCTCCCGGTGCAGCGCCGCGAGCAGGGGCATCTCCCGCAGGCAGGGGGCACACCAGGGGGCGAAGTAGTTGACCAGCAGCGGCTTGCCCGTCAGGGCGCTCAGGCTGACGTTGTTGCCCGCCCCGTCGATGAACTGGGGGGCCGGCGTGCAGGCGCCCAGCAGGGCGGCCACAATCAGCCAACATATTCGTTTCATTTCCACAGCCCTCCCGCTTACCCTGCCCATCCGTTTCCCCTACAATAGCGCCATTTGTTGTCCCATCTTGCAATATCAGGGAGTTACCATGAGCGAGACCCAAATCTATCACAACCCGCGCTGCTCCAAGAGCCGTGAAACCCTGGCCTTGCTGGAACAGCACGGGGTAGCCCCTGAGGTGGTGCTCTATCTGGAACAGGCGCCGAGCGAGGATGATATCCGCACCCTGCTGGGCCAGCTGGGCTTTGCCGATCCGCGCCAGCTGATGCGCACCAAGGAAGATCTCTACAAGGAGCTGGGATTGGCCGATGTGCAGGGCGATGCCCTCATTCGTGCCATGCACCAGCATCCCAAGCTCATCGAGCGCCCCATCGTCATCAAGAATGGTCAGGCCCGTATCGGCCGCCCGCCCGAGCTGGTGCTGGAGATCCTCAAGTGAGCACCCGCTTCGCCCGTTTGCTGACCCTGGTCGGCTTCTTCGGCCTGCTGGCCTGGGTCCTGCTCTGGCATCTGTGGCTCTCGCCCCACCCGGATCTCAACCCCTGGTTGCTGCCGGTGATCTGGACTGTGCCGCTGCTGTTCCCCCTGAAGGGCATAGTGCAGGGTAACCCCTACACCCACGCCTGGGGCAACTTCGTGCTGATGCCCTACTTCCTCCACGCCCTGACGCTGATCACCACGGATGAAGGGGAGCGGTGGCTGGCGGTGGTGGAGCTGGTGTTCACCACCCTGGCCTTCATCGGCACCATCTATTACGCCCGCCAGCGCGGCCGTGAGCTTGGCCTCAGCATCCGCAAGAAAAAGGATGAAGTGCAGTAATATCGCCCTCTCAACGCCCCGCTCGGGGCGTTTTTCATTGTCCTGATCCCGCCTCGCCCTGGCCCGCGCGGTAGTGGGTGAGTTGTCCCTCACTAAAGCGCATCACCTCGGGATAGAAGCGCAGAAACCCCAGCTCACAGTCGCGCCAGCGGCCCTCATCCAGGGTATGGAGCGCCTCCCCCAGCAGCAGGGGACGACGCAGGCGCCGGCCTATGCCGTTGAGGGCCTGACCCAGTCCCTCCCGGCGCCCGTAGGAGGCGATCCAGTCCTGCTCGGCCATCCGCTTGAGGGCCATGGGCAGCCCCTCCGGCAGGCGGGCGTGATCCGCCAGCAGCTGGCCATAGCTCTGCTGCAGGAAGCGGGGCAGGGGATCCGGACTGAATTGCTGCCAGTGGTGGCTCAGCCAGTGGTCGTAGAGCATGTCCACCAGGATGCCGCCAAAGCGGCGCCAGGGTGCCTCGAAGCAGGCGACCGCCGCCCTGTGCTCGGGGTGGGCATCGGTGAAGGCATCTATCTTGCGGTGCAGCCAGATCCCCTCATCGAAATGGGCCGCGAGGCCAGTGGGCAGGGGCCCCTTGACGAAGTCCCCCAGCAGGTTGCCGGTGAGGGAGCTTCGGGTGTGGGCCGCCAGATGGAGGTGCGCCAGGTAGTTCATGGGATCAGGGTCGTTGGCAGGTCGATGACAAGGTGCTCAGAGCCTAGAGGATCCTGGTTCTGTTGGCCATGGTCAGGATTTTGCGATGGCCCTGCAAGCCCCTCTTGCAGGGCAAATTTGGGGCGTGCTAAGGTGGCTTTCATCTTTGTCACAGGACGCGACAGACCATCATGATGCGCAAAGCCAGAGGTTTCTTTCTGGCCTTTTACTTCAAGCCTTTCTACCTCTCCGAGTGGTTCGACGAATAGATCGAGGCCCCGGAGCAGCTTATTGACGCCCGCCAATCATTGATACCCGTCGATCATTGATATCTCTCGATCATTGATACCTGTCGATCATTGATACCCACGGGGGCGTGATCTCGCTCATCCGCGTTTTGCCGTTTGTTGGCCATCGCTTGCCCAGGCTTGCGATGCCTTGACCGCGCCTGTGCGCTTTCTATGTAATGGAGTACTCATGATGAATACCAAACTGACCCTGTCAGCCCTCTTTGCTGCTTGCCTGCTCACCACCCCCGTCATGGCCAAGGAGTGGAAAACCGTGCGCTTTGGTGTGGAAGGCGCCTATCCTCCCTTCTCCTGGACCGATGCGTCGGGGGAGATCAAGGGCTTTGACATCGATCTCGCCAATGCCCTGTGCCAGCAGATGGCCGTCAAGTGCGAGCTGGTGGCGCAGGACTGGGACGGCATGATCCCGGCCCTGTTGTCGCGCAAATACGACGGGATCATCGCCGCCATGTCGATCACCGACGAGCGGCGCAAGAAGGTGGATTTCACCGCGAAATATGCCCATATCCCCAACCGCTTCGTGGCGGCCAAGGGCACAACGCTGGAGCTGACCCCGGCGGGGATGGCAGGCAAGCGCATAGGTGTGCAGCGCGCCACCACCCACGACAAGTACCTGACGGACAACTTTGGCTCCGACGTCACCATAGTGCGTTACGGCAATGCCGACGAGGCCTATCTCGATCTGAAGGCGGGCCGGGTGCTGGCCTTGCTGGCCGACGCCTCGGCCATCGATCAGGGGCTGCTCAGCAAGGCGGGCGGGGACAAGTTCGAGTATGTGGGGCCGGCCCTGACCGATCGCCAGTGGTTTGGTGACGGCATGGGAATTGCGGTACGCAAGGGCGATCAGGATCTCAAGGCCAAGCTGGACGAGGCGATCAAGACCCTGCGGGCCAATGGCAAGTATCAGGAGATCAACCAGAAGTACTTCAAGTACGATATTTATGGTGGTTGATGGGGGGAGGGAGCTTGCTCCCTCTCTTATTTTGCAGCAAGTGGTGATGAAACAAGGAGATGCCCATGTTGACCCTGATCGAGGGTGCGGAAATTCATAGCCCGGCCCCGCTCGGCCAGCAGGATCTGCTGGTGGCCGACGGCCGCATCGCCTGGCTGGGCAAGGGGCTGACTGTCCCTGCAAATTGGCCGTTGACTCGGGTCGATGGTCGCGGTCGCTACCTGGTGCCCGGTCTGGTGGATCCCCTGGCCCACATCACCGGCGGCGGTGGGGAGGGGGGCTTTGCCTTTCGCACCCCTGAACTCGCGGCGGGGGAGGCCCTCAAGGCCGGGGTCACCACCTTGGTGGCGGCGCTCGGCACCGACAGCCTGACCCGCTCCCCGGCCCAGGTGCTCGGCAAGGTGCGCGAGTTTCGCGCCGCCGGGGTGAGCGCTTACATGTATACCGGCTCCTATCACCTGCCGGTCAAGACCCTCACCGGCAGGGTGGAGTCGGACATCATGCTGATCCCCGAGGTGCTGGGGGTGGGGGAGCTGGCCATCAGCGATCACAGATCCAGTGCGCCGACTCATGACGAGCTGGCACGGCTGGTGAGCGAGGCGCGGGTGGCCGGGCTGCTTGCGGGCAAGAGCGGGGTCAGCTTCTTCCACGTCGGGGACGGCCGCGGGGCCCTGGCACCGCTGCGGGCCCTGCGAGATGGCACCGACATTCCCCTGCGCCAGCTCTATCCCACCCACTGCAACCGCAACCCCTGGCTCTTTGCCGAGGCCATCGACTGGGGCAGGGCGGGGGGCTGGATCGATCTCACCACCTCGAGCTTCCCCGAGCTGCTGGACGATGGCGAGCAACTGGCGGCAGAGGCGCTGGTGGCACTGCTGGCGGCCGGTGTGCCTGCCGATCGCATCAGCTTCAGCTCGGATGCCAACGCCAGCCTGCCGCGCTTTGACGGCGAGGGGCGCCTTGTGGAGATGCGCTGCGGCCAGATTGCCAGCCTGTGGCAGGAATGCGTCCGCGCCTGTGCCCTCGGGGTGTCGCTCGAGGTCGCCCTGGGGGTGGTCACGGCCAATCCGGCGTGGGCCCTGGGGCTGGCGGGCAAGGGGGTGATAGGGGTGGGGCAGGATGCGGATCTGCTGCTGATAGCGCCGGGGAGCCTCGCCATCGAGAGGGTGATGAGTGGCGGCCAGTGGCGAACCTAGAGATGGCGCGCCCCTGAACCAACAAAAAGCCCGGCACTGCTGCCGGGCTTTTTTCCGCCTGAGTGGTCGCGCCAGGCTCAGATAGCGAGGAAGCCCAGGATCAGGATGGGGCCGAGCAGGCTCAGGATAAAGCCCGAGACGATGGCCACCGGCACCACCTGGATGCCGCCGGATTTCTGGATGACCGGCAGGGTGAAGTCGAGCGCGGTGGCGCCGCCATAGCCGATGGCGGCGGAGGGGTGGCGACGCATTAACACCGGAATGATGAGGATGGCGATGAGCTCGCGTCCCAGATCGTTGATGAAGGCGGCGGAGCCGAGCACTGGCCCCAGCTTGTCGGCCACCAGTATGCCCGATAGCGAATACCAGCCGAAGCTGGAGGCGAGCGCCAGGGCGTGGCTCGAGGGCATCCCCAGCAACTGGGCCGCCAGCAGGCTGCCGAGCCAGCTACTGAGGATGACGGTGGTGGCTATCTTCATGCCCCAGGGGTTGAGCAGGATCTGGCGCAGCCGCATGCCGGAGTTGCGCATCTGGATGCCGATGAGCAGCAGCAGCAGCATCAGGGCCCACTCGCTCCACTTGTCGATGGGCAGGGCGCGCAAGTCCACCAGCAGCCCCAGCAGCACGCCGCCGAGCACCACGAAGCAGAGCTGGAGGGACTCCCACAACAGATGCAGCTTGCTCGGCATCTTGGTGTCGCTCGCCTCATGGGTGGGGGGGCTGCGCCTGTCCAGCCACCAGAGTGCCAGCAGGTTGCAGGCGGTGATGGCGGCCAGCATCACCCCGGCTACCTTGAAGATCACTGCCAGGTTGCTGCCGAGGTTCTCCACATAGGCCAGCCCCAGCCCCATCAGGAACAGGATGAGATAGACCATCTTGCCCAGCGACTGATTGATCAGCTTGATGAGCCGGGTGGAGGAGAGGGGGACAAGATAGCCAATCACCAGCGGCAGCAGGATCAGCAACACATTCAGCAACATTGGGGCCTCGGTCACAAAACTGGGAAAACGACACATTACCACTACTTTTTGGCCAAGAGTCATAAATCCATGAGTTTGTATGCTTCATTCGACCCTTTTTTTATCGGTTTGTTACTTTTGCATGGCGAGGCCGCCTTCCCTGAGCCCTCTGACCTCGGGTCGTCATCGCCAATAAAATCAATTCCATTTCGAAAAAAGTGCGTTTTGTTCGGCCGAGGTGGGGTGAATAAAGTGACTCTGAATGGCTTCTGACTGAAATGGCTGAATCTTCTTGCTACTGGTGCGTTCCGGGTATAAAAAGGCGGTATCTCAGAGATGGCGCAAAGCGGATTTTATGCAGACAAAGTGCTGAAAAATACCGCCAAGGCCAATAAAAATACAGATAAACCACTAAATACCTCGGTTCTGTATTGTTTTTTAACTACCTGAATGATATTTTCGCTGAAGGTTGCCATCGGTTAACTTTTTGTTAAATCTGCGATGGTGGAGTCACGCCGTAGCGGCGTCTAGGGACAGACAAGGTTGTAATGGATGAGCGACGTTGCCGCACTGGAAGTTCGTGAACTGCACAAGTATTTTGGCACCCACGAAGTGCTCAAGGGCATCGATATGACGGCCCGCAAGGGGGATGTTATCTCCCTGATCGGCTCCTCGGGTTCGGGGAAGTCGACCTTTCTACGCTGTATCAATCTGCTGGAAACCCCCTCTTCCGGCACGGTCTCACTCCATGGCGAGCTGATCCGCATGAAGAGCAATCGGGCCGGTGAACGCCTGCCCGAGGACATGCGTCAGGTGGAGCGCATTCGCAGCCGTCTGGCCATGGTGTTTCAAAGCTTCAACCTCTGGTCGCACATGACCATAATGCAGAACATCATCGAAGTTCCCATCCAGGTGCTCAAGGTGCCCCGTGCCGAGGCCATCGCCAAAGCGGAGCAACTGCTCAACCGGGTGGGCCTGTGGGAGCGGCGCGACTACTACCCCGGCCACCTCTCCGGCGGCCAGCAGCAGCGGGCCGCCATCGCCCGTGCTCTCGCGGTCGAGCCCGAGGTGATGCTGTTCGACGAGCCCACCTCTGCGCTCGATCCCGAGCTGGTGGGCGAGGTACTCGGCCTGATGCGCGAGCTGGCAGAAGAGGGGCGCACCATGCTGGTGGTCACCCACGAGATGTCGTTCGCCCGTGACGTCTCCAACAAGGTGATGTTCCTGCACCAGGGGCGGGTGGAGGAGGAGGGTAATCCCAAGGAGATCTTCGCTCATCCCAAGTCGGAGCGATTCAAACAATTCATCTCTTCCATCTATTGATGGGGGAGCGGTATTTTCAATATTCTGCGTTTTCAACGATCGACGTGTTTATCAAGGAGAGATACATGAACAAGCTGATGCTGGCGACTGCCGTGATGACGGCCCTGTGTTCCGGTAGCCTGATGGCCAAGGAGTGGAAAGAGGTACGGATCGGGGTGGAAGGTGCCTATCCTCCCTTCTCCTGGACCGAGCCGAGCGGCGAGGTGAAAGGCTTTGACATCGACATCGCCAACGCCCTGTGTGAAGAGATGAAGGTGAAGTGCACCCTGGTCAAGCAGGACTGGGACGGCATCATTCCGGCGCTGCTGTCGCGCAAGTATGACGCCATCATCGCCACAATGGACATCACCGAAGAGCGCAAGAAGAAGGTGGACTTCACCCAGAAGTACCAGCACATTCCGGCCCGCTTCGCCGCCAAGAAAGGCACCGAGGTGCAGCTCGACAAGGCCTTCATGGATGGCAAGACCATAGCCGTGCAGCGCGCCACCTCCATGGACACCTTTATTACCGACAACTTCCCCAACGCCACCATCAAGCGCTACGGCACCGCAGACGAAGCCTATCTCGATCTGAAATCCGGCCGGGTTGACTATGTGATGGCCGACTCCGCCGCCATCAGCGACGGTCTGCTGAAGAAAGAGGGTGGCGATGCCTTCGAATTCGTCGGCCCGAAACTGACCGATCCCAAGTGGTTTGGCGAGGGTGCCGGCATAGCGGTACGCAAGGCTGACAAGGATCTGAAAGAGAAATTCAATGCCGCCATCCTGGCCCTGCGCGCCAACGGCAAGTACAAGGAAATCAACGACAAGTACTTCGACTTCGACGTTTACGGCGAGTAACCCCCAGGCGCGCTACCCCGGGTAGCCGCCGAAGGGATTGCGGCGAATCATCACGACAGGTTGACCCTAGTCAGTAGTCACCGGGCCCGTTGTCTCTCGCAAGGGAGCGATGGGCCCGCTTAGTTGCAATGGAGCTGCATGTGTTTGGTTTGAAAGGATATTGGGACGGGCAAGCCCGCTCAATGCGTTGCAATGGAGCCGCATATGTTTGATTTGAAAGGATACGAAGCCTCCCTGCTGGAGGGGGCCTGGGTCACCCTGGAGGTGGCGCTGGCTTCCCTGCTGCTGGCGCTGGTGCTCGGCATGCTGGGGGCGCTCGCCAAGCTCTCCCCCTACAAGTGGGCGCGCGGCATCGCGACCGCCTATACCACCGTCATTCGCGGCATCCCTGATCTGGTGCTGATGATGCTGCTGTTCTTCGGCGGCCAGGTGCTGATCAACGGGATTTGCACCTGGGTCAACGAGGCCTACAACAACTACCTGCTGGAGAGCAATCCGAACCAGGAGTGGATCTCCCTGTTGCCGGATTACATCGACATCAGTCCCTTTGCGGCCGGGGTCGCCACCATAGGCTTCATCTTCGGCGCCTACATGACCGAGACCTTCCGCGGCGCCATCCTGGCGGTGGACAAGGGAGAGCTGGAAGCTGCTCGCGCCTTTGGCATGCGGGCGACCCAGGTGTTTGTACGGATCCTCTTTCCCCAGATGATGCGCCACGCCCTGCCGGGCTTTGGCAACAACTGGCTGGTACTGCTCAAAACCACGGCCCTGGTCTCCATCATCGGGCTCGATGACATGGTGAGAAAGGCGTCCCTGGCGGCGGGCTCGACCCAGCAGCCGTTTACCTTCTACATGGCGGTGGCGTTGATCTTCCTGATCTTCACCGCGGTCTCGACCTCGGCGCTCAAGTGGGCCGAGCGTCACTACGCCATCAAGACGAGGTAAGCCATGCCGTATTCAATGCAGTCATTCGTTTACTGTGATAGTCGCGGTGTCAGTGCCGAGCGTATCTACATCACGATCAAGACGAGGTAAGCCATGGATTTCTCCATCATTCTCAAGGAGTGGCCCACCTACTGGGAGGGCTTCTACACCACCATCTGGCTGGTGGCGGCCTCCCTCATGCTCGGCCTCATGCTGGCGGTGCCCATGGGCATTTTGCGCAACAGCCGCAACTGGCTGATCAAGGGGCCGATCTGGGCATATATCTACTTCTTCCGCGGCACCCCGCTGCTGGTGCAGCTGTTCATCATCTACTACGGCGCCGCCCAGTGGGAGTGGCTCAAGAACGGCCCCGCCTGGGTGCTCTTCTCCGAGGCCTGGTTCTGCGCCCTGCTGGCGTTCACCCTCAACACCGGCGCCTACACCGCCGAGATAGTGCGCGGCGCCGTGCTGAACATGCCAAAGGGGCAGATTGAGGCGGCCAATGCCTTTGGCATGAGCCGCTGGCAGACCCTCACCCGCATCATCTTGCCCAACTCGTTTCGCCGTGCGCTGCCGGCCTACAGCAACGAGGTGATCTTCATGCTGCAGGGCTCGGCAGTGGCGGGCATCATCACCATAGTCGACCTGACAGGTGCGGCGCGGATCATCAACTCCCGCTACTACAGCCCGTTCGAGGCCTTCCTGACCGCAGGCCTGCTCTACATGCTGCTCACCTTCGCCATCGTCTGGCTGTTCAAGAAGTGGGAGGCCCGCTGGCACGCCCACCTGCGCCCCCGCAGCGTATGACAAAAATGCAAAAGCCCGCAGCTGCGGGCTTTTTTTATGGCGCCGGCCTCTGCAGATTCAGCGCCCCAGATATTCCCTGTCGAAGAAGGTGTTGACCCAGTGGGGTCGGTAGACGGCGAGCAGTGTCATGGCCATGCCGTTGAGCAGGGCCTCGGGGAAGAGCAGCAGCGGCCAGATGGAGAGGTAGTCGGCACCGATGGTGTGCCAGGGGTAGGCGCCGCTCATCCCCATCAGCAGGGCGCTGGCGAGGATCTTGACCGAGATGCTGAGGGCCCCCCCAAGAAAGGCGGCCACGAAGAGGTAGACGAAGAGGTGGCGGGGCAACCAGGCCCAGCTTGCCAGAAACAGCAGCCAGCTGGTGGCCACCGGCAGCGCGACACCGATGAGCGCCTGCCAGCCGAACTCCGCCAGATCGGTGACACCAAAGGCCCCGAGGATCAGCAGGGTGAGGCAGGGGGCCAGCAGGGCGAGGCGCCAGCCCAGCAGCAGGGTCAGGCTGGTGAGGCCGAGAAAGTGGATCTCCAGCCCCTCGTGGAGGCCAGCCCGCAAGGTCCAGAGCGGCACCAGGACGATGGCGCTCCCCAGGCAGAGGTGCTGATAGAGGGGGTTGGCGTGGAGGGTGCGCAGCAGGGAGGCGTTCAGGCTGAAGGCGAGCAGCACCAGCCAGAGCAGGAGGGCGGCGACTTGTCCTTCACTCATGACCTCTCCTCTTGTGCCGGCGCTGCAAGGCCAGGGGCGCAATAAAAAGAGGCCGCCCTGTGCCGGGCGGCCTCCTGTCTCAATACTTCACGTTGGGGTGGTACTTGCCGAGGATGGCCTGGACCCTGTCCATGGTCTCCTTGCTGGGGGGCTTGATCCCGCTCAGATCGTAAGTGTCTCCCAGCACGTCCCACTTGTGCTTGCCCAGTTCGTGGTAGGGCAGCAGCTCCACCTTCTCGACGCACTTCCCCAGCTCTGCGATGAACTGGCCGAGGCCTTCGGCGCTCTCGTCATCGTCGGACCAGGTGGGCACCACCACGTAGCGGATCCACATGGTCTGGCCGCGGGACGCCAGGTAGCGGGCAAACTCCAGGGTGTACTTGTTGCTGACATGGGTGAGGGGGATGTGCTTCTCGTCGTTGATCTGCTTGATGTCGAGCAGCACCAGATCTGTGTTGTCGAGCACCCGATCGAGCAGCTCGTCGTAGTGACGCACGAAGCCGTTGGTATCCAGGCAGGTGTGGATCCCTTGCGCCTGGCAGGCGGCAAACAGCTCGGCGATGAACTCTTGCTGCAGCATGGCTTCCCCACCGGAGGCGGTGACGCCGCCGCCGGAGGCATTCATGAAGTGGCGGTAGCTGGTGAGATCCTGCATCAACTCGGGCACAGTGACCTCGCGGCCGCCCTGGGTGTCCCAGGTGTCCCGGTTGTGGCAATACTTGCAGCGCATCAGGCAGCCCTGCATGAACACGATGAAGCGGATGCCGGGGCCGTCGACTGTGCCGCAGGTCTCGACGGAATGGATCCGGCCAATGATGTCGGGATTGCTGGTGTCGCTAACGGTGGCGGCAGGGATCCGCTGAGTGCCCTGATCGGCAGGGCCGCTGGTTTCAACGGCAGGGATCCGGTTAATGACTGACATAGACGACTCCAATTGTTCGGACAGGGTTCGAGCGGTCGTTATTTTATGACATAAAGCCCTATAAATCCTACCAGTTTAGCCTGCCGGGGTGGCACCCAGCAGACTCTCCAGTGCCTTGACGGGGAGCGGGCGGCTGGTCAGGAAGCCTTGGTAGTGCTGGCATCCCAGGGCCTTGAGCACGGCCAGCTGCTCCTCGTCTTCCACCCCTTCGGCGGTCACCGTGAAGCGAAACACCTTGGCGAGATCCAGGATGGCCTTGACGATGGCCTTGTCCTGCTCGCTGTGGACCAGCGTCTGGATGAAGCTCCTATCCAGTTTGACCTCATCGGCGGGCAGATCGCGCAAATAGGCGAGAGAAGAGTAGCCGGTACCGAAGTCATCGATGGAGATGAGGATGCCCAACCCCTTGAGCTGGCGGATCTTGGCGATGCTGTCCAGCCGGTTTTCCAGCACCACGGACTCGGTGACCTCCAGCAGCAGGCGCGACGGCGGCACCCCGGTATCGCGCAGCACGTACTCCACCTGCTGCACGAAGCCGGCGGTGTGGAACTGGCGGGCGCTGACGTTGACCGACAGATGGGGGATGGCGAGGCCGTTGTTGAGCCAGAAGCTGTACTGGGCGCAGGCGGTCTTCATCACCCAGTAGCCTATCTCCTGGATCAGGGTGGTCTCTTCGGCGATGGGAATGAAATCCCCGGGGGGGATCATGGTGCCGTCCATCTTCTGCCAGCGCAGCAGGGCCTCCACGCCGGAGAGACTGCCGTTGTCGACCCTGTACTGGGGTTGATAGTGCAGCACCAGCTCGTTGTTGCGCAGGGCATCGCGCAGCTGGTTGTTGAGGGAGAGCTTGCTCTTCTCCTTCTCCGCCATGGCCTCGCTGAAGAAGATGTGGTTGCCCTGGCCGGCCCGTTTGGCCATGTGGACGGCGGTATCGGCCTGCTGCATCAGGATCAGGTGATCCTTGTCATCGTCGCTGAACAGGCTGATCCCCACGGAGGCGCTGCAGTGCAGCTTGTGATCGCCGATGTCGAAGGGGAGCCGGAAAATGCTCATCAGCTCGCGGGCGAAGTGCTCCGCCAGTATCTTGGCGGTGACATAGCCCTGGCCCAGCGCCGTGAACAGCAGGGCGAACTCGTCTCCCGAGGTGCGGGCCAGCACCAGGTTCTCCTGGGGCAGGGACTTGAGCCGCACCACCACGGCCTGGAGCAGCAGATCGCCGCAGGCGTGGCCGAGGGAGTCGTTGATCGACTTGAAGTTGTCGAGATCCAGCAGCAGCAATGCCCCCCATTGCCCGTTCGGGCTTTGCAGGGTGCGCTGCATGATGTCGTTCAGGCTGCGCCTGTTGTAGAGGTCGCACAGATCGTCGTAATAGGCGAGCCGCTCTATGTGGCGGGCCGCCTCCCTCTCCTGGGTGATGTCGTGGAAGCTGCAGACGAAGTGGCTGATCTCGTCCTCCTCATCCTTGACGCCGCTCACCATCAGTCGCACCGGGAAGAGATGGCCTTCCTTGTGCAGGCACTGCTCCTCGCCGAGCCAGTATCCCTGCTTATCGACGGCGGCGATCACCTCCTGCTTGAGGCTGTCGCCATAGTAGGTGGGCCTCAGGGCCTCGATATGCTGACCGAGCATCTCGTCGTCCCCGAACCCTGTGATACGGCTGAAGGAGTCGTTGACCTTGAGGATGATGCCGCCGTGATCCATCACCAGCAGACCGTCGTGGGTATTGAAGGCCACTTCGGCCAGGCGCAGGGCATCGTCGTTGGCGAGGCGCTGCAGCTCGATGGCGGCCCGCTCACGCTGCTCGTAGAGGGCATCGAGCAGGGGAATGGGGTCGGCCAGCGGCCCGTCGAGCAGCAGGGTGATCTGACCCAGGGGGACGCCGCCCTGGCCCTGGAGGGGAATGCCGATGTAGGCCTTGGCGTTGAGGGCCAGCAACTGGGTGGCCTGGGGATAGCGCAGGGACAGGTCTTCCACATAGAGGCTCTGGCCGTGCTGGAAGATCTCCCGGCCCGGGCCTATCTCCATCCGCATGGGCTTGACCGCGGAGAAGGTCTCTCCTTCCAGCACGCAGCGGGGAATGAGCCAGAGATCCTGGCCGCGCAGCTGAAACTCCCCGAGCCAGCCGATGCGGGCGCCGCTCGCCGTCATGGCCCAGCGCACCAGGGAGCGGCAATACTCATTGCCGGTCTTGCAACTGAGCCCGCTTGGCAGGGTGAAGGGGGAGGCCTCGGTCACCTCGAGTTCGGGCTGCCAGTGGCCCAGCAACTGGGCGCAGTGGCGCACCAGCTGCAGTGTCTCTTCGCCTATCAGGGTCGTCTCGGCGTATTCGAGGCTGAGCACGCCGATGAGCTTCTCCTGCTCCAGCAGGGCACCGTCCAGGCGGGAGCTGACATTGGCATTGGCCAGATAATAGTGCTGGCTCAGCATGGGCTGGTGGGCAGCCTCCGAGAAGCTCAGGGCACCCCGGGTACGCAAGGCCCGGATGTAGCGGCTGTCACCGCGAATGGCACCGACAGAATCCGCATTCAGGGTGAAGACAGGGGTCAGCTGCTCGCTGCCGAGGGGGCCATTGGCCTGGTAGTGCCAGAGGATGAGGCGATCGGCACCCAGGCACTCCCTGAGGCTCTCCAGCATGGGGGCATACTGCTGCTGGCTGGCCATCTGGCTCAGGCGCGGCAGTTGCAGCGACAAGCTGGCCGCACTCTCCTGGGGTTGGGTCTGCAGGCAGATGAGCCAGAAGGCGTCCTGTTCATGGGAGAGGGAGATATGCCACTGCTGGGCGGCAAAGCGCAGCAGCAGCTTGCCCCCCTTGCCGCTGGCGAGCCGCTGCTCTATGGGCTGGCGCAGGGCATCGGGCAACTGGGCCGGCCAGGCGCTGCGGGGCTCATCGAGCCAGTGGAGCGGGGTCTGCATCACATCGGTCAGGGCGACCAGCCGTTGACTACGGGTATCCAGGCGAAAGAACAGGGGGGCCTGGCTGGCTGTCGGAAGATGACTGAGCGCGGTAGACGACATGAACTGACACTATCCTGTTGAGCAATTGTCGGAGGGCAAGAATACTGCAAATCCGCGGCAAACAAAATTTCATTGAAACCTAAATTAGATTGTTCTAATTTAATGTCAATTTCTCGTTGAGTGGAGTCTTGCAGATGAAACGGATCCTGATTGTGGGTGGTGTCGCCGGGGGCGCGTCGGCGGCGGCCCGCGCCCGTCGTTTGAGCGAAGAGGCTGAGATAGTGATGTTCGAGCGGGGCGAGTTTGTCAGCTTCGCCAACTGCGGTCTGCCCTATCACATCGGAGGGGATATTCCCAATCGGGATGCCTTGCTGCTGCAGACGCCCCAGAGCTTCAAGCGCCGTTTCAATGTCGATGTGCGGGTCTTCCACGAGGTGATCGAGATAGACAAGGGGGGCAAGAGCCTGCTGGTGCGCAACCTGCAAACCGGCGAGGAGCGGTGCGAGCCCTACGATGTGCTGCTGCTGAGCCCGGGGGCGGCGCCCATTCGTCCTCCCTTCCCCGGCATCGATAGCCCGGGCGTGCACACCCTGCGCAACATCCCCGACATGGATCGCATCCTGGCGGCTTTGCACCATGACAAGCCGCGCCATGTCACAGTGGTCGGCGGCGGCTTTATCGGGCTGGAGATGATGGAAGCGCTGCATCAGCGCAAGCTGGAGGTCACCCTGCTGGAGCTCTCCGAGCAGGTGATGGCGCCGGTGGATAAAGAGATGGCCAACATGCTCCATGCCCGCATCCGGGAAGAGGGGATCGATCTGCGTCTGCGCACCGGTCTCTCTGCCATCGAGCGTCTGGATGTGCCGGCAGAGAAGACCTCGGCCGTATCTGTCGCCAGCTGTGCCGGCCTGCGCCTGACCCTCAATGACGGCTCTCATCTCGACACCGGCCTGTTGATCCTGGCCATAGGCGTCAAGCCCGAAACCTTGCTCGCCGCCAAGGCGGGGCTGGAATTGGGCCCGCGCGGCGGCATCAAGGTGGATGCCGGCATGCGCACCTCGGATCCCTTTATCTACGCGGTGGGGGATGCGGTGGAGGAGACCGACTTCGTCACCGGTGAGTCCGTGCTGATCCCGCTGGCGGGCCCGGCCAACCGGCAGGGGCGCATCGCCGCCGACAACATGCTGGGCCGAGCCGAGACCTACAAGAAAACGCAAGGCACCGCCATCTGCAAGCTGTTCGATCTGGCGGTGGCCAGCACAGGCCTCAACGAGAAGCGATTGGTGCAGCTGGGTCTGCCGTTCGAGAAGGTCTATGTTCACCCGGGCAGCCATGCCGGTTATTACCCGGGCGCCCATCCGATCAGTCTCAAGCTGCTGTTTGCCCCGGATGGCAAGATTTACGGCGCCCAGGCCATCGGCAAGGATGGCATCGACAAGCGCATCGACGTGCTGGCGGTGGCCCAGCGTGCCGGGCTCACCGTCTTTGACTTGCAGGATCTGGAGCTCACCTATGCGCCGCCGTTCGGCTCGGCCAAGGACGCTATCAACATGGCGGGTTTCGTGGCGAGCAACCACTTGAAGGGGGATACCATCCTTTGCCACGCCGCCGAGGTGCAGGCCCGCAACCCGCACCAGCAGGTGGTGGATGTGCGCAACGCACCCGAGCTCGACAAGCTGGGGCGCATCCCGGGGGCCCTGCATATTCCCCTCGACGAGCTGCGCGGTCGTCTCGATGAGCTGCCCAAGGATAAAGAGCTGCTCATCAGCTGTCAGGTGGGCCTGCGCGGCCATGTGGCCTGTCGCCTGCTGAGCCAGCACGGCTTTCGGGTGAAGAACCTCTCCGGTGGCTTCAAGACCTGGCAATTGGCCATCGCCGAATAGTCCTGTCCGGCCGAAATGGCCCAATCGCCTGTTTTGTATGAAAATGGGCCACTCCATGGAGTGGCCCATTTTTACACCATGAGCACAGCCCGATCAGGGGGCGCCGTCATTGAGCTGCTTGCGAATGTGGTGCTGCAAGACCGCCAGCATGGAGGCACCGGAGAGGCCTATCATCAGGGCGCCGTTGACCGCTTCGAGGGGGCCGAGCAGCTTCCACTGCGGGCTCATGACGATGTCGCCATAGCCCAGGGTGGCGAAGTTGACCCCGGAGTGGTAGACGGCCTCCTGCAGGGTGTCGAACTCCCCGAGCCACAGGAAGAGCCCGCCCCAGACGCCGATCTGTGCCAGGTTGCCCAGCATCACCAGGGTGATGATGCCAAACAGCGCCAGCATGCCTGCCAGCACCCCCTCACGCTTGCCGAACCGTTTGATGTAGAAGCGGATGCACCAGACGGATACCAGGGATTGCAACAGCATGTTGATCAGGATCACCGGGATGCCGACCATAAATATGAGAAACATGTCAGTCTCCTAACTTGGCTTCTGCCAGTGGGCGGCCGACCGGCCACCACTGCTCGAGCAGCAAGATACACAGCCAGCCATAGCCGGCCACCACCAGATAGAGGCCACAACGCATGGCCGCCGCCAACCACACATCCTTGCCGGTGGCGCTGTCCTCGATGGCCGGGCCAAACAGGATGAGCGCCGTGATCCAGGCGTTGCTCCAGAACGACGGCGAGCAGCGGCTCGCCCCCAGCCGGATCAGACGCCGCGCCAGCCAGAGGGTCATCAGGGCCAGCATCAGCACCAGCATCAAGAGCGAGGGCCAGAGGCTGAGCCCCAGCCAGAGTGCGCAGGCCAGCAGGGCGCCCATCAGGGTCGAGAGCACCAGCTCCTGGCCCGCCTGTCTGGCGTTGAGGGAGGTACTCTGCTGGGCCAGTGCCACCGTCTTCATCACCGCCGGAATGTAGAACGCCGGGTTGCCGAGAGCCAGCAGCCACACCGGCAGCACTATGGCGACGGCGCGCAGCGCCAGCCGTTTGGGATGTTCGGGGGGCAATGGCACGGGTCTTGCCGCCGCTCCCGCCACCGGCAGGGGAGGGAAGAGCGCGTGGGCCATGCGGTTGACCAGGGTACCTATCAGGATCCCCAACCCCATCATCTGGGCGATGGCGATGGCCAGGGACTGCTCGATGAGCCCGGCCACCGGGATCACCGTAATGGCCATGATGAGCAGCATGGCGGCGGCCCCCTTGCCGGCCATCGACTGCTGCATCAGCAGGTAGAGCAGCAGGCCGATGAGCAGCACGGCCGCCAGGGCATAGTGGGTCAGCAGGGGGACCAGCAGCACCCCGGCGGCCATGATCCCCAGCAGCAGGAGCCCCCCTGCCAGCCCCTTCTTCAGGCCGAGGGCCTCCCCGGGGCGGCACAGCACCACCCAGGCCATGATGACGCCGAGGTGGGGCATGGGCAGGGCCAATCCGTAACAGATCCCCGCCGCGAGCCCGATGCCCGTGCCAATGCGCAGTACAGCCCTGTCGGCGTTATGCATATGGCGCCTCAATAGAGGAAGGAGAAGAGGCTCATCAGCCGGATATAGAGCGCCCCCAGGAAGTGCATCACACCGCTCTCGCCGGTGTAGACCAGCACATCGGCCTGGCCGCCGACCCGCAGCGCCTCGACCGGCGGAAAGTCATCACTCTGGAAGGCGATTTTGACCGGGAAACGCTGCGCCTGACGCAGCCAGTCACGGTTGTTGTCCACCGTGGGCAGGGCACCGGCGGGCTGGCTCTTGCCATCGCCTACCCCGTAGCCGACGCTGCGGATCTCCCCCTTGAACAGCTGTCCGGGCAAGCTGTCGAGCAATATGGTGACCTTATCCCCTGGCCGGACGTTGCCCAGGTTGTTCTCCGTCAGATCCGCCGATACCCAGACGTCATGGATGGCGATCAGTGTCATGGCCGGTGCGCCGGCCCCGATGAACTGGCCGGCATCCGTGCTGAGATCCGTGATGAGGCCGCGACCCGGCGCCACCACTCGGGTGTTCTGGCGATCCAGCTGCGCCTTGTGGACAGCCGAGCGGGCGCTGAGCAGCTGGGAGTTGTCATCGCCGCTCGCCCCGGCGGCCTCGATGGCGCGGCGGACGTCGGCTTCCGCTGCCGCCACCTGGCTCCTGGCCGTCTCGCGGGTGGCTTGGGCCACCTCGAGGCGACGCACCGAGATGGCACCCGGATCCTCGCGATAGAGCCGCTCCTGGCGCTCCGCATCCTTGGCCGCGTTGTCATAGGCGGCGCGCATGGCCATCAGGGAGGCCTCGGCCGCCTTGACCCCTTCGGTGTTCGCCTTGACGCCGCTCAAGACCGTCTGGTAGTCGGAGTTGGCCTTGGCCAGGGCAATGTCATAGGGTTCGGGGTCTATCTCGAACAGGGGGGAGCCTGCGTCCACGTCCTGATTGTCGTGGACATAGACCCGCTTGATCTGGCCCGACACCTCGGCGGCGACGGGGACCACGAAGGCCTGCACCCGGGCCTGGGAGCTGTATGGGGTCAGCCGGTCCGCCAGCAGATACCAGATGAGCAGGAGGAGGATTGCAGCCAGCAGCCCTAGGGTGGCGCGGCGGCTGGCCTGGCCGGGAGATGCAGTGCTGTCAGTCATGGGAGCTTGCCTTCTTTGTCATGGGGGAGTGGGTTGCGTCGAGCAGGGGAGCCCAGTCGGCGCGCGTGCGCAGCTGGGCCTCCACCTCCGGGGTCACCAGGGGGCGTTCACGCCCCTGTTCCCAACCGCCACCCAGTGCCTTGTAGAGCGTGATGAGATCGCGCATCCGGGCGCCACGGCTGTTGACCAGGCGCTCCTGCTGGTTGAACAGGGCGCGCTGGGAGTCGAGCACCCGCTGGAAGTCCGCCATCCCCTCGCGATACTGGGTGTTGGCTATCTCGAGGGAGCGACGGGCGGCCTCGCCGGTCTGGGTCAGCAGGGCGATCTCGTCCTGGCCGTTGGCGTAGGCCACGGCCGCGTCATCCACCTCGCGGGCCGCCTTGAACACGCTGTCACGATAGCGCTCGTGCAGTTGCTGGAAGCGGGCGTCCTGCACCAGGATCTGGTTGCCGAGCCGTCCCTGATCGAGCAGGTTCCAGCTGAGCGAGGGACCGACGGCCCAGGAGAAGGTGCCGCTCTCCCCATTGGTGGCGTTGACGCCCAGGGTGCCAAGCAGGGTGATGGAGGGGTAGAGCTCGCTCTCGGCCACCCCTATCAGGGCCGACTGGGCGGCCAGTTGCCGCTCCGCGACCCGCACATCGGGGCGTCGGCGCAGCAGATCGGCCGGCATCTCGGTGACCAGAGCCAGTTCGCCCTGGGGGATCTTGCCGGTGTTGGTGGCCATCTCGGGCAGGGGGCCCGGGGGTCTGGCAATCAGGGTCGAGAGGGCATTCTGGCTCTGGCGCAGGCTGGTCTCGAGTTGCGGAATGCCGGACAGGGTGCCGAGGTACTGGGTCTTGGCCTGCTGCACGTCCAGCTCGGCGCTGTTGCCGCTCTTGAACAGCCGTTCGGTGATCTCCAGGCTGCGCTGCTGGAGGCGGGCATTCTCCCGGGCTATGTAGAGGCGAGCCTCCACGGTGCGGATGCTCACATAGAGCTGGGCCACCTGGGCGGCCATCAGCACCTGGATGTCATCATACTGGGCCAGGGTGGCGAAGTAGTTGGCATCCGCCGCTTCGATGCCGCGTTCGAACTTGCCCCAGAAGTCGATCTCCCAGCCGAGGTTGAACCCGGCGCCATAGCTGCTGCCGGCGCTGCTGTGGCCGTTGCGGGTCTGTCCGGCTTGCAGGAACTCGCCCGTGCCCACAGTGGCCTGGGGGCCGAGCAGGCTTTCGGCGATGCCGAGCTGGGCCTGGGCCTCGAGGATCCGCAAGCCGGCGATCCGCACGTCCGGATTCTTTCGCAGCGCTTCCTCGACCAGGGCACTCAGCACGGGATCGTTGAGCCGGTTCCACCATTGGCGATAGTCGGCGGTTGCGCTCGCCTGCTGACCCTCGCTGGCGCTGTGCCAGCTGGCCATCTCTTCGACTCTGGGAGCCTGATAGTCGGGGCCTAGCACTGTGCAGGCACTCAATAACAGGCACGCGCCCCCCGTGAACAGGGGGCGCATGGTGTGACGTTGGACGGCCATGGGGTTATTTATCCGCAGAAGCCAGACCTTCGTTGACCCAGGCCATGAAGATGCGATAGCCGATGGAGAGCAGGGTGGCGCCGATGAACATGCCGAGGATGCCACTGGCAGCCATGCCGCCAAGGGCGCCCAGCAGCACCACCGGCATGGGAGCATCGACACCGCGACCCAGCAGCAGCGGTTTGAGGACGTTGTCGGCCATGCCTGCGACGATCAGCAGGACGCTGTAGATGATGTTCACCGCAGTGCCGTGATCACCCGTGCTCCACATGTAGGCGATGGCGGGCGCCGTCACCAGGATCACGGGCACCTGGGCGATGCCGAGGATCAGCGCCAGGACGAAGAAGATGCCGACGGCCGGGATCCCTGCCAGCATCATGACGATGCCCGCCAGCAGCGCCTGGATGAAGGCGACCCCGATGACCCCTTGAGCGACGGCACGTATGGTGCTGGTGCACAGCTTGGTCAGCGCCAGCCCCTTGCGTTCGTCCGTGATGCGCATGGCGATGCGATCGGCGCTCGCAGCACCCGGTGCGCCCCAGGCCATCATGATGCCGGCCACGATGAAGGAGAAGACGAAGCCGAGCAAGCCCCCCCCCATGCTGGCCAGGATGCCGACGACCTTCTTGGCCAGATCCCCGAGCTGCGGTTTGTAGCTGACGATGAGGCTGGGCAGATCCACCGAGGCCTTCAGCCAGACGGCATGGAGCTTGGCGCCCACCAGGGGAATGTCGGCGATGTCGGCGGAGGGCGCCGGGATCACCAGGGTGTTGTTGTTCACCTTGTCGACCAGGGAGCTGACGCTGTCACCCAGGGAGCTGACCATGACGACGGTAGGGGCCACGATGAGCAGCACCCCCAGCAAGACCAGCAGGGTAGAGGCCTTGCCCTGTTTCCCGCCCAGGCGCGCGGCAAAGCGCTGGTGGAGGGGATAGAGGGTGACGGCCAGGATCAGGGCCCACAACATCATGTTCATGAAGGGGGAGAACACGGTGAAGCAGAAAGAGCCCAGTGCCAGGATAAGGCCAAACTTGATGAACATATCCAGGAATCTGGCAACCAACCTTTTTTCGACTATGGACAGATCATTATTTTCCATTCTGGTATGACTCCGACGGGGGATGAGCACACAACCATGCTGGCCCAACACAGGTGTCGGGCCAGCAGGCATAGGGTGTGTAGTGATAAAGAACACTGAGTTCAGCGTGTGGGGGGCACTCTGACCTTGCCTGCATTTAATTTATGGCACAGGAACTCAATGTTTAAAAAATATTTAACTGCTTGATATTAGGCTGATTGCTTCTACAACTTCAGCGGTGCCAGAGAATAAAGAGTATTCCTATACCACACAAGGGAACTGTTGCCCCCAGTCTAGCTTGGGTTCAGAAAACGGGGAGGAGTTTACCTGTATAAAATAACTGCCTAAAAAAGAGTTTCGAATGGGAAATATTATTTACTGGCTCATTAATAGCTATTTCTGCTGCCAGTCACGGAATGCCGTGGATGATGTGTCCGCCGCACTGAGCTTTGTGTTAATGGGGGCGACGTTTTATCCTATTGGCTCCTGCGCTGCGCTGGCGGCGACTCAACCCGGGATCAAACCTATGCGTCTCCTCAAGCCCTCTCCTGTGTCTCGCGTCCCTCGCTTACTGGCCTCGTTATTGGCGGGGGTGGGGGCTCTGCTGCTGGCAGGCTGCGGCCCGGACACCCCGGCGCCCGCATCCCCCCCAACCGAGGTGCAGCAGGAGGCCGGGGCACCGACCTCAGTGGTGCAGGCCAATGCCCGCCAGTACAGGGACGCCCCGGCGCTGGCACTGGTCTTCTCCGGCCCCCTGACGCCCCAGGCGAACTGGCAGAGTTGGCTCATTGTCAGTGAAGGGGGCAAGCAGGTGCAGGGGGAGTGGATCCTGGCCGAAGATGGCCGCACCCTCTATTTCCCGAACGTCCAGCCCGACAAGAGCTATGAGGTGAGTCTCAAGGCGGGGCTGGGCCCATCTCCCCAGAGCTGGACCCTCAAGACCCGACCGCTGGAGGCGGGGGCCTCCTTTACCGCCAGCGGCATGGTATTGCCCCTGCGCGAGGAGCTGCGCCTGCCCATCAGCGCGGTGAACGTGGATGAGGTCAACATCGACTTCTTCCGGATCGATGCCGAGTATCTGCCGCGCTTCCTGGCCGAGTATCGCCCCGGCGTCGGCATGGGCAACTGGGATCTGGAGCAGGTCACCCAGCGTGCCAAGCGGGTGTTCAGCGGCCGCTATGCCCTGGCGCTCGATGCCAACCGGCGCGAGACCCGCCTCATCAATGTGAAGGAGCCGCAACTGGCCGAGGCCGGGGTCTATTTTGCGGTGATGTCTCCCCTTGGCAACTACGACTGGCGCAAGGAGACCACCTATTTCGCGGTGAGCGACATGGGGCTCAGTGCCCGCCGCTATCGGGATCGACTAGAGGTGTTCGTCAGCTCCCTGGCAACCGCCGACCCCCTCAAGGAGGTGCAACTCTCCCTGCTCGACGAGAAGGGCAACCGGCTGCAGGTGCAGCAGACAGATCCGCGCGGTCACCGGCGTTTCGAGCAGGTGCAAGGGGCCCGCCTGCTGCTTGCCGAGCAGGGCAAGCATCTGGCGGTGCTGCGCCTCGATGGCGCGGCGCTTGATCTCTCCACCTTCGATCTGGGCACCCAGCCCTGGCAGGCCCAGCAGCTTTATCTGTTCAGTGGGCGAGATCTCTACCGCCCCGGCGAGCGGCTCGACAGCGAGATCCTGCTCAAGGGGCAGGATGGCCAGCTGTTGCCCGGCATGGCGGTGGAGCTGGAGGTGAAACAGCCGGACGGTCAGCTGCTGGAGCAGAAACGGCTGCTGCCTGACCCCCTGGGCGCCGCCCACTACGGCCTGCGCCTGCCGCAGGATGCCCCCCTGGGGCGCTGGACCATCACCCTCAAGACATCGGCAGGCAGCCGCTTCGAGTGGCCCTTCCTGGTGGAGGAGTTCCTGCCCGAGCGGCTGAAACTGCAGCTCGGCAAGGGGCCGGATGGGGAATTGCAGAGCCCGGAAGCGGCCCTCACCCTGCCGCTGCAGGGGGACTACCTCTATGGTGCCCCGGCGAGCAGCACCAAGGCGAAGGCGGAGGTAAAGATAAGCCGCGCCACCATGCCCTTCACCCAGTGGCAGGAGTTTACCCTGGGGGACGTGCTGCTCGCCGAGCAGGCCAAGGCGCTCGAACCCGTCAACCTTACCCTCAATGCTCAGGGGCAGGGGAGCTTCTCCCTGGTGGATGAGCTGGATGGCGTGCGTGCCCTCGGGCCGCTGGAGGTGGCCTACCGGGTGTCGCTCTCCGAGCCCGGTGGCCGCGCCGTCAATCGCAGCCGCACCCAGTACGGCTGGCCCGCCGGAAGCCAGTGGCCGGCGCTCAGGGCCGATTTCGTGGCAGAGCGGGTAGAGGGGGGCAAACCGCTGCCCTTCCAGATCCTCAACCTCGACGACCAGGGCCAGCCGGTGGCGGGCGAGGTGAAGGTGCGCCTGGTCAACGAGTACCGCGACTACTACTGGCACTACGCCGACGGCGAGGGGTGGAAGTACGAGTTCAACAGCCAGCCCTATCTGGAGCAGGAGCAGACCCTGCAGCTGGACGGCAAGGGGCCGACCGCCCTCAGCCTGCCGCTTGCGGCTGGTTGGTATCGCCTCGAGGTGGAGAACAGCCAGGGCCATCAATCCAGCCTGCGGTTCGAGATCGGCAGCTACGCCTGGGGCGGCGGTGGCGAGCAGGCGCGGCCCGACAAGATTGCCATCACCCTCGACAAGCGCGCCTATCAGGCTGGCGACAAGGCCAAGGTGACCCTGGTGGCACCGCGTCCGGGCAAGGGGTTGCTGCTGGTGGAAGATGGCGACGGCCTGCGCTGGTGGCAGCGCATCGAACTGAACGCCGAAGGCGCCGGGCAGGGGGAAGGGCGTGGCGAGTTCGAGATCCCCATCAGCCCCGAGTGGCAACGTCATGATCTCCATATCTCGGCCCAGATCGCCGTCCCTGACAGCGAGTCAAGACCGGCGAGCAGCAAGGGCATTCAAAGCCTGCGCTCGGTCGGCCTGGTGCCGCTCGCGCTCGACCGGGAAGCGCGCCGCTTGCCGCTTACCCTGAGCGCGCCGGATAAAGCCGTGCCGCTCACCCGGCTCGAGGTGACCGCCACTTCGACCCCCAATAGTCAGGGGCGGGTGGTGCTGGCGGCGGTGGACAGGGGCGTACTCAACATCAGCGACTACAAGCCACTCGACCCGTTCGAGATCTTCTTCGGTCGCAAGCGCTTCGCACAAGACTTGTTCGACAACTACGGTCAGGTGATCCCGCCCCAGGACGGCAAGCTGGCTCGCCTCAACTACGGCGGCGATGCCCCGGCCCTGAAGAAGGGGGGCGCACTGGAGAGCCGGGTCGAGGTCGCGGCGCTCTGGAGTGGCGAGGTGAGTTTCGACGAGCAGGGCAAGGCGGTGATCCCGCTCGATCTGCCCAACTTCAACGGCGAGCTGGCGCTGATGGCGTTGGCCTGGAACGAACAACAGGTTGGAGAGGCCGAGCGCGCCGTCAAGGTAGTGGCGCCCCTGGTGGCCGAGATAGGCTGGCCGCGCTTTGGCGCTCGCGGGGATCAGACCCGGGCCCTGGTGCAGCTGCGCAACATGAGCGGCGAGGATCAGAACCTGTCGCTGGTCTGGACCCTGACCGGCGGCTTGCAGGCGGGCGGCGAGCTGCCCAGCACGCTGTCCCTTAAAAACGGCGAGGAGCAGTGGCTGACCCTGCCACTCACAGTGACAGGCGCGAGCGGCGTGGCAAGCCTGCAACTGGCGGCCAGCGGCAAGGGCTTTGCGATAAGCCGCGACTGGTCGCTGCCGCTGCGCTCCCCCTGGCCTGCCGAGACTCGCCAGCGCTACCAAATGCTGGCCCCGGGTCAGCAGATGAGCTTTGTCCAGAGCGAGCTGGCCGGGCTGGATAGCACCAACCTGCAGGGGCTGCTCAGCCTCTCTGGCACGCCCCCCTGGGATCCGGCCGCCCAGTGGCAGGCGCTGGCCGATTACCCTTATGCCTGTCTGGAGCAGACCCTGTCGCGCGCCTGGCCTTACTTACTGACCACGGCGGATGAGCGGGCCGCCTGGTCACAACCCACAGAGGGCCGCAAGCCGGTGAGCGAGGCGGATCTGCAGCGCGCCCTGCTGCAACGCTTGCAGCGGCTGCAACTGCCGAGCGGCGGTTTTGGTTTGTGGGATGGACGCTCCGACGAGGAGCAGTGGCTCACCGCCTATGCCGCCGACTATCTGCTGGCCCGCAAGGAGGCGGGGGATGCCGTGCCGGAGGCCATGCTGAGTCAGGCCCTGAACCGGTTGCAGAGTTATCTGACCGACAGTCAGTACGGGGAGCGCTGGAGCAGTGCCCCCGAGCATAGCCGGCTGGCTTATCAGGCCTACAGCGCCTATGTGCTGGCACGGGTGGGCAAGGCGCCGCTTGCCACCCTGCGCCTTATCTGGGAGCAACAGGCGGATCACGCCCGCTCCGGTTTGCCGCTGCTCCACCTCTCGCTGGCCCTCTCGGCCATGGGGGATGAGCAGAACGCCGCCAAGGCCCTTGCCCGGGCGCAGGCGACCGAGCGCGGTGAGGATTATCTGGGGGATTATGGCTCTCCCCTGCGTGACCAGGCCCTCGAGCTCTCCCTGCTTCGTCAGCACAAACTGGCCGAGGAGCGCTGGCCAGCGCTGAGCGCCAAGGTGGCCGATACCCTGGCTCACCGTCAGTGGCTCAGCACCCAGGAGCGCCTCGCCCTGTTGCGACTCGCCCGCTTTGACCCCGCCGCCGACTGGCAGGCCAGGTTGGTATCTACCGATGGCGAGCGCCCCTTTGCCGGCGAGGCCAGTGTGCAGCTCGGCGCCCCGGAGGCGCTGACAGCCAGTGCCGTTACCAACGAGGGCAAGGGCTCGCTTTATGTGCAACGCACTCTGATCGGCTACCCCGAACAAGCTCCTACTCGGTTGAGTCAGGGCATGAGTGTCACCCGCAGCTGGTTCAACGGTGACGGCAAGCAGCTTGATCCGGCCAAGGTACGGGTCGGCGATCTGGTGGTGGTGCGGCTCAATGTGAGTAGCGAATCGGCGGTGCCCGATGCCCTGCTGGTGGAGATGCTGCCGGCCGGTTTCGAGCTGGAGAATCCGGCCCTTGGCAACAGCATCAAGCTGGAAGAGCTTTCGATTGAGGGGAAACCGGCGTGGCAGAGTGAGTGGAACGACTACCTCAAGCATCAGGAGTTTCGTGACGATCGCTACACGGCGGCACTGGATCTGAGTGCGGGGGGCAACCAGCAGCTGGTCTACCTGATGCGGGCGGTGACGCCGGGTCGTTATCCGGTGCCGCCGACCCAGGTGGAGGACATGTACCGGCCTGAGCTGCGGGCCCTGGGGGAGGATATTCACGAGGTGAGCATCTCTGAGTAATCTTCCTTCCCTCGAGCGGGTTCGCCCGCTCACCCTCTGGCGGCGCGGCTGGCTGCGACTTTGTCACGATGGCCGTGTCTGCCTCGTCTGGTTGGGCCGTCTGCCGCGCTGGCTGCGTTTCTCGGTGCTGGGGGCTGTTGCCCTGCTCCTGTCGCTGCTGGTGCTGGATCGCCTCTTCCCGCCGCCGCCGCTGGATCCCGCCTACGCGCGGGTGGTGCTCGATATGAAGGGTCGGCCGCTGCGCGCCTTCGCCGACACCAGCGGCGTGTGGCGCTACCCCGTGACCCTGGAGCAGGTCTCCCCCCGCTATATAGAGGCGCTGCTGGGTTACGAGGATCGTTATTTCTGGCGCCATCCCGGGGTCAACCCGGTGGCCATGGTACGCGGGGTTTGGCAGTGGCTGCGCTACGGGCGGGCCGTCTCTGGGGGCTCGACCCTCACCATGCAGGTGGCCCGCCTCATCGAGCCCTACCACAGGAGCGTGCCCGGCAAGCTGCGCCAGATGGCGCGGGCGCTGCAACTGGAGTGGCATTACGACAAGCGCACCCTGCTCACCGTTTACCTCAACCGGGCCCCCTTTGGCGGCAACCTGGAGGGGGTGCAGGCGGCGAGTTTCGCCTATCTCGGCAAGAGCGCGGCCAAGCTGACCCACGCCGAGGCGGCGCTGCTGGCTGTGCTGCCCCAGGCCCCCAGCCGTTACCGGCCGGACAGGCACCCCGAGCGTGCCCGCGCCGCCCGCGACAAGGTGATGCAGCGGTTGGTGACGCAGGGCGCCTGGCCCGAGGCGGTGTGGCAGGAGGGGCGTATCGAGCCTGTGCTGGCCCGCGGTCACTTCACGCCTATGGAGGCGCCGCTGTTTGCCCGGCTAGCGGCTGGCAGCCAGCCGGGGGCCCTGGTGCACACTACGATTGATGGCGATCTGCAGCGCTGGCTGGAGGCCCGGGTGGCGAGCTATATCCGCCGCTTCCCCGAGCAGACCTCAGCCGCCTTGCTCCTGGTGGACAACAGAACCATGGCGGTGCGCGCCTATGTGGGCAGCGCCGAGTATGGCAACTTGCGCCGCCACGGCTACCTCGACATGGTGCAGGCGATCCGCTCCCCGGGATCCACCCTCAAGCCTTTCATTTACGGTCTGGCCCTGGACGAGGGGCTGGTGCACTCGGCCTCCCTGCTCTCCGATGCCCCGAGGCTGGGCTCGGACTATAGACCCGCCAATTTTACCGGTGCCTTTCAGGGGCCTGTGACCCTCACCCAGGCGCTGCAGCAATCCCTCAACGTGCCGGCGGTGCAGGTGCTGGAGGCGCTTGGGGCCGACAAGCTGGTCAGCCGCCTCGACAACGCCGGGGTGCGGCTGGCGCTCTCGGACAAGCCCAACCCGGCCATTGCGTTGGGGGCGGCGGGTATTCGGCTCGAGCAGCTGGTGGCGCTCTACAGCGCCCTCACCCGGCAGGGGCAGGTGGCGATGCCGGTCTGGCTGGCGGGGCAGCAGGCGGTGCCCCGCCCCTTGCTGAGCCCGGGTGCGGCCTGGATCATCTGGCAGATATTGAGTGCCCAGGGGCGGGCGGATCAACCCTTCGCCAGCGAGGCGACCGGTCGGGTCAACCGGCTCGCCTGGAAGACCGGCACCAGCTACGGCTATCGGGACAGCTGGGCCATGGGGGTCTCCGGCCGCTGGACCATAGGCGTCTGGCTGGGACGTCCCGACGGTACCCCCTTGCCGGGCTTTTATGGCCAGAGCGCGGCTGTGCCGCTGCTGCTCTCGGTCTACTCGCGGCTCTCGGACAACAGCCCTTTGCCGGCGCAACCCAATACGGTGAGCGAGGCCGAGATCTGCTGGCCGCTGGGGCGCAAGGCAAGTGCGACCCTGCCTGAGGCCTGCCTGCAACGCCAGAGCGCCTGGCTGCTGGAGGCGCGGGATCCGCCGACCCTGCCGGATCCCATGGATTGGCCCTCGCCGCTGCGGCTGGTTGCGCTCACTGCCGAAGGCAAGCCGACCCTGGCCCGCTGCCAGGATGCGGCTCAGTCAGGCGTTCGGGCGCTCTGGCCGCTCTCGCTGGAGCCCTGGCGCACACCCGGCGAGCGCCGTCAGGCGTTGCTGGCAAGTGGTTGTGCGGGAGAGGAGCAGAGTGCCGACTTGCAGGCTCCCATTCGCATCCTGGCCCTGGGGGAGGGCAACCTCATTCGCAGTCAGCGCTACCGGTTGCAACCCAAAGTGCTGGGGGGCGTGGGCAAGCCGCACTGGTTTCTCAACGGCCAGCGGCTGCGCTGGGACGGGGATCAGGTACTGAGCGAGGCGGGGCGCTACCAGCTGGTGGTGGTGGACGAGGCGGGCAACAGCGATCGCATCGAGTTTCGGCTGGAGAACCCCTCCTGAGGCAGGCGGGTCAGGGGGGCCTCGTTCAGGGCGACAATATCTTGACGGCAGCCCCTGTGCTGGCGCTGGATCAGGGTTTGACCTGACCCAGCCGGGTGAAGAAGTGCTGACTCTTGCGCTGGTGAAAGTGGCTCTTCTTGATGGGATGGAAGACAAGGCTGCTGTCGGGATGACTCTCCTTGAGCCTGTGGATCATCGCCATGGCGGGCAATGAGCAGCTGACAAGGGTAGTGAGTGGCAGGCTTCGGGTCTCCGGGCCCAGCAGCTGGTTGAGCCCCTGCTGCGCTTGCTCGAAGCGGGCCAATACGGCAGGGTCGGCGTAGCCGCTGCCCAGCATGGCGAGCAGGGCATCCAGAGTCTGGTGGAAGGCCGCCAACTGCTGGCGAAAACCGCTGCGCCCGCGCAGGGCAACCAGCTCATCGAAGGAGATCTCGGCGAGGTGAGTGGGCACTTGCAGCGGGATCTCGAGGTGGAAGCAATCCTGGCCACCCCGGTTGTGGTAGCGGGATTCGAGCAGGTGCAGCAGCCTGTCCAGGTAGTCGTGATCCGTGATGAGGGCCCCCTCATTGGCGAGCGCCCACTCACGGGCGAGGCGCATGGAGAGCAGGTTGGCAAAGCGTCGCGCCATTCTGATCCCCCCCTCATCCTGGGTCGCAAAGCCGTGTGTCAGGCAAAAACCGTGCAGCCGCTCCAGACCCGGCTGGGCGGGGCAGAAGCAGTCGTGGTTGGCATGCTGGCGCCAGCGTGCGATCAGCTCCTTGTTGCCAAACACCTTGTGGCGGACGAAGTCGGGGGCGATAAGGCCGGTAATCTGATTTTCGATTTGGGGGGTGATGCCGGCAAAGAAGGCCAGTGCTGGCCGCTCGGCCAGCAGATCGCTCTGCTGGCGCAGGGTATCGAGCAGGGCGGTGAGGCCGCTCTTCTCGCTGACGGTGAAGACGAAGGCGAGCCGCTCCAGATAGATCAGAGCAAACTTGAGCCAGAGTTCATCCCGTACTTCCATGCCGGGGTAGTAGATATAGGTCTTCATCGGATCGTCAGTGTTCAAGCCGGTGGCCAAGGCGCAGGCTCGGGAATATACGCAAGATTGCCGTCTTGCGGCAAATATTGTGTGGGAAAATCTGCCGTCACCTGGCCAGTAGGCGCTGGCGCCAAACTTCTGATATAATTCGCGCCCTTAAATCAAGGCCACCCGAGTCAACACCATGAAGTTCATTATCAAGCTGTTCCCCGAAATCACCATCAAGAGCAAGTCAGTGCGTCAGCGTTTCACCAAGATGCTGCAGGGCAACATCCGTAACGTGTTGCGCCGCTTTGACGAAGACGCCCGCGTGCGGATGGACTGGGACAAGCTGGTAGTGAGCTCCCGGAACGATCAGTTCCATGCCCGGTATCTCGAGACGCTAAGCTGCATCCCGGGCATCCAGTATTTCCTCGAAGTGAAACTGAGCAACTTTACCGATCTGCACGACATCTTCGAGCAGACCCGCGCCGTCTGGGGCGATCGCCTGAAAGGCAAGACCTTCTGCGTGCGCGCCCGTCGCGTCGGCAAGCACGACTTCAGCTCCCTGGAGCTGGAGCGCTATGTGGGCGGTGGCCTCAACCAGCACTGTGAAACCGCCGGTGTGCGCCTGAAGAAGCCGGATATCCAGGTCAATCTGGAAGTGGAAAACGACGAGCTCTACATCATCAGTGCCGTCCACCACGGCATGGGCGGCTTCCCCATGGCGACCCAGGAGGACGTGCTGAGCCTGCTCTCCGGCGGCTTCGACTCCGGCGTGGCCTCCTACCAGTTCATCAAGCGCGGCTGCCGCGTGCACTACTGCTTCTTCAACCTCGGCGGCGCTGCCCACGAGATCGGGGTCAAGCAGGTCGCCTATTACCTGTGGAGCAAGTTCGGCGCCTCCCACAAGGTGCGTTTCACCGCCATCGACTTTGAGCCCGTGGTGGCCGAGATCCTCGAGAAGATCGACAACGGCCAGATGGGCGTAGTGCTCAAGCGGATGATGATGCGCGCCGCCGGCCAGGTGGCGGAAACCTTCCAGATCCAGGCCCTGGTGACCGGCGAGTGTGTGGGCCAGGTTTCCAGCCAGACTCTCACCAACTTGAACGTGATCGACCGGGTGACCGACAAGGTGATCCTGCGCCCGCTCATCACCTGGGACAAGCCGGACATCATCAGCGAAGCCCGTCGCATCGGCACCCTGGAGTTCGCCGAGACCATGCCGGAGTATTGCGGCGTCATCTCCAAGAAGCCAACCATCAAGGCAGTGCTGTCCAACATCGAGGCGGAAGAGGCCAACTTCGACTTCGCCATCCTGGACAAGGTGGTGAGCGAGGCCCGCTATCTCGACATTCGCCGCATCGGCGAAGAGACTGCCGCCCAGGTGCAGGAGGTGGAGACCACCCAGGTGCTGGCCGCCAACGAAGTCATCCTGGACATCCGATCCAGTGATGAGCGCGACGAGAAGCCGCTGGTGGTGGAAGGGCGCGACGTTCTGCACATCCCCTTCTTCAAGCTGGCGACTGCCTTTGGCGATCTGCCCAAGGAGCAGACCTACCTGCTCTATTGCGATCGCGGCGTGATGAGCAAGCTGCAGGCGCTCTATCTGAAAGAGCAGGGCTTTGACAACGTCAAGGTGTATCGCCCCTGATAGCGGTGTGCATGCGCCCATAAAAAAATCCGGCCAAGGTGCCGGATTTTTTTATTTCACATCTTCGGTGAGGATCAGGGGCAGGGGACTGGGGTAAAGGTCTCCTGGCCCTGGCAGCGCCAGCCCATCTCGGCCTGACGCATCTGCCACAGGTTGTTGCTGCGAAACAGGGTCAGGATGTAGAGCATGTCGCTCTTCTGGCCATCGAGGGCCACCGAGAGCACCAGATCGTTGTCCAACTGCTGGGCATGGATGCGGGTGGGCACGTCTTCATGACCCACGAAGCGGCGAGCCACTTCGCGATAGTCGTTGACCCAGCCCTGCTGACTGCTGCTCGCCTGACGGATCTGCTGGTTGAACTGCTGCACCGGGGTGGATGCCAGGCGCCCGAACAGGGCCTGTGCCCCCGCATGAGCCGCTGCCACCATCATCAGAATCAGCGTGGTAATGAGCCCAAGTTTTTGCATGAGGTAATCCGGCTTGAAACGACCACTCTATGACAACAGAAAAGCGGGCTTGGTTCAATCTTGCCCCTGCAAGGGTGGGATCTCGCCCACCCAGACCCGGTTCAGTTTCGCTGCAACGAGAAGGTCGGCAGGGAGAGATGCCAGTAGATGGCGGCAACCCGCAGGCCAAAAACGGCCGTCATGCAGATGAGCATGGCGGTGACCCTGTCCATGTTGACCTCCAGCGCCAGGGTATAGAGGATGCCCCCCAGGATGCAGGCGGTGGCGTAGATCTCCTTTTGCAGCACCATGGGCACTTCCCGGGCCAGCACGTCCCGGATCATGCCGCCAGCAACACCCGTCATGGTGCCCATGAGCACCGCAATCAGCCCTGAGGTGCCGAAGTTGAGCGCCTTCTGGGCGCCAATCACGGTAAAGAGCGCCAGCCCGAAGGCATCTGCCACCGGCAGCACATACCAGGGCATGCGGCGGGGCAACTTGACCATCCACATGCCGATGAGTGCCGTGGCGATGACGACCCAGATGTAGAGGGGGTCGCGTACCCAGAATACCGGGGTGGCGCCCAGGATCATGTCACGTATGGTGCCACCGCCGATGGCGGTCACCGCGGCCAGCACCATGACGCCGAAGCCGTCCATTCTGAGGCGCCCTGCCACCAATACCCCCGAAAACGCGAATACCGCAGTACCAAACATGTCGCTGATGTAAACAATCTGCTCAACCAGTGTCTGCATGGAGAACAACTCACGTCCAATAAATGATGGGGCGGCGATTTTAGGGGCAAGGGGCGCGTGTGAGCAATGCCGGTATGCAAAAGTGGGAGCCAGAGCGGGTTTCTGGGGGCAGGGGAGGGCGGGTGGCTGGCAGCACAGACCTTGCTGGCATGGGCGTTGGCCACCAATCTGCGGGTTGGCTGGGACGCAGCGACAAAAATTCTGATTTTTTTCTCAAGGCCGGGAAATAGAGGCCGATATATAGATTAGGCGGCGATTACTGCCATAAAGGCAGAAAAAAGAAATTAAAGTCTTACCAAACAGCGCCGTTAACTAAACATATCAGGCACAAAACAAAATAAAGCCTGAGTGAATTAAAGATAAAATTTAATAGCTTAGGAGAAAAATTATGAGTCTGTATATCAATACCAACGTTTCATCGCTCAACGCTCAGCGTAACATGATGAACAGCACCAAATCTTTGGATACCTCCTATACTCGGCTGGCCTCCGGCCTGCGCATCAATACAGCAAAAGATGATGCGGCGGGTCTGCAGATCTCTAACCGTCTGACCTCCCAGATTAACGGTCTGGACCAAGGCAACCGCAACGCCAACGACGGTATTTCCGTTGCCCAGACTGCTGAAGGGGCCATGGATGAAGTGACCTCCATGCTGCAACGGATGCGTACCCTGGCACAGCAATCTGCAAATGGTTCCAACAACTCCGATGATCGTACTGCACTCCAGCAGGAGTATGGTCAGTTGATGACAGAAATTGACCGTGTCGCGAAAGACACCACCTTCGGCGGGCAGAATTTGCTCAATGGCGGCTATGTAGGCTCCTTCCAGGTGGGCGCTGATGCAGGGCAGACCATAACCTTTAGAATGACCACGGCTTTCACCATTGACGGCATCGCATCGGCAACTAAGGGGAGCGCCACCGTCGCGACGGGGACAGGTAAAGAGCCATATGCCGTGGGTAAGACGCCAGGGACAGCCGTTACCGCTGCAGATGTGAAGACCATCTCACAAGCAAGCAGTGCTCAATTGGCCATGGCAAACCTGGACTTCATGATTCAGGCTGTGGATAGCAAGCGTGCCGAGCTGGGGGCAGTGCAAAACCGCTTTGATTCAACCATTCGCAACCAGTCCAACGTCTCCGAGAACGTGACTGCCGCACGTTCGCGGATCCGCGATGCAGACTTCGCCACCGAAACGGCCAACATGACCAAGCAGAATATTCTGCAACAGGCGGCCTCTACCATACTGTCGCAGGCCAACCAGCGTCCGCAGTCCGCGCTCTCACTGCTGCAGGGCTAAATTAAGGATTCAAGAAAAAGAAAAGGGCGGTTGTTCAGGCCGCCCTGGTAAGCAAGATGGAACAATGGGGTGTTCGGATTTACGCCTTGTCCTATCGAAAGAGAGTTTCTCTTATTGGTATTACCCCTCGAGTGTTGCGCAGATCGTTCACTCTGTCACTCTCGAGGTTATTCTCCTGAGCGTAAGCTCTTCTTTGGCCGACACTGTCGGCCTTTTTTATGGGCGCCGGAAAATCGGCGACCCATATACAACAGCACAAACCATGCCAATTCCTCCCGGGAGTGGTACGCCGGGATTGCTAATCCCTTTCTCTAAATTCGTTGCGGCCTGACGATGATGTGCCATAGCCAGCAACGTTCATTTTGGGCGGAGAGGCTTTGCCTCTTTGTTGATGAGAGCGGCAATAAATTTCCTAAAGCTTCCGATGGGGCTGCCGTTACAGAGTGTGAAGCAAATTGAGGGGTGTTCGGAAATCCAACATTTGCGCAACTGCGGGTCCGATGTCCGTTCAAACAGAGGGCCCGCCAGATGGTACAGACCCGTTCAATCTGTCCATCTGAACGGTGGGATCCTAGCTGCACTGACGCAAGCAGAGCCCGCAGTTTCTTGTTCATCAGGAGAAATTCTTTATGGCTATGTATATCAATACCAACACTTCATCACTGAACGCCCAGCGTAACTTGATGAACACCAACAAGTCGTTGGATACCTCTTACACTCGTCTGGCATCTGGTCTGCGCATCAACACCGCCAAGGACGATGCTGCGGGCCTGCAGATCTCCAACCGCTTGACCTCTCAGGTTAATGGTCTTGATCAGGGTAACCGCAATGCCAACGACGGTATCTCCGTCGCCCAGACCGCAGAAGGGGCCATGGATGAAGTGACCTCCATGTTGCAGCGTATGCGTACCCTGGCTCAGCAATCAGCTAACGGTTCCAACAACACCGATGACCGTACTGCACTGCAGCAAGAGTATGATCAACTGACCACGGAGATCGATCGTATCTCCAGTGACACTACTTTCGGTGGTCAGAAGTTGCTGGATGGTAACTACAAGGGATCCTTCCAAGTGGGCGCCGATGCTGGCCAGACCATCACCTTCAAGATGACCTCTGCTTTCACCATCAGTGGTATCGCCTCTGCCACCAAGGGTAACGCCTCTGTTGCCGCAGGTTCAACAGGCAGCAAAGAGCCGTACAAGGTGACTAATGGAACCGGCAAAGTTGACGTTGCGGATATGAATTCAATCACTACAGCTAGCGCTGCTCAATCTGCCATGGCCAACCTGGACTTTATGATCAAGGCTGTTGACAGCAAACGGGCTGAGCTGGGTGCGGTGCAGAACCGGTTCGATTCCACCATCCGCAATCAGTCCAACGTCTCCGAGAACCTGAGCGCCGCCCGATCCCGTATCCGCGATGCTGACTTTGCGACCGAAACCGCCAACATGACCAAGCAGAATATCCTGCAACAGGCTGCATCCAGCATCCTGGCCCAGGCTAATCAGCGGCCGCAGTCTGCTCTGTCCCTGCTCGGTTAAGAAAGGCTGATTGAGATGGGAGAGAGATGATGACAACAGAACTGGTAAACCTGTCATCTGCTAATGGCTCTTCCGTACAGCTAAGTGACAAGAGCGGCCAAGTGGCCGCTCAATTACTTTCTGGCGGAGTGGAAGACGCCGGCATTGCACCACAGAGACAGCAGGAGTCAAAGGAACCGACTCGTTCGGTGCAACAGAGCCAAGCAGATATTGAAAAGCAGGTACAAAACTTGCAGGAGTTCGGGAAATTACAGGGGTGGACGGTCAACTTCAGTGTTGAGCAGGAGCTGGATCAGGTGGTTATCAAGGTGATGGATGCCGAAACCCGGTCGATGATCCGCCAGATCCCTAGCGAAGAGTTGATCGCTATCAACAAGCGGATCCAGGCCTTGCGCCAGGGTGAAGCGGGGGCTAATCCCAGAATCGGTTTGTTGCTCGATAGCGAAATATGAGCCGCTTATAACGAATGAGGAGATAAGATAATGGCAACGATAACTTCGGCAGGGGCCGGGTCTGGTCTGCAACTGGAGAGCGTGATCACCGCCAGTCTGAATGCCAGAAAGGCACAGCTCCAGCAGCCAATCACCACCAAGAAGACCAACGCCCAGATCACTCTCTCCGGGGTGGGCCAGTTGAAGTCGGCCATTGCCTCCTATGTTACCACGCTCAAAGATATGGCCAAGACGGATGCGTTCAACAAACGGGCCGTCAACATCACCCAAGACAAGGACAATCCGATCCTCAAGGTGGAAAGCAAGGCGGGGGCCTCCAATGGGCAGTACAACATTACTGTCAATAAATTGGCTACCACCAGCAAGTTTGAAGGGACTTTCGACAGCTCGACCGATGCTTTGATCACTGAAGATGGCACACTGACCTTCAAGGCGGGTGACAAGACCTTCTCCGTTGACGTTAAGGCTGGGGATTCGCTGCAAAGTGTTCGCAAGAAGATAAACAACAACGGCGACAACTTCGGTTTGACTGCCAACATCATCAATACTGCGGATGGCAAAGCCAAACTGGTGATGGACTCCGGCGTGAGTGGTACAGGGAAAGATTTACAGATAAGCGGTAGCACTGCAGGTCTGGCCAACTTTACGTCTTCGTTGAAGCAATTTGGACCCGTGGCCAGTGACGCTGAAATAGAAGTCGACGGCAATAAACTGACCAGTGCGACGAATACCTTTGATGGCACCATCATGGGACTCAAGATCACTGTGCTACGCGAGTCAGACAAAGACACTGATACGACCAAAAAATCCAACAAAGTCGACATCACGACCGATAAAGATGGTATCAAGGGCATGGTCAAGAGTTTCATCGATGGCTACAACAGCCTGGTGAGCAAGACCGATGCACTGGGAAAGCGCAATACCATGGTGGCTGGACAGAGCAAGGATGACGGTGGCGCCCTGGCCGGTGACTCTGTGACTCGCAGCGTGGTCAACCTGATGAGCAACAGCATCATTTCTCCTTCCGACAACTCGAGCACGTTTTCCACCATCTTCCAGCTCGGGGTCAAGATGGATAACAAGGGTGTACTCTCGCTGGACAGCGAAAAGTTTGACGAAGCACTGGAAAAGAACTTCGAGCAGGTCGTTGCCATCTTCGGTGGTGAGAATGGGGTTGCTGGCAAAATGGCGACGGCACTCGAGGACTACTCCAAAACAGGTGGCTTGCTGGCGCAGCGTGAAGATTCTCTCAATGCTGATTTGCGCACGCTGACACAGAAGGAAGCTGACGCAGCTGCACAATTGGTGAAATATGAGTCCAGCTTGCGTGCCCGCTATGGTGGCTTGGATACCCTGCTTGCCAAGATGAATCAGTCAGCCTCTTATCTAAGCCTTATCAATACATCAGGCTCATCATCTTAATCTCCATCGCGATCCCGAGTGAGGGGAATTGTCATGTATCGCAAGAATATCAAAGCTTATACCACTCAAAACCTGCAAGCCGAGATGGCGGTAGCCGATCCCTATCGTGTCATCCAGTTGATGATGCAAGGCTGTATTGAGCGGCTCGCCCAGTCGAAAGGGGCGATAGAGCGCAAGGATTTTGAAGGCAAGTCGGTTGCCATCTCCAAGTGCATGGCACTCATCAATGGTCTACAAGATGCGCTGGATCTCTCTTATGGCAAGGTGCCGGAAGATCTATTTGCACTGTACGACTACATGAAACAGCGCCTGCTGGATGCGAGCCGCAGCATGGATACAGCCCCGCTGGATGAGGTGGGCCAACTGATGCTGACCATCAAGAGCGGCTGGGATGCCATCCCGGTGGAGGAGAGAATCCAGGCCCTCGCGCGCCAGCAAGCAGCGGGACAGGCCGAGTGACCAGCGAGCTGACACGACTCTACTTGCTGGGAGAACGTCTTGACGCAACCCTGAGCACCGGAGATTTCGCAGAGATCCAGGTTCTGATGGACACCTATCTGGCAGGATTGGACGCGCAGTTCCATCATCAGGATGCGCACACCATGCCTGCACTGGACAGTGAACAGCGGCGGTTGCTGCAACAATTCAAAGCCTTGCTGGAGCGGGTGGAACACGAGAAGAACCAAACTGAATCCGAGCTGCGTGGCCTGTCGAAAGCGGGGCGGGTGGCTGAGTTGTACAAGCAGAATGCGGGATAAACCTGGATGAACATCGAACAGAAGATTAGTGAAGTAGAAACCGAACTTTCCCGGTTGGGTCGGCAGCGCGAGCAGGAAGCTGCCATGACCGAGGTGTTGCCGCTACGCTTCCAGCAGAATATGGAGGCATTCAAAGCCAATATGCCCGGTATCCACGATTTCTTCGAACATTATCAGCCGGCACGAGCGTTTCGCTTTTTCTGTAATGAAAATGGAATTCCCAATATCTTGTGGCTGGATACTGGGGTCGCACTCTACGGTGAGGATCCCTTTGCCGATGCGCAGGCCCAAATTGCCGAGGTGATCGACCAGAGCATCCTGCAATGCATAGATTTTGCCCCACAATGGTATTTCGATGATCAGATCCACATCAAATACAACAATGAAATATCGAAGCTTAAAAAAAAATCGGACCAACCTAGTTTGCGGCTTAAAGATGCGTTGTCCATGGATATTCCCTTATCGCTAATGTATGGGATTGGATTGGGTTATCAGCTGGGTTATCTCTACGAACATTGCAAGGTCAGGAATTTGTTTGCCTTCGAGCCCGATCTCGACATGTTCTACGCATCTTTATTCTGCTTCGATTGGCATTCCCTGTTAGAATATATGAAGAGTGAGTCGTTGACTCTGCATCTATTCATCGGAGTCGATGAGAAGTTGCTGGCGGCGGATATGATGGAGGCCCTACATCGCAAAGGGGCGTTCTGGTCGGCTGCCTATTTCTCTTTCTGTCACTATCACTCTCCCAAGCTGGATAAGCTCATCAACCAGGTAGAGAACGAGTTTTACTTGCTCAGAACCGGTTGGGGATTCTTCGATGACAATGTTTATGCTCTGGCCCACAGCCACACCCATCTGCACGATGGCACCCCTTTCCTGAAGCGCCAGCGTAATACAAGGTCAGCGGCAGCCGTCCCTGTATTCGTGGTAGGGAATGGCCCTTCCCTCGATCAGAGCATCGACTTTATCAGGCAACATCAGCATCAGGCGGTGATCATCGCTTGTGGCACTGCGGTGAGCGCCCTCTATAAGGCTGGAATAAAACCCGATGTTTATGTCGCCGTCGAGCGCACTAAAAGTTCGGCCGATTTCTTGCGCATCCTTAATGCGGATGACTTCCTGAAAGACAGCGTATTTCTGAGCGTCGATGTGATCCATCCGGAGTGCAAGACGTTCTTCCGCAAGACGGGTATTACCTTCAAACCCAACGAGCCCATGTACAAGCTATTGACCAGCCATTTTGGTGACGGGTTCGAGTTTGATACCATCGACTACTCCAACCCTTTCGTCGGTAATACCGGACTTAATTACGCCGCCTTGCTTGGGTTCAAGGAGGCATATCTTTTCGGTATAGACAATGGCTATAAGTCTGCCGACCAGCACCACTCAAAACTGAGTCTCTATTACAACGACAAGCAAGAGGCCAAATACCAGCAGAATCTCAGTGATACTTTCCCGGCTCCCGGTAATTTCGGGGGAGAGGTGCGGATCAACCATCTGTTTGGTCTCTCCATCCATAACATGGCGCGGGTACTGAACGAGTATCCCGAGTTGATATGCACCAACAGCAGCGATGGTGCCTACATCGAAGGTGCCCACCCCCACCGAGTCGAATCACTGCGGCTGGATTGGCCTACCATCGACAAGCGCAGCCTGATGGACGAGATAATGGCGCGCTGCTTCCAGCCCTTTGACGTGACCTGCATCGATTTTCAGGCGGCGATTAATGTACCTCTTTTCAACGACCTGGTTGAAAAATTGCGCCATGATTGGAGAGCTGTGCCACGTGAGTACGATGCTATACCGCAGATGATGCAGCGTCACCACGACTACCTGCTCTATCTGTTGATGGGCCCTGATAGTCATCTCTACAGGATCATGATTGGATCTCTCAATTATTTCTACGCCAACATCATCAGTCTGATGATGGCCCTGCAGGGCGATGAGACCAGCCTGGCCGAGACGCTGGATGCAGCCATCGACATCTTGGAGCAGTTCTTCAGTGATGCACAGCATATCTATACGGATGCCCTGAAACGGCACGACACTGCCTACTTTGTTGGCCTCAACGTTTTCAAATAAGTTGACAGGAGTACCTCCATTCTGTTCAAGGTGCTCCTGTCCTCACCCTATTCTTCGCTAGTCATCCGAGGCAACAAGAAGACACACCCACTCCCCTTCCAGCCAGTCGGCCAGTCCCAACCAGTCGCGAGACTCCTGGCAGGCCAACATAGCGGCGACGATCCGTGCCGCCTGTGGGTGACTGGTTGCAGGGATAGCGGCCAGTACCTGATCAAGGAGCACGGGCAGGAGGAGCGCACTCTCCACGCTATGCCCAAGACGAAAGCGTCCGGCCAGGGCCCTGCACTCTTGCTGCAACCTCATGACAGAAACTCCGTATGGTAGTCACAACCGAGCAGGGCGGCGCCGTCGCGGCTGCTGTTCCAGAATTTGACCTCCGGGTGGCTCGCCATATAGCGCTCAAGCTCGATCTGATAGGTAGTGAAATTGGGGTTGGTGCTGACGCGCTGACCATGACCATCCAGCACCCAGCTGAGGGCCTGACTGGCAACAGGGCCCAAAGCACCATCATCCCAGCCGGTATGAGTCTGGCCACCAGGGAAGGCGAAATCACAGCCGAGCAGAATGATCTCGCTACAACCAATCTTGACTGCGAGATCTACTGTGGGATGGATCACGCTGCCTCCTTGATGGAGTAACCCTTTGGGATGGGTGTGACGAAGCTGTTCATACACGGGGCTGATGGAGTAGGCGGTAAAGCGCGGGCCTTGCCAACTTGCGAGCGTCTCATGGGGCACCATGGGGGCATATACCAGAGGAACATAGACGAGCCCCTGGCTGGCCAGCCGATCCGGAGTCAGGGCATCGTCGATAGTAACGACCAGATCCACACTGATGCCGTATTGTCGCAGAGGGGCGAGCGCGGTATCGACACACAGCACCTTCCACTCGGGATGTTGTTGCAACAAGCCCGCAAGGCGAGGGAGGTGGCGTTGCAGGCTGGGACCGCTGGCGATGACCAGTGCGGTGGCATCCGGGTGTGAGCCAAATAGCGTGGCAACATCGCCATCTTCACCCACAAGTGGCAGATTCTCGGCCAGTCGCCCGGTAATGCGCGGCAAGTCGGGGGCGAAACGTTGCCTGGTGTAAGCCGCCATTACTTCGCTCACCAGTCGACCACGAATACGGCAGGCCGCATCTTCGGCCAGCTCCAGTTCGCTGGGGAGGGCGAAGAAGGGGAGGACAATCTCCTGTTCATCGGCTGCGAGGCTCAGCTCGACCCTGGGGTCTTGCAGCCACTCGTCGTGCTTGAGCAAGGCCAGCACCAGAGTGAAGAGATTGTGGTGCATGATATGGACATGGAGAGTTTCTAACCGGGGGCGAGTCAGCAGCACCTTCTGCAGATCGCCGAGCCCGGTGCCATAAAGATGCAGCACGGGCACATCGGGAAGGGTTGCCGCTTGAAGTTCTGCCTCGGCTACCCGGTCATGGCGGCTGGTGAGCTGGATGCCATTGACCAGCAGTGTGCTGCTGATACCTTCACACAATTCAACCTGTAGATCGCCCAGCTGTGCCACCGCGAGGTGGGCAGCAAGCCGTGGCCAACGTTGTTCGATTATTGCCAGATGGTGGCGTAGCAGCTCTTCATTCATCTGGTGCAATCCACTCCCAGTTGAGAGGCTGATTGGCGCTCAGATCGCGGCTGACCCGCTTGCCGATGAGCCGATCGTAATCGGCGGGGGGCAGGCCGAGGGCAGGGCGCACGGATTTTATATGCTCCGCGGTGAGCGCCTCTCCTGCTGCTATATCCCTGACCAGATAGAGGGAGCGGCGAAATGCGCGGTTGCCCTGTTCGCTTTCGGTAAGCTGGTAGTCGGCTACCCCGAGCGCTGCATGGGCTGTATTGACCGAGGTAATCAGCTCAGATAGTTCGGCGGGCTCCATGGAGAAGGCGCAATCCGGCCCCCCATCGGCGCGAGCCAAGGTGAAGTGCTTCTCGATGAGGGTTGCACTGAGCGCGGTAGCCGCAATGGCGGTGGCTGAGCCGAGGGTGTGATCGGAGAGCCCGACTTCAACGCCAAAACGTTGGCGCAGCATGGGGATGGTACGCAGGTTGTATTCGGCTGCGGGGGCTGGGTAGCCGCTGACACAGTGCAGCAACGCCAGCTGGCCGTTTCCATGCTTGAGCGCCATCTCGACTGCGGCGGTGATCTCGGCCTCGTTGGCCATGCCGGTGGACATGACCAGCGGCTTGCCAGTCTGTGCGGCGTAGCGAATGAGGGGAAGATCCACCAACTCGAAGGAGGCGATCTTGTAGGCCGGGCAGTCGAGGGATTCCAGCAAGTCCACCGCACTGAAATCGAACGGGCTGCTAAATACCGTCAGCCCCAGCTCGCGCCCCTTGGCAAACAGCGCCTGGTGCCACTCCCACGGAGTGTGTGCCCACTCATAAAGGTCATAGAGGCTGTGGCCATCCCACAAACCGCCGTGGATCTGAAATTCCGGTCGATCACTTTTGAGGGTGATGGTATCAGGGCGGTAGGTTTGCAGCTTGATGGCGCCGGCGCCCGCTGCTTTGGCGGCGGTCATGATAGCCAGGGCGCGGTCCAGATTGCCATTGTGGTTGGCCGACAGTTCGGCAATCACATAGGGGGCCTGTTCCTGGTTGATAGGGCGATGAGCGATCTGCATCTTTCGTCAGGTTCCTGTGCCAAGTTGCCAGCCTTGCGGCGCCTGTTGCCAGGGGGCCGGGGGCGCTATTTGCGGCGGCGCGGCAAGATAGAGGGGAAATTGGGAGAATACGTTAAGCAAGCAATGTGCCAGCTCTTGCCAAGCCTCGGGGGCAACGCATTGCCGGGCTTGCCAAATCAATTGTTGACCGCTGAGGGTCAAGGTGAGCAGTGGCTTGTTCTCATGGAGTAACTGCCACTGCTGGCCATCTGGTATCAGTTGATAATCGGATTGTGGCAGCAGCCAGGCAGTGAGGCGATCCAGTCCCAGTCCATCCACCAGCCCTTGACCACGTCTGCGATAGTCATCAGCCTGCCATTCAAGGCGTTGCAGGGCCTGCATCAGCCGCTCAGGTTCAGCCAGCTCGCTCAGCGTGAGTCGTTCTGCCAACTGGAAGCGGGCGATCACGTCGTCGTTGAACTGCTGATTGTCGACGATGGGGACAGCCAGTGTCGGCAGGCCAAGGCAGGCTCGCTCCCAGGTCATGCCGCCCGCCGCACCGATGGCAAAG
>Ga0067045_1002572_pt1 | contig 73253 bp, 70 predicted proteins | sample TerdegcTABiofilm_FD_59184 | JGI IMG/M metagenome (GOLD analysis project Ga0067045, IMG submission 59184) | Combined Assembly of (Gp0054472, Gp0054536) Wastewater bioreactor microbial communities from Singapore -Terephthalate degrading... | reverse complement strand
AAGAAAAACTTCCATCTCTATTTGAAAGAGATTGAATGGCGGTTTAACCATCGGAGTGAGAATCTGGTCGTCTTGCTCCGTAAAATCCTATCTCAGCGAGTTGCCAAAGAACAAAATTTAGTGCAACTTTTATGGTGTATTACCTAATATAATAATAAATTACAAATATGTCAACAAAATAATTGTGTGATTTTAATCACTTAATTTTGTCAGCCGTCTTTTCGTCCCCAGTCGTAGGGAATGTCGTTGTCGTGGGGGGAAACCCTGAATTCATCGGGTTTGTCGTAGCGGTAGACCGCCGTGGGCGTATTCACCACAATGGCCTCCTCTTCTGAAGTGCACTTGAAGCCGTGATATACGTAAGGGGGGATGTGAATCAGGATGGGATTGTGCTCGCCGGCGAAAAACTCGTTGATCTCTCCAAATGTCTTCGAACCTTTCCGGGCATCGTATAGGACAATTTTCATCATTCCCTTCACGACGGCCATATTGTCGAACTGCTTCTTGTGATAGTGCCAGCCCTTAACCACGCCCGGATAGGCCGTTGTCATGTAAACCTGGCCGAAGGATTGGAACATCTCATCATCCTTCCGTAGGATCTCCATCAGCCTGCCCCTCTCATCAGCGATGACCCTGAGCTTCTTGACCTTCACTCCCTCTATCATGCCCTTCCCCCGTCCTTTTTTTCTCATCTTCTCATCTCATCTTCCCAACTTCTTAACATCTCAACTTCTATTTTTTGTTCGCCCCTGTCTTCGCCACCATGTTGCCGGCGTACTGGAGAGACTCGAAGGTTCCAGCATCGGACCACCACCCGTCCAAAATGTCCCAAGAGAGTTTTCCTTCCCTGAGATAGTAGTTGTTCACGTCCGTTATCTCCAGTTCCCCTCTCTCGGAGGGTTTAAGGGTCCTGATGAAATCGAAGACCTTGCTGTCATACATGTAAATCCCGATGACTGCGTAAGAGGAAGCCGGCTTCGATGGCTTTTCGTCTATGCGGATGATCCTGTCCCCGTCAAAAGCGGGAACGCCGAAGCGCTGGGGATCGGGAACCTCCTTGAGCATGATTCTGGCCCCTTCTTTCTGCTTCTTAAAAGACTCGACCGCCTGCAGGATATTCTTCTCAATAATGTTGTCGCCGAGAATGACAACAATCTTGTCCCTATCCGCGAAGTGCTCTGCAAGGCCGAGAGCGGCCGCGATTCCGCCTTCGCCCTCCTGATAGGTATAATTCAAGTGCTTCAGGCCGAACTCTTTGCCGTTTCCGAGCAGCCGGAGAAAATCTCCAGCGTTGTTTCCGCCCGTCACGATGAGAATCTCGTCGATTCCCGCGTTGACCAGCGTCCGGATGGGGTAATAGATCATGGGCTCCCTGTATACGGGAAGCAGATGCTTGTTCGTTACCTTTGTCAGCGGGTACATCCTTGTTCCGAGACCACCTGCCAGTACAATTCCTTTCATGCCTTCTCCCTTCCCGATGCAGAGCACGAAAAACATGCCTTCTGGAATCAGAGGCCCTATACCATATTTTTATTTTTCTTAACAATAAAAACTGGCTGTTCCCGCCGCTTCGGCTCGATTCAAGAACCCAAAATCATTTGTCTATATCTCATGAATTATGTTATTGGAGAATCGAGCGGCCCCCGGAACGGAAATGATTTTCACCTATCCGCCGAGTGACATCGGAAAGGCAGTGCCGGATTCATGAAAAAACCGGATGAATATTACATGCAGCGTGCGCTTCGCCTCGCCCGGAAGGGAGAAGGCCGGGTGAGCCCCAATCCCATGGTGGGCGCCGTCATCGTCCGCAAGGGCAGAATAATCGGCGATGGCTTCCACGAGAGATTCGGGGGCGATCATGCTGAGATCAACGCCATCAAAGACGCCCGGGAGTCCCTGAAAGGCTCGACTTTCTATGTTACCCTGGAGCCCTGCACTCATTACGGCAAGACGCCTCCCTGCGTCGAGCGCATCATCGAAGCGCGTCCATCGAGGGTGGTCATCGGGACGGAGGATCCCAATCCTCTTGTCTCGGGCAAAGGCATAAGAATTCTGAGGCAGAACGGTATTTTGACGGAAGTCGGCATTCTGGAAGAAGAATGCCGTTCTCTGAATGAAAAGTTTTTTCATTACATTGTGACGAAAAGGCCCTTCGTAACCCTCAAGTTCGCCCAGGGCATCGACGGGCGGATCGCCACGGCGGAGGGACATTCGCAATGGATAAGCTCTCCGCCATCTCTCCGGCTCGCCCACCGGGAGCGCGCGCTTCACGACGCCGTCCTCGTGGGTCTGGGAACCGTGCTTAAAGATGATCCCAGACTGACCGTGCGGCTAGTCCGGGGACGCAATCCGATCCGGGTCATCGTGGATGCGAATCTCGGCATTCCGCCCGGAGCATCCGTTCTAAAGGATCAGGAAAAAGCAAGAACCGTAATCGTAACCACCGCCCGCGCCGGAGGCAGGAAAAGAGAGCGTCTGGAAAAGATGGGAATCGATGTAATCACGGCCTCCAGCTATCGCCGGGGCCTTGTCGATCTCAAAAGCCTCCTCGATGAACTCGGCAGTCGGGATATCTCCTCTCTCCTCGTCGAGGGAGGAGCCTCCATCATCACTTCCTTCCTGAGGGAGAGGCTGGTCAATCGCCTGCTCGTTGCAATCGCGCCTAAGATAATCGGAAAGGGAATCGAAGCCGTGGGCGACCTCGGCATCACCAAAATCGATCAGGCCGTGAGATTATCATTCCGGAAAGTCCTGAGAAGGGGAGAAGACATCATCATCGAAGCAGCTTTTCCGCCGCCCTTATCCCGTCAAGGGCCGAGCTCATGATTCCGCCCGCATAACCTGCGCCCTCGCCGCAGGGGTAGAGCCCCCGCAGGGTGACACTCTGCCCGTCCTCGCCTCTCACTATCCTCACGGGCGACGAGCTCCTTGTTTCAACCCCCACGAGGACGGCCTCAGAGGTGAGAAATCCCGGCATTTTGTTTTCGAACATCATCAGGCCAGCCCGCAGGGCTTCACATACAAAAGGCGGAAGGACCTTTTTCAAATCCACATGGGTAACGCCGGGGCGGAAACTCGTGGGACCGACGTCACGGCCCTTCCTTCCCGCCGTGAAATCCGTGAGCCTCTGCGCCGGCGCATGGTAATTCCTCCCACCCATAAGGAAGGCCCTTTCTTCCCAGGCCCTGCGGAAGGCCATACCGCTCAGGGGAGAATCGCCGGCGAAATCCTCAACTCGCACATTGACGACGACGGCGCTGTTGGCGAACAGGCCTCCCCTCCTGTAGAGACTCATGCCGTTGGTTACGACCTCACCCGCCGAGGAACTGCAGCCGATGATTTCGCCGCCGGGACACATGCAGAAGGTGTAAACAGAGCGGCCCGAGCCCGGAATCTTCGCCGTGAGAAAATATTCGGCCGGCGGAAGATTTCGATGCGGCCACCACTTCCCGTACTGAATCCGGTTGATAAGTTCCTGGGGATGTTCAACCCGCAGTCCCATTGCAAAGGGCTTCGGCTCGAGACGGACGCCCAGATCATGGAGTTTTTCATAGGTCTTTACGTCGCTCTGTCCTGCAGCCAGAATTACATTACCAGTTTCTATTACCTCCCGCCAGTTGACCACGACGCCGGCGACGCGCCCGCTATGAACGACGATGTCCGTAACCCGGGAGTTAAAACGTATCTCGCAGCCGAGCTCCAGAAGCAGCCGCCGAAGCCCCACTACCACCTGCCGGAGCCGGTCGGTTCCGATGTGGGGCCGGGCTTCCGTCAGGATTTCAGACGGGGCGCCGAGATCGACGAATATTTTTTTCACCCATTCGGATCTTCTGTTTCTGACACGCGTGGTGAGTTTTCCATCTGAAAACGTCCCTGCGCCCCCTTCGCCGAAATGGACGTTGCTCTCGCTGTCAAGGATGCCCTTTTCCCAGAACATGGCCGTATCCGCCACGCGCTCCTCGACCGGCCTACCCCTCTCAAGCACAAGCACGGGGTTACCCCTCAAAGCCAGTGTGAGTGCGGCGAAGAGGCCGGCCGGACCGCTGCCGATCACGACCGGTCTGTGATCGGGAAACCGTTTCACCGGAAAAGTCTCCGCCGCCGGCGGCTCCTCCGCAGGCCTGATTTTAAGCCCTCCCGCCGCTCTTTCCATTACGCCCTTTTCATCTTCAAGGCCCACGTCCACGACACAGACAAACCGCGGTGGCCGTGTTCTGCGGGCATCAATCGATCTCTTCACCACTCTCAGGACAGTTATCTTCTCCGGCGAAACACCAAGAAGGTCAGCTACAGTCTGAGAAAGCCTTTCCTCTCCATCATCGAGAGAGAGGACAACGTCGAACAGGCGGATCATCGTTCAGAGCACTCCATAATAGCCGTTGCTTGAAAAAGAAATTTTGTTTATAACGTCCCCGCAGGAGAAGGATTCCCATGGCCTGGTATGCCGTGCACACAAGAAGCAGACACGAAGACATGGTTCTCAAGGGACTGGAACTGAAGTCCATTCACACTTTCCTGCCCAAGCTGGAGGTATGGAGCAGGAGGAAAGACAGGCGGAAGAGGATTAAGGTCCCCATGTTTTCCGGATACCTCTTCGTGGAGCTCTTCAGCATCGATAACCCGACGAAACTCAGCGTTCTGACGACACCGGGTGTCGTGAGAATCCTGGGGAAGCCACGCGGCCATGAACCCATTCCCGTCCCCGACGAGAAAATCGATGCAATCCGCCGCCTCATCGACTCCCGGGTCGAGATCCATCCCTACCCGTATCCGAAGGCAGGCGAGCCCGCCCGCATCATCGACGGCCCCTTCAAGGATATCGAGGGAATCGTTCTGCGAACGGATCTCAAAAAAGATCTATTTGTCGTCTCTATCGACCTTCTCCAGCGCTCCGTGGCCATCGAGCTCAAGGGTTTTCAGATTGAGCGGATCTAAAATCCCGGTCTTTGAACCTTCGAAGGCACGCCTGGCCTCATCCTCAAGAAGATGCCCGCAGCCCTGATATTTCGGTGAGAAGTGGAAAAGCTCCATCCGCTTCGCCCCTGCCCTCGCCGCCAGCCCCCCGGCCTGAAGGGCCGTGAGGTGATGCTTCTCGGCCGCCCTCTGAGCGTCTGCGTCGAGAAAGCAGGCCTCTATGAAAATGATGTCGGCATTCCTCGCCAGGTCCGCGACGCGCCGCGCGTCCTCCTCGCTGTAGCCGGTGTCGGCGACATAGGCCAGCTTCTGTCCCGGCGTCAACTTGACTATGCGTTCTTTCAGTTCGCCGAGGGGCAGAAATTTCTCGCCTCCCTTCCACCACACCCTGACCGGCGTTTCATCGGCTTCGTTACTGAGAATCTTCGCCTTGAGGTCCATCAGCCAGGGTCCGACGGGCAGATCCATCTCGACCAGCGCGCTTTTCTTGATATTGACGCTCATCTTTTCCTCCAGCGCGAAGGCAAGCGACGGAACCTTGTGCCTCAGAAATTCTCCCCGGACGATGAAAAAGGGTTCATCCAGCACAATTCCTGTAAAGGTTCTCTGCGCGGGCGGGTTAATGGGACGAAAGGCATCCTGGCATCGATACTCCCTGGTAAGGCTCACACCGGGATGAATCTCCGTGACCGAGATGTGAAAATCATTCGTGTAATTCTCCACGAGGTTCCATGTGTAGGCACCGAACTTGCTCTCCACGTTGTCTATGAATCCCGGCGGACCGAAGAGCGACAAGTGCTTGTCCCGGCCCAGGCAGACCCGCAGGAGATGATCGAAGCCGATGAAATGATCCATGTGGGTGTGTGACACAAAGATATGGTCTATCTTAAGTAGCTTTCTCGGGGGCAGGACGTGGAGGTCGCCGAGATCGAAAAGCAGGGCCTTCCTCCGGAACTTGAACTCCACGTAGACGCCCGGATCGCCGTAAGGACCGTTAATCAGTTGCGCATGGAACACTTGCCTATCCTCTCACAGCCTTTCAACCGCCGAACAGGGCGGAAGTGAATCCAGAATTATCTATCCCTTTATTGCCGCGCAGGCAACCCGAAAATTTCCGGTCACTCCAAAAACAATTTGACAACGCACGGTATATGCGCTATTCGCATGGAACTTCGGTGCGTTTTTTTCGGATAAAGGAGAGTTACTTTCTTGAAAGGATATATCGAAATAGACAGGGAATCGTGCAAGGAGTGTCTTCTCTGTATTCACGCCTGCAAGAAGGGTTTGATCGTCACCACGAATGAATTCAACTCCCGTGGTTATCATCCGGTAAGATTCGAGAGGCCCGGGGAGTGCACCGGCTGCGCCCTGTGCGCAGTGACCTGCCCGGAAGTGGCCATCGAGGTATATCGGAAATCACCCTGAAAATTACCTTTCAATAAATGGTGACATTTCCTATCCGACCTCAATGTCCTTGTATGATTTAACTAGAATCAACCGCTCCAATCTTTGTCGGCCTTGTCATAGTCTTCAAGGAGCTGCTTCAATCCCTGGATCTCATCCTCCAGAATTTTCCTGAGCTTCGGATCGGAAGCGTTGTCTCTAGCCTTTTCAAGCTCCTCTATCTTCTTCGCCATGCCTTCTTTACCGCCTATTTCCTCCTTCTTCGGCTGGACACCCGGGGCAGCTTTTGTCGCTTCAGATTTAGCCTTTTCGGCGCTCTGAGGCTCGACGCTTTTCTCCTCGCTTTCGCTTTCATAGGTTTTGACCGGCGTGTATTTATATCTCGGGTCGGAAGGATTGTCAGTGAAGATGACGTTGCCGTCCTCGTCCACATAGCGGTACAGTGATGCAGCATCAACTGATCCCGCGACGAATATAAAAGCGGCGAGAAAAATTATACACCAACCCGCCGCCCGCCCCAGACAGGATCCGAACATTCCCTTCTCCAAAAATATCGGAATTTTATTTTCTTATACCATAATTCGGAAAAATACAAAAGAATGTGATGCAGATTACCGCGTCGGCCTCTGTTGAAAATCAGAGAACGGAAACACATGCGTTCTGGAAGGAGTCCTGCAAATTTTTGTTGCATTTCAAAGGCATAAAAGATAGAAGCACCCTCATCTGCGCCCCACCCGGGATGCCTCATCGCAAAGAAGGGCAGCAAGACACCGGGCGGAGCAGTCACGACACCCATCGATATCAAAGAAAGACAGGCCTTTTGTGAAAAAAGTTCTCATCCAGGGAAACCACGTCATCGGTGAGGCGGCTATCCGGTCCGGCTGCCGGTTCTATGCCGGCTACCCCATCACGCCGCAGAACGAACTTACGGAATACATGTCGGAAAATATCCGCAAGGTGGAGGGTGGAACCTTCATCCAGGCGGAAAGCGAGATAGCGGCAATCAACATGGTCCTCGGAGCAAGCGCCGCCGGGGCCCGCGCCATGACCTCTTCATCCAGTCCCGGAATTTCACTCAAGCAGGAAGGCATATCCTCCATGGCCGCCGACGAGCTGCCCGGGGTTATAGTGAATATCATGCGCGGCGGACCCGGTCTCGGCAACATCCTTCCCTCTCAGGGTGATTACTACCAGGCCACCCGCGGGGGTGGTCACGGGGATTACCGAACCATCGTTCTGGCTCCGGCCTCTGTCCAGGAACTGGCCGATCTGACCATGGAGGCCTTCGACCTCGCAGACCGATATAGAAATCCTGTGATGATTCTGGCGGACGGCATGATAGGACAGATGATGGAGCCCGTCGTCTTCGGAGAACCCCGCCCCCGCAAATATGACGAAAGCTATGTCCTTAAGGGTGCAGGAAATGGAAAGAGCCGGTTCATCCGCGGCCTCATCCTGGACGCACTCAAGATGGAGGAGCACAACTGGAAGCTCCACCGGAAATATCAGGTCATCGAGCAGAGGGAAAAGCGCTGCGAGGTCACTGGCGCCGATGATGCGGAACTGCTGATCATCGCGTATGGCACTGCGGCGCGGATCGCGAAGGGCGCAATCAAGAGATCACGAGAGGTCGGGATGAAGGTCGGCCTCATCAGGCCAATCACGCTCTGGCCTTTCCCGGACTATGTCATCCGGGAATTCTCGGACAGGGCGAAAAAAATTCTGGTCTTCGAGATGAACACGGGACAGATGCTAGACGACGTGCGGCTCTCCCTCGGCGGACGGGAAGAGATCCACTTTTACGGCCGGCCGGGAGGGGTCGTGCCTACACCGGCGGAACTGGCAAAAGTAATCGCCCATCATTACAACAATAACCGCCCTCCCGACGAGGATTGATCATGGAGGACGTCCGTAATAACATGAAGAAGGTATTCGGAAAACCAGAATCGCTGAAAGACGCGGTCTTTCACTACTGCGCCGGATGCGGCCACAGCATCACCCACCGGCTGATCGCGGAAGTTATCGATGAACTGGGGATCCGCGGGATAACAATAGGCATTCCTCCGGCGGGATGCGCCGTGCTCGCTTACAACTATTTTGATGTTGACATGCTGGAAGCCCCGCACGGCAGGGGCTGCGCCGTTGCGACAGGCATGAAACGGACTCTGCCGGACAGGATCATCTTCTCCTATCAGGGCGACGGTGATCTTGCCGCAATTGGAACCGCGGAGACCTTCCATGCCGCGAACCGGGGCGAAAACATAACCGTCATCTTCATCAACAACGCCGTTTACGGCATGACGGGCGGACAAATGGCGCCCACCACGGTCCTGGGACAGGCATCGACGACATCCGGACCCGGAAGGAACGCAATCCTGGATGGCTACCCCGTGCGTATGAGCGAAATACTTGCCCAGCTCGACGGCACTAAATACATCGAGCGCTGTGCCGTAAACTCCCCCGCGAATATTCTCCGGACCAGGAGGGCCATAAAGAAAGCCTTCAGGTATCAAATGGACGATGTCGGCTTCAGCATGGTCGAGATACTCTCGCAGTGTCCTACCAACTGGAAAATGACTCCAATAAATGCCTGCCGCTGGATCGACGAGGTCATGACCCTGTCGTTCCCCCTAGGCGTGATCAAGGACCTGAAAGGAAAAGACTGAGCTAATGATGACCAAGACTATCTTCGCCGGTTTCGGAGGACAGGGGGTTCTCATGATGGGATACAGCTATGCCCACGCCGCGATGAATGAAGGATACGAGGTGACCTATCTGCCGTCCTACGGTGCGGAGGTCAGGGGCGGAACGGCCAACTGCACCGTCGCCGTATCCGACGAAGAGATAGCTTCGCCCATCGCCTCGGAACCAGACTGCCTTGTGGTCATGAACAACCCTTCTCTTTACACATTTCAGAATCGTATCCGTCAGGGAGGCCTGATCTTCCTAAATTCCTCAATTATCGAAGCCCGCCCGACGCGAAGAGATCTTGAGGTCTGCGCCGTCCCCGCCGGCGAAATCGCCACGGAGCTCGGTAACCCGAGAGTTCAGAACATTGTCATCATGGGCGCCTACATATGTAAGACCGGGCTGGTCTCTCCGGAGGCTTATCTCAAGAGCCTGAAGAAGATCATGGGGGAGAAGAAGAAATCCATCATGGAAATCAACCGGGCGGCATTCGAAGCGGGACATGATTTAATAGCAGGCAGCAGGCAGTAGGAAGAAGAAATGCACAGAGCCTATTTTGTTTACTGCTCACTGCTCAGTGCTTACTGTCTTTACAAGGGGGTTTTAAACTAATGGCGGTAAAGCAGATATCAGTTCAGCTGGACAATGTTCCCGGTTCGCTGGCAAGGCTGGTGGACCTTCTCGATAAGGAGGGCATAAGCACCAAGGCCATCGCGGCGGCCAGCATCGCGGAGGACAGCACCGTGCGCCTCGTCGTAAACGATCCGGAAAAGGCTGTCACGGTTCTCGAGAGCTTCAATTTCAAGTACGATGTTTCACCGGTTCTCGCCGTCGAAGTCCCCGTTCACCCGGGGGGAATGAACGCCATTGTAAAGCCCCTGAGTCAGGGGAATGTAAACATCCACTTCATCTACACCACGATCGAACGTCTTGGCGCAGAAACGATCCTCATTCTCGGCGTCGACAAGATCGACGAGGCCACCCGTATACTCAAGGAACACTGGATCCGCTTCGTCGGCGACAGGGTCTACACGCTGTAAAAGAGTACTCAACCCTCAGTCTCGGTCCTTTTGTTTTTTTATGGCCTTCATTCTCCCGGACAGGAGGGGCGTAAACACTTCCTTACCCATACTGTTTACCGTTCAACGTTTACTTTTTGCTGCTTACTGCTTACTTCATACCGCTCACTATTTTTGAACCATGTCTCCACCTCCCATTTCACCGGAAAAAGAGCAGGCACTGGCAGAGAGGATGAAACATCTCGGTGTTTCCGAAGAAGATTTCAAGGAAAGCTTTATAAGATCGTCGGGACCAGGCGGGCAGAAAGTCAACAAGACTTCGTCATGCGTCTATCTGGTTCATGTCCCCACCGGACTCTCGGTCAAATGCCGGCAATCCCGCTCGCAGAGCGTGAATCGCTTTCTCGCCCGGCGCATTCTTCTGGACCGGATCGAGAGGATACAGAAGGGAATTGTCGAAGCGGAAAAAAAGAAGATGGAAAAGATACGGCGCCAGAAACGGCGCCGGTCAAAACGGGCAAAGGAAAAAATACTGGAACATAAACACCTGCAGTCCGAAAAAAAGGCGCGGCGCTCGAAGGTCACTCTTCGCGAGGAATGATAACGGTTTCTCGCATCAGGAAAGTTTATGACGCCGGGCCCATACCGTCACTTCCTTCGGGCTCTCGAGGACGGTCACGCCCGCGGCTCTCAGAGCCGATTCCTTTCCTTCGACCGTTCCCGAAGTGCCCCGCACGATTGCTCCGGCATGCCCCATGCGCTTTCCCGGCGGTGAATAGCGGCCGGCGATATAGCAGGCAACAGGCTTCGTCATCTGACGCGCGATGTACCCGGCGGCCTTCTCTTCCTGCTCCCCGCCCACTTCTCCCACAACAATGACCGCGTCGGTGCCGTCATCTTTTTCAAAGCGCTCGAGGATATCAGGCAGGTTACGAAGGATGACCGGATCCGCTCCCATGCCCACGACTGTGCTCTGGCCTATACCGATCTGCGACAGAAGTCCCGCAAATTCATAAGAGAGCGTACCGCTCCGGGATATGATACCGACGCGTCCGGGCGCAAAGAGAGAGGCCGGCATTATCCCCATTTTCCCGATCCCCGGCGCCAGGATTCCCGGGGTTGTCGGGCCGAGGGCGAAAACGCCCCTTTCGGCCGCATAGCTTCGCATCTTCATGACATCGGCCACGGGGATATGTTCCGGAATAACCACTATGAAACGGATTCCCGCATCGACTGTCTCGAGAAATGCGTCCAGCACGAAGGCCGCCGGCACGAAAAAGACGGATGCATTGGCCCCGGTCTCTTTCACGGCATCGGCTACACTGTCGAACACCGGCACTCCTTCGACAATGGTGCCCCCCTTGCCAGGAGTGATGCCGCCGACCACTTTAGTTCCGTACTCCAGCATCCATTTTGTCTGAATGCTTCCGATGCGGCCTGTTATCCCCTGCACAATCACGCGGGTGGTATCATCCATCAGTATGCTCATCGGTCAACCTCTACCCTCTCGTTTTTGTCCGTTTCAGTTTTTCCTCTCATTGTCCGGCCTTTTGCCCCACAATTTCACAGAGCTTTTCGACAGCCTTCTCCGTAGCCGTATCGGTCACCACGTGGACACCTCCGGAACGCAGGATTTCCCAGGTCTCTTCCTGACGATTTCCCAGGGCCTTGGCAACGATGGGAAGCTTCACTTTGTGTTCATGTATGTACCTCACAACTCCCTTGGCGCCCTCATGGATGGGATTGATCCCGCCGTAAACATTGATGAAGATGGCCCTGAGTTCGGGCTTCATCATGATGAGGTCCATGCATTTGTAAAGCAGATCGGCCGTGATTCCCCCGCCCGTCTCGAGAAAGTTGGCGGGCTTCATCCCGCTTTTGCCTATAATATCCATTGAGACCATTCCAAGTCCGGCTCCGGAGGCTATGATCCCGATGTCACCTTCGAGATCCACATAGGACACACCTATCTCCCTGCCCCGCCGCTCAAGCACGTTCTCAATACGGTCAATCCGGTCGGGAAGCGGATGGCGTATCCTGGACAGAGCCGAATCATCAACTTCCAGAACGGCATCAACGGCAAGGAGAGTTCCGTTGGGAAGAACCACCAGGGGATTTATCTCCGCAATGAGAGCTTCATACGAAGAGGCAACGTTATAGAGCCTGCCGATCACGTCACTCCAGGCGGAAATGAGCGGCTGCTTCAAACCCAGCAATTTCAAAAGACCGCGGGCCTGATAGGGATAGTACCCGAAAGATGGATCAATATGAAGGGACGCGACTTTTTCCGGATGGTTCTTGACCGTTTCTTCGATCCGCACGCCTCCTTCCGTGCAGGCGATTATGACAGGCCTGCCGGAATAGCCGTCGACGGTATAACCGACGTAGAGCTCCCGTGAAATCTCTACCTTCTCGCAGACAAGGATTTTCCTCACGGGAAACCCCTTGATCTCTGAAGATAGCAGCGTTTCGGCAGCCTCTTTCAGATCGTCGGGCGTTGCGGCAGCGCGGATACCGCCGGCAAGACCGCGACCGCCGACAAGCACCTGTGCCTTAAGCATGACAGGATAGCCGATCTCGCCTGCGGCCTGGAGTGCTTCATAAACATCGGCCGCTACACTGCGACGCGGCACGGGGATGCGGTTCTGTTCAAAAATGTCCAATGCCTCATATTCATGGAGTCTCATGGCGATGCCGTCCCTTCGATAGAATTTGGGGTATTCAGTTGCAAATTGCGGAAGTATATAGAATCGCCGCGGCGAGATGTCAAATGAAAAAATCGGATTTCAGGCGGAAAACACATTTCGCGCTTCGTAAAAAAAGTTGATTGAAAATATGATTGAATTGCGATAGGAAAGTCGCGTTTGTTTAATGCCATTAAAAAAACAACCGGGTGCAGACATGACAATGAGCAAAACGAAAAAGAAAATCGGTTCAAGGGAAGACAGCAGTCAGATCGCCTTTCAGGGAATAAGGCGGCTGCTCTACACGAAGGAACTCGTGGCGAGCCAGAAGATATCGACAGCGGAGATTGCCGAAAAACTACAATTGAGTCCGACGCCCGTGATACAGGCTCTGAAGAGGCTCGAATTGCTGGGGTTCGTTTCTCATGAGCCGAACCGCGGATTTCACGTGACTCCCTTCAGCATCAAAGAGATCGAAGAGATCTACGAAATGAGGGAACTTCTGGAGCCCTCGCTTCTGCGCGTCACCATCGAAAATCTCAGGAAAGAAGGCATCGCGGAACTCAAGAAGGCCATGGAGGCCCATCTCTCGGCGGAGCGGGACTTTTATTCGAAGGAGCGGCTTTTCAAGAACAAGGAGTTTCACCTCACGCTTGCGTCCCTTTCGGGAAAAGAGACGCAGATCCGCATCCTTCAGAACCTTTTCGACGTTCTGTTCCTCAAGTACGGCGGGCTTCCCAGCACATCGCTCACGGCGACCGATCAGGAGCACCAGGCCATCTTCGACAGCGTCGCCATGCGAAGCCTGGACCGGGCCCAACGGGTGCTGAAAAATCACATCACCAACGTCAAGACCCAGTTTTTATCCAGCGTCCGGAAGATGCTGGCGGAACAGGAAAAGGCAGTCTTCTAAGAAGAACAAATTTTGAATAATACATCACAGAACGAGGAGATGACACCATGGGACTAATGACAAAAGATCAATACATTGAATCCATCCGCGCAATGAAACCCACGGCCTATATGTTCGGAGAGCGCCTCACCAATGTCGTGGACAATCCCCGCATCAGGGCCGGCATCGAGGCGACCGGGGCTACCTATGAAATGGCCATGAAGCCGGAAAACCGGGACCTCTTCACGACCGTGAGCCCGCTGATAAACGAACCGGTAAGCCGCTTCACGCTGCCGCCGTCCAGTATCGAAGACCTCGTGGCCCGCGTAAAGATCAACCGGAAAATGGCAAATTACGTCGGCACCTGCCATCAGCGCTGCACGGGGCTGGACTGCCTTTCCACCCTTTCCATCGTCACCTACGACATCGACAAGAAATACGGCACAACGTACAATAAAAATTTCATCGAATTCCTGAAAAACATGCAGAAGAACGATCTCGCCGCAAATGCGGGGGTCACCGACGTCAAGGGAGACCGCTCCCTGGCTCCGCACGAGCAGATTGACAAGGACATGTTCCTCCGCGTTGTTGAGAAGAATGACAAGGGCATCGTCGTGCGCGGAGCGAAGGCCCACCAGACAGGTTCCTTATCAGCCCACGAGATAATCGTTCTCCCCACAAGGGCAATGGGCAAGGCGGACAAGGACTACTCAATAGCCTTCGCAATCCCCTCCGACACGAAAGGTCTCATCCATGTGATCGGCCGGTCCACGCTGGACAAGCGAGAGATTGAGGGCTGCGACATAGGAAATGTCTATTATTCCAAGTATTGTCCCACGCTCATCTTCGACAATGTGTTCGTCCCCTGGGAGCGTGTCTTCATGTGCGGGGAAACGGAGTTCGCCGTCGAAATGGTGATCCGCTTCTCATCGTTCCACCGTCAGAGTCACGGCGGATGCAAGTCCGGCCGGATCGACTGCATGATCGGAACCGCGCTGACTCTCATGGAGTACAACGGGACAACCAAGATGAGTCATCTGAGACAGAAGATTATCGACATGATTCACCGGGCCGAGACTCTCTACGGCTGCTGTCTGGCATCTTCCTATGAAGGATACAGGGAACCCTCGGGAACCTACTTCATCGACACGGTGCTCGCCAACGCATCAAAAATTCATGAGGGCAAGGAACTGGCCGAGGCCATCCGGCTCATGGTGGACGCCTGCGGAGGATACGTTGCCGACCTGCCTTCCGACAGAGATTTCGAGAACCCCGAGATCGGCGATCTGCTGAGAAAATACATGAAAGGCGTCGACAGCGTACCGGTAGAAAACCGGGTGAAGATGTACCGGCTAGCGGAAAAGCTGGCACTCGAAAGCGCCGATTCCATTTCCGACATTCACGGCGGCGGCTCGCCGGAGGCTCATCGTGTTACCATCTTCCGGGAGACCGACCTGGAGAGCAAAAAGAAGGCTGCGAAACGCCTGGCAGGTGTAAAAGACTGAGTGGGAAAGGAAAATTTGATTTTAAGAATCAGGGCCGGGAATTCCCGGCCCTTTCATTTTTCAGGACAGGATGAAATCAACCTTAGTTAAACTGGGAGCAAATCCACACATGAAAAGATTTCGGTCCATGCACGCCGAGAGTGAGAACCTTCTCGATATCCGCCGTGCGGCTGCATCCGCTCACCAGGACAAAATGCCTGTCGTTCTTTGCAGCGGCGAAAGCCTGCTGCATATCAGCCTTCAGAGCTTCCCGAGGAACCAGCACCAGATGAATGCGGGGCAGAAGAGAAAGGACATCGGGCTGCCCCTTCGTCGTGCGAAGCAGACTGGTTCCCGTCTCCGGAAGCGCGGCATCAGCAACGGTAATCCCGAGATCGCAATCTGCCAGCCGCCGCCTGTCGCTCTCGGGTGAAACGATGTCCACTCCTGACCGCTTGAGCAGCTCAGTCACCCCGTGACTTTCATGAAAAGGATGGCCGCTCAGGACCGCCGTCCGGACGCCTTCATCCCGTATGAGCGCCTCGAGGGCGCGGACGAATTCATCCTGACTCCGGATATTCAGGGCACGACCGCTGAGTCTCTCGACTTCCCGGATCATCCTTTCCACCTCAAGATCCGGTGTTTCAGCATTTCTCGGCGAAAACCTCGCGGAATCGGGAAGCGGAGGAATGGTTGAGGCGGCTGACGATCCCAGAGCCGACCGCAATGCCGCAAAGATTTTTTCTCTTGTCGGACTGTATTTGCTCATTCATTTACCCCCGTTTCCTTTTTTTTCTTTCTTGATTTCCACCACGCGCGGAAATCGCCTTCGGGTGCCGGAAAGGGCCTGGACATGGTCCAGCGGTCAAGCGGGGCGGGCATGCTTTTAATCCAGTCGCCGTCTCTGCGGTTCTCCAGCAGGACATTTCCCAGACGCGCGGCCACCCTGTAGAGAAGGGGAGACTCCATCACGTATCGGCCCGCCCTGGCGGCTGTTCTTATTTTCCCTGAAACGGAGGGCGACTCGACATCATCGCCTTCCACGCATCGCCTTCGCAGATGCAGGAGGATCTCGGTAATCGGAATCATGACTGGACAGATCTCGGAGCAGGCGCCGCAAAGTGTGGAAGCAAAAGTAAGTCCCCCGGCCGCCCCGGTCCCGAGAAGGAGGGGCGTGAGAATGGATCCTATGGGACCCGGATAAACCGCCCCGTAGGCATGGCCTCCCACCTGATTATAGACCGGGCATATATTCATGCATGCGCCGCAGCGGATGCACGCAAGCGCTTCACGCGCCTTCTCGTCCGCAAGAATCCGCGACCGGCCGTTGTCCAGCAGAACCAGGTGAAACTCCTTAGGTCCGCCCTCCCGGACGCCCGTTATAAAAGTATTGTAAGCGGTGATCTTGCTCCCGCTTACACTTCGCGCGAGCAGCTTGAGCATCACAGCCGCGCTCTCCCAGTCCGGAAGGATCTTCTCGATCCCCACAATTGCGATGTGAACCGGGGGAAGCGACGTGCACATTCTCCCGTTGCCCTCGTTCGTCACCAGTACCAGCGTTCCCGTTTCAGCTATCAGAAAGTTGCCGCCTGAAATCCCCATACCGGCGCTGAGAAATTCCTCACGGAGAACCTTTCGGGCGATCTCGGTCAACATTCCGGGATCTGGTGTCGTTTCCACCTTGAGCTTCTCGCGGAAGAGATCGGCGATCTCCTCCTTCGTCATGTGCAGCGCAGGCGCGGTGATATGGGATGGACGCTGACCGGCCATCTGCACGATGAACTCTCCCAGGTCCGTCTCGTAAACGCTGATCCCGCGATTCTGGAGTGCATGGTTCAGCTCGATCTCCTCCGTCACCATGCTCTTGACCTTGACGATATTGCGGACGCCGTGCCGTGACGCAATGTCCAGAACGATGCTGTGGACTTCTTCCGCATCTCTGGCCCAGTGAACCTGACCGCCCGCAGCGACGACTTTTTCCTCCGCCATGGCGAGATAACGGTCCAGATTCATCATCGCGTGCATGCGCAGATCATGGCCTGCCCTTCTCAACTTCTGCCAGCTCTCCTCGCCGAATTCCCTGACTACCTCAGCGCGTTTTACCAGGGCCGTCCGTGCGCTCTTCTGCGTCGCCGCCACCATCGCCGGCGACATGCTCCGGGTATTCCCTCGAAAATCGATTTTCGCCGTCTTTTCCATCACGCCGCACCTCCCATTGCCAGTATGTCGATGAGATGCACCGCCTGTATGTTCGAATTCATTTTCTGCAGACCGCCGCGGATGTTGATGAGGCAGCCGGGTTCGCTCACCACTACATACTCCGCATCGGAGGCCATTATGTTCCTCACCTTGGCATCCATTATGGCCATGGAAACTTCCGGATAGACGACGCTGAATATACCCCCGAAGCCGCAGCAGGTCTCCGCCTCGTTCAGCGGAACGAGGTCAAGCCCCCGGATGCCGCGAAGCAGAATCTCTTGCTCCCAGCGCACACCTAGTCCACGCGTCAGATGACAGGGCGAATGACAGGCCACCCGGTGAGGAAAGGACGCCCCGAGGTCCGTCACCTTCAGGACATTCACCAGAAACTGGCTGAATTCAAAGGCGCGGCCTGCGATTTTCACAGCCTCTCTGTGCTCGTCCGATCCCTCCGGAAACATGGCCGGATAGCGATGCTTCACGAACTCGAGGCACGATCCAGACGGAGCGACGATATACCCTTCCGCAGGTGCGAACACCTTCATCCACCTGATGGCCATTTCGCGGCCTTCCTTCTGAAAACCGCTGTTGTAAAAGGGCTGGCCGCAGCAGGTCTGTTTCTCGGGGAACTCGCAGGTGACGCCTATTCTCTCCAGTATCCCCACCATTCTCTGAAGCATGGGGGACAGAAAATTCTCGCCCAGACAGGTGACAAACAATTGCACTTTCATGAAAGATTCCTCGTGGGGTTTTGCCGCTGCTTGCGTCCGCTTGACCGGCTGTGCCGCCGTTCATCGTGCGCCTCACGCGACAGGATGGATAAAAAAAGGGAGAAGAAGTCCATTGTTGTTCGCTTCTTCCCCCTTTTCAAATTAGGCCGTAAGTTTAACCGGCGATCACCTTCAGCAGCGGGTTGGCATAAAGGATGATGAGCGAAACAACGAGCGCGTAAATCGCAACGGATTCCGTCATCGCCAGACCGACCATCATGGTCAGCATTATCTTGCCCTGTGCCTCGGGGTTTCTGCCGACTGCGTTAGCGCTTCCGCTTGTCGCCTGACCCATTCCGAGACCGGTACCGATTGTCCCCAGTCCCATGGCGAGGCCGGCGGCGATAAGAGCGCATCCAACTACAATCGCCTTGGTGTAATCAATGGTGCCCGCAGAGGCGCCGGCAGCCTGAGCGGCCATGGCCAGCGGAGCGAACAGCATGACCACCAGAAGGCTGAAAAGAGCCGATACAAACATCTTCGCAAATTTTGCCATAGTGACCATCCTTTCTTTGATTGTTAGCTTCCCGTGATTTACCCTTTTCCGCAATAAAAGATTCGAAATATCCCCCCGCTTCACCACCACCTTTCAACTTTTTCAAAGCGGAAACTCCCCCTCTTCAGGGGAGCTTGCGCTCGGCCTTCTTTAACCGCACGAAAAAAAATTGTCAAGAATTATTTGGTTATGTTAATAAGGGTCCGGGGATCAAAATTATTCGAGCGTTCAGGAAATCAAGTGAATGACAGACGTTGAAGCACGCACCGGCAAGCAGAAAGCCGAAGCGATGTTACCGGAACAGATAGACAATAAGATCGGGCAGACCGTCCAGGGTGACATCCCTCTCGCGAACAGGCCTTACGCCGTTATCGCAGAGATGGTCGGATGCGATGAAAAGACGATCATCGAAACCCTCCGGGAGCTTCTGGACAGGGGAACGATCCGCAAGTTCGGCGCCGTTCTCAGACACGAGAAGGCCGGGTATCGCCGGAATGCCATGGTAGTCTGGGCCGTGCCCGCCGGAGAAACGGAGAAGGCGGGGCGAGCCCTGGCCTCCTTCGGGGAAGTTACGCACTGCTACGAGAGAAAGCCCGCCTTCGAAGGACGATACAATCTCTTCACCATGGTTCACTTCCGGGACGACGACCCTGAGGAGGGGGTAAGGATACTCGCACGGGCGGCAGGGATTTGGGATTACATGATTCTCCGGAGTGTCGAGGAGTTCAAGAAAACGAGCATGGCATACTTTTAAAACACGATGAACGTTGAATTGTGAATTGTGAACAGCAAAAAGTCTTTTTCTTTTTTAACCGCTCACCGTTCACCGTTTACTATTTTAATGTTAAGGCGGGGATGACATCGTCGGCTTTTTCTACCAAGACACAGTCTCGAAGCGTGGGCGGAAAAACTGTTTAACGTACTCTTTCAATGGAAAACACATGAAAAGAAATATTGACCTGTTCGAGGAGGCGCGGAAATTCATTCCCGGAGGCGTGAACAGCCCGGTTCGGGCCTTCAGGGCAGTGGAATCCACGCCGGTCTTCATCCGGCGGGCAGCGGGCTCCAAGGTCTACGACTCGGAAGGAAAGGAATACATCGACTATGTTGCCTCCTGGGGTCCCATGATACTGGGACACGCCCACCCTGCCGTTGTCGAAGCCGTTCGCAAGACGGCTGAAGATGGAACGAGTTACGGGGCGCCGACGGAGCTGGAAATCGAAATGGCCCGGATGCTGATCGAGGCCTTCCCCTCCATGGAAATGGTTAGAATGGTAAGCTCCGGCACCGAGGCCACCATGAGCGCCATCCGCCTCGCCCGCGGTTTCACGGGACGCAACAGGATCATCAAGTTCGATGGATGCTATCACGGCCACGCAGACTCCCTGCTTGTCCGGGCCGGCTCCGGCGTCGCGACTCTTGGCATACCGGGAAGCCCGGGGATACCGGCAGGACTGGCGGAATTGACAATAACCCTTCCCTTCAACAACCTGGAAGCCTTCCGCGCGGCCGTTGACCTGCACGGTGAAGATGTCGCCTGCGTCATCGTGGAACCAGTAGCTGGAAACATGGGCGTTGTTCCGCCATTTCCCGGCTTCCTCGAAGGGCTGAGAGAGATCACCTGGAAACGCGGCATTATTCTAATCTTCGACGAGGTTATCACGGGATTTCGTCTGGCATACGGCGGCTGGCAGAGCCTCCGGGGAATAGAACCGGACATGACCTGCCTCGGAAAAATAATCGGCGGGGGTCTTCCAGTGGGAGCCTTCGGTGGGCGACAGGATATCATGGAGAAGCTTGCTCCGATTGGACCTGTCTATCAGGCGGGGACGCTCTCAGGAAATCCACTTGCCCTGGCAGCCGGGATCGCAACACTGAAGATACTTAGAAACGGAGACTTTTACGAAAGCCTGGAGAATCGCACCTCCGGTCTCTGCGAAGGAATGAAAAAGCTCTTCTTGAAGAAAGGCCTTCCCGTAACACTGAACAGAGAAGGATCCATGTTCACTTTCTTTTTCACGGAGGGATCGGTTCATGATTACGAATCGGCCGCCAGGAGTGACACGCGGCTCTTCGCGAGATACTTCAGGAACATGATCGATGCCGGTATCAGCATGGCACCCTCTCAGTTCGAGGCCGCCTTTGTCTCCACGGCACATACCGATGAGGACTTTGAGAAGACTCTGGACGCATGCTCGAGAGCGCTGACGAAGCTCTGAACGCTCCGCCCGCCGCCCCTTAGAAACGCAAGAGAACAGCAGCAGGAATGCAGAAAAATACCATGAAAAAAAGACTGACTCTGGACGCGCTCAAGAAAAAGAAAGAAAAGATTGCAGTCGTGGGACTTGGCTATGTGGGACTGCCGCTGGCCGTGCAGCTCGCCCGGCATTTCTCGGTTGTCGGCTACGACATTGAAAAGAGACGAATCGTGGAACTGAAAGAGGGACTTGACAGGACGAAAGAAGTCTCCAGGAGCGAACTGCGGAAAACAACCGTCTCATGGAGCTCCAAATCCTCGGACCTGAAGGCGTGCCGGCTTATCATCGTTACAGTGCCGACCCCCATCGATGAATCCCGTATCCCCGATCTCAGCCACATCCGTCAAGCCGCTTCCGTGATCGGCCGGAATCTCGCACCCGGCTCATGCGTCGTTTTCGAATCGACCGTTTATCCCGGCGTCACGGAAGACATCTGCGTTCCACTTCTCGAGAGCGGATCGGGGATGAAGCTCGGCAGGGATTTCACGGTTGGCTACTCCCCCGAACGGATCAACCCCGGCGACAGGAAGCACAAAATCGAAACAATCACCAAGGTTGTCTCCGCGTCGGACGATGAGACCCTGAGTCTCCTTGAAGGTGTTTACGGAACCATAGTGAAAGCCGGCATCCACAGGGCTTCCTCGATCCGGGTCGCCGAAGCGGCCAAGGTAATCGAAAACACCCAGAGAGATCTCAACATAGCCCTGATGAATGAGCTTTCCATAATCTTCAACCTGCTCGGCATCGACACTACCGAGGTCCTGGAAGCGGCCGGTACCAAGTGGAACTTTCTGCCCTTCCGTCCCGGCCTCGTGGGCGGGCACTGCATCGGCGTCGATCCCTACTACCTGACCTTCAAGGCGGAGATGGCCGGCTATCACCCCGAAATGATACTGGCGGGACGGCGCATAAACGACAACATGGGCAAATATGTGGCTGAAAAGACCGTCAAGATGCTCATCGCCGCCGACAAGCCGGTCCGCGGCTCCAGGGTAGCCCTACTTGGTCTTACTTTTAAGGAGAACATCCCCGACCTCAGAAACACCCGGGTCATCGATATCGTCCGCGAACTGGAAGACTACGGAGCAGAGGTTCTAGTCCATGACCCTCTCGCGGACGCAGGGGACGCGAGGAAGCTTTACGGAATAAAACTTCAATCGTTTGACAGTCTGCGAAATGTCCACGCCGTAATCGTAGCGGTCGCTCATGAAGAATACCGGCTGCGGGGGCTCAGGAAGCTGGCGGAACTTTGCGTCGACAGGGCACCGCTTGTCATCGACATCAAGGGACTCTTCGAACCCGGCGAGGCGCGCGCTCTCGGCATCCGATACTGGCGGCTGTGAAACATAATGTCCGCGGCTGACGGCTGCACGAAAAAGCGGAAAAAGGAGACAGAATGAAAAAGGCATTTATAACAGGAATCACGGGACAGGACGGTTCTTACCTCGTCGAATTCCTCCTGTCGAAGGGATACGAAATCCACGGGCTCATCCGGAGATCCAGCACCTTCAACACGGACCGAATCGACCACCTTTACACGGACCTGCATGACCCGGAGGCCCGCATGTACTTACACTACGGCGATCTATCCGTATCGGGACAGATGACGGATCTCCTCGCCGACATCCGGCCGGATGAGATCTATCATCTCGGCGCCCAGAGCCACGTAAGGGTCAGCTTCGACATGCCCGAGTACACCGGCGACGTCACCGGCCTCGGAACCCTGCGTCTTCTGGAAGCCATTCGCAAGACCGGCATCCGGGCTAAGTTCTATCAGGCCTCATCGAGCGAAATGTTCGGGGCGGCTCCGCCGCCGCAGAGCGAGACCACACCATTCGAGCCTCAGAGTCCCTACGCGGCCGCCAAGGTCTACGCCTATTACATGGTGAAGAACTACCGAAAAGCATATGACATCTTCGCCTGCAACGGCATCCTCTTCAATCACGAATCCCCGCGCAGGGGCGAAACCTTCGTGACGCGGAAAATCACGCGTGCGGCGACCCGCATCAAGCTGGGCCTGAAGAACAAGCTCTATCTCGGCAACCTCGAAGCCCGCAGGGACTGGGGATTTGCCGGCGATTTCGTGGAAGCAATGTGGCTAATGCTCCAGCAGAATGAGCCCGATGATTTCGTAATCGCCACGGGGGAAACCCATTCGGTCAGGGAATTCGTCGAAAAAGTCTTCAGCCGGCTGGACCTCGATTACAGGAAATACTTGGAGATAGACCCGAGGTATTTCCGGCCGACGGAGGTGGACGTCCTGCTCGGCGACGCCTCCAAGGCCAGGAAGAAACTGGGATGGACTCCAAGGGTGAGCTTCGATCAGCTGATAGACATGATGATAGCTGCCGACCTGGAGCTCGCCGAGAAGGAAAAGACGCTCCGCGACGCGGGTTACGAACGGGTGGAGAAGCGAGGGATATGACCGGCGATCTGAGTGGAAAGCGCATAGTAGTTACGGGCGGAAAGGGTTTCCTGGGTCGCCATGTCGTCCGGGAACTCGAGGATAGGGGCTGCAGGGAGGTGCTGACCTTCAGCTCCGCAGAATACAATCTTGTCCGCTGTGAAGACGTGAGGCGGATGTATGACGAACTCAAACCACGGATCGTAATCCACCTTGCCGCAAGAGTGGGCGGCATCGGTTACAACCGGGAAAACCCGGCCACGCTTTTTTATGACAATCTCATGATGGGTGTCCAGCTTATCCATGAGGGATATCTGCGGAAGATAGAGAAATTCGTCGCCGTCGGGACAATATGCGCTTACCCGAAATTCACTCCCGTTCCCTTCCGGGAGGAAGATCTCTGGAACGGTTACCCCGAGGAGACCAACGCCCCCTATGGCCTGGCCAAGAAGATGATGCTCGTTCAGTCTCAGTCCTACCGCAGGCAGTACGGGTTCAATTCAATTTTTCTCCTTCCCGTGAATCTCTACGGGCCGTGGGACAACTTCGATCCGGAATCGTCCCACGTCATCCCCGCCCTAATCAAGAAATGCGTCGATGCAGTCCGCAGGGGAGACAGCAAAATCGTGGTCTGGGGAACGGGAAAGCCGACCCGTGAATTTCTGTATGTGGAAGACGCCGCCCGCGCCGTCGTTCTCGCCGCCGAGAAATACAACGGCAGCGAGCCGGTCAACTGCGGCGCAGGTTTCGAGATTTCAATCCGGGAACTCGCCGAGCTCATAGCAGAGCTCACAGGTTTCCGGGGCCGTCTCGTATGGGATGAGACCCGTCCGGACGGTCAGCCCCGCCGCATGCTGGACACCCGGAGGGCGTTAGAGGCTTTCGGCTTCGAGGCAAAAACGGATTTCCGGGAGGGGCTCCGGAAAACCATTCAATGGTATAAAAATGAGACAAAGGGATAAAGGATGAGGGCAAAAGGCTCGAAATGCCGGACGCCTGGAGGCTGATAAAGGACAGTGTCCTTTTCCGCCCTTCGCCCCTTGAGCCTTTCGCCTTTTATAATTGACTTTACAGGCCGTATATGCTAAAAGGCGCGCGTCCATGGAGAAGGACACAAAGAACTATCTGATTCAATTGACTTATGCCAGCAGTGTCGGTTTTGCGATGGTTCTGGCCGTCTTCGGCAGCCTTCTCGTCGGGACGTGGCTGGACCGGAAGTTTGGAACAGGATACAAGCTCACCCTGCTCTTTTTCATCGTCGGAATAGCCGTAGGGTTAAGGAACATTTACGTTATCATAAAGAAAAACTTCCCCGACGAGGGGGAGGACGTTCAAAGGCGCATCAAGGTTGAACCCCACAGAAAAAGACCCCCTCCAAAAAAAGCTTGAGATCAGGAACTGGATCGGGCTCGGCACGCTGCTCCTTCTGAGCGTCATCTTCATGTCCCTGGATTTCACCCTCGGCATTCTGATCGGCGGCCTAATCAGCATCGCCAATTACTACTGGCTCTATCTCAGTCTGCGAAAGGCCTTCCGTCAGCTTTCCGACAGCACGAAGACCACCATAATGGTCAAGTACTATATCCGCTTCGCCCTGACGGGCGTCGTGCTATACATCGTAATCACCCGGACCCCGGCCGATGTGATAGGTCTGCTCGTGGGGCTCTCCGTGGTGGTGATAAACATCGTCGTCTCGGCGGTGCTCGAAGTCTCAAAAGACCATATCCTGAAGACCAAGGAGGTTAAGTAAAACAGATGCATTCCTTTCTATATCTCGAGTGGATACCATTTCCGGCGCATGTGACCTACACCTGGTTCACCATGCTCTTTCTTGCGACCATATCATTTCTCGCGACGCGCAGGATGGACATCTATCCCAACAAGGTGCAGAACGTGATGGAAGTCGTCGTAGGCGCCCTCGACAATCTCCTGCTCGAAACCATGGGACCCCACGGCAAGGCATATTTCCCGCTCATCGCAACGCTGGGGCTCTTCATTCTCACATCCAACCTCATCGGTCTTATTCCGGGGTTCGAGTCACCCACGTCCAATCTTAACACCACGGTGTCGATGGCTCTCTGTGTCTTTTTCATGACCCACATAGTGGGAGTTAAAATCCACGGCATCAAGTATCTAAAACAGTTCATGGGGCCTGTGTGGTGGCTCACGCCGCTCATGATGCCCATCGAAATCGTCAGCCATCTCTCAAGGCCGCTTTCCCTCTCCGTGCGGCTCTTCGGCAACATACAGGGAGGCCACATCGTTCTGGCGGTGCTTTTCATCCTCGTTCCCCTGCTGGTGCCGCTGCCCATACTCATTTTGAAGATATTCATCTCCATCATTCAGACGCTGGTCTTCGTGCTTCTCTCAATGATGTACATAGCCGGGGCGATGGAGGAGCACCACTAATCAACAGAGGACGGACTCCAAACAAAAAGGCCGGAATGTTTTTCATCCCGGCCTTTTTTCTTTTCTTTTGCCCTTCGCCCTGAGCCTTTCACCCGGCTCATCTATACCAGTGAAAATCAATGCCGTATTTCTTCGCCCGGTAAGCGAATTTCCTCTCCGTGACACCGAGTATCTTGGCTGCCTTCGCCATGTTCCCCCGCGTGCTCTTGAGGGCGTCTATCATCCTTTCCCTCTCCAGAATCTCAACGGCTTCCTCCATGGAAGAACCGGGGGCGTGGTCCTTTTCCTTGACCGCCTGGATCGACGGCGGGAGATGATAGCTCTGGATCACATTCTCCTCGCAGAGAAGCACCGCCCGCTCGACGCAGTTCTCAAGCTCACGGACATTGCCCGGCCAGTGGTACTGCATGAGCATGTCTATAGTGGTTCTCGAAAAACTACGTATGTCCTTCTGGTTTTCCGCTGCGTACTTTTCCAGGAAATAATCGGCCAGGAGGAGAATATCCGTCCTGCGCTCTCTGAGCGGCGGCATATAGATAGGGAAGACATTCAGGCGGTAATAGAGATCGTCCCGGAATTCGGCTTTTTCGACGGCTTCTTCCAGGTTCTTGTTTGTCGCCGCTATGATCCGGACATCGGACTTCAGCGTCTGAGTACCCCCGACCCGTTCGAATTCCTTTTCCTGTATGGCCCTCAGCAGTTTGACCTGAACGTCCAGGCCGATGGCTCCGATCTCATCGAGAAAGATGGTCCCCCTGTTCGCCAGCTCAAGTTTCCCGACTTTCTGGCGGATCGCACCGGTGAAGGCTCCCTTCTCATGGCCGAACATCTCGCTTTCAATCAGGCTTGACGGGAGCGCCGCGCAGTTCACCTTCACGAACGGATTCTTCGCGCGGGGGCTTGCATAGTGAATGGCGCTCGCCACCAGTTCCTTCCCCGTCCCGCTTTCGCCCCGGATCAGCACCGTGGCGTTGCTGCGGGAAACCTGGGAAATCATCTGAAAGACCTCTTTCATCTTGTTGCTGTTTCCCACGATGTTCGTGATACGGTATTTGCGGGAAAGCTCATCCCGGAGCCTCTGGTTTTCCTGCCTGAGACGCTCCTGTTCCAGGTAAATCGTTTCAAGGTTGATGACCTGTTGCGCGATCATCGCGGCTACGATGGAAAGGAGCCGTTCACCGTCGGCAAGCGAATAGGACTCGTCATAAACGCGGTCCACGCTGAGGGCGCCCACAACCTGCGTGCCTTTCTTGACGGGAACGCAGATGAAAGAAAGTTCTTTATCGGCCTCGGCTCTCCGGGTGGCCGTACGGTTCAGGAACAGCGGCTCCTGGCTGATCTTGGACACGATCACGGCCGTTCCCGTCTCAATTACCCGGCCCGTCACCCCTTCCCCGACCTTGTACTTTCCCCTTTCAATGGCCCCCCTGGAGAGACCGTGCGCGACCTCTATACTGATTTCGTTTCTAAGCGGATTCAGGATTGTGATTGTTCCCCGCATCATCCCCAAGGAGGTGGACAGGATCTCAAGGACGCGGTAGAGCGACGCCTTGAGGTCGAGGCTGGCGTTTAGGGCCTGACTGATGTCGTAAAGGAGTCTCAGTTCCTCGATGTTGTTCGCCGGCATGGCTACATCTCCTTTCACGGCTTTTCCAGACAGAGTTTCGAAAAATCATCTTCGGGCTCAAGCGGGTATCGGCCATCGAAGCAGGCCAGACAGAAATGATCCGCCGGAAGACCCGTCGCCTCTATCATCCCTTTCATGCTCAGGTAACAGAGACTGTCGGCCCCGATGTACCTCCTTATCTCCTCGACGGTGTGCTCACAGGCAATCAGTTCCCCCTTAGTGGAAAAATCAATCCCGTAAAAGCAGGGGTACCGGTGGGGAGGACAGCTTATCATCATGTGAATCTTTTCCGCGCCCGCCTGTCTCAGTGTCTTGATCCTCATCCTGCTGGTGGTGCCCCGGATGATGGAATCCTCTATGATCACAACCCGCTTTCCCTTCAGGAGACCGCGGACGGGATTGAGCTTCACCTTCACGCCGAAATCCCTCATTGCCTGGGACGGCTCGATGAACGTTCGCCCCACGTAATGGTTCCGGATCACTCCCATTTCCAGTGGAATGCCTGAGGCCTGACAGTATCCGATGGCGGCGTAGCTCCCCGAGTCGGGAAGCGGCATGGCGAAATCGGCTTGCAGCGGATATTCCTCGGCCAGCCGCTTTCCCAGCTTTTTGCGGACATCGTATACGTTCCTGCCGAAGATATTGCTGTCCGGTCGGGCGAAATAGATGAATTCGAATATGCAGAAACTCTTCCGTCGCTCGGAAAAGGGTTTGATGGATCTCAGTCCCGCCCCGTCGATGATGACGATCTCGCCCGGGTCGACGTCGCGGATGTATTCCGCATCTATGAGATCAAGGGCGCAGGTCTCGGAAGCGACCACCCATGCCTCCTTCAGCCTTCCCAGGCAGAGCGGACGCCAGCCGTTCGGGTCGCGTACGGCTATAAGCTGATCATCCGTCATCAAAACGCAGGAATATGCCCCTTTTATCTCCAGCATGGTCCTGGCAAGAGCCTCCTCGATGCCATGCTGAATGTTGCGCGCAATCAGGTGAACTATGATCTCGCTGTCCATCGTGGTCTGGAAGATTGACCCCCTTTGCTCAAGTTCGCTTCGAAGACGCCTGGCGTTGATGAGATTGCCGTTATGACCGATGGCCAGAGTCTTCCCGGAATGATGGACCACAAAGGGTTGGGCGTTTTTCTCAACCGAAGACCCCGTCGTGGAGTAGCGCACGTGGCCCATGGCGACGTGACCGGGAAGGCCGTTGAGCACCTCTTCGCTGAAGACATCCGTCGCCAGCCCCATCTGCTTGTAAACCCGCACCGATTTTCCCGTCGAGGCCGCTATACCCGCACTTTCCTGTCCCCGGTGCTGCAGGGCGTAAAGACCGAAGTATGTTAGCTTCGCCGCGTCCTCATGTCCGTATATGCCGAAAACGCCGCAGGACTCCCTCGGTCCGCCGCGCTCCACCAATGCGCCGGTTACCGCCTTTTTTTCTCTAGTCGTTTCACGCATCGCGTACCCCGAGCAATTTACCCCTCCTGTCCGTTCCTCCACCGTGATACTCCTGCAGGGAACGCACTCCGAGAGTCTCCCCTCTGAGTGTCTCTATCGCCGAAGCCATCGCCCAGGCTCCCGCAAGAGTCGTGGAATAAGGTATGCCATACCTGAGCACGGTCCTTCTGATGGTGCCGGAACCCTCACTGCTCTTTCTCCCCGATGCCGTATTGATGACCATCTGGATATCCCCGTTCTTGATGTAATCCACGACATGGGGCCGCCCTTCGGCAATCTTCTTCACCTGTTGATTGGCGATGCCCGCTCTTTCCAGGTGCCGCGATGTTCCCGCAGTGGCCAGGATCCTGAACCCCATATCGAAGAGTTTCCTGACCACCGGCAGGACCCGATCCTTGTCGGCATCCCGCACGCTGACGAAGACGGCACCCTCCACGGGAAGATTTTGGTTTGCAGCTAACTGAGCCCGTGCGAAAGCGCCGCCGAAGGTCTCATCGATGCCCATCACCTCGCCGGTCGATTTCATTTCAGGTCCGAGGATAATGTCCACACCGGGGAAGCGATCGAAGGGAAATACGGATTCCTTTACGGACACGTGCCGCGGCTCCACCTCCCTTGTCAAACCCAGCTCCTTCAGACTCCGCCCGAGCATCACCCGGGTGGCAAGCCGCGCCAGCGGTATCCCCGTAGCCTTGCTGACAAAAGGTACGGTCCGGGACGCCCGCGGGTTGACCTCGAGGACATAGATCTGCTCGCCCTTCACCGCAAACTGAATATTGATCAATCCAACAACACGAAGTTCTCCGGCCAGGGCGCGGGTCTGCGCCTTTATCTGTTCAATAATCCCCACCGGCAGTGTGTGGGGGGGCAGGACGCAGGCGCTGTCGCCGGAGTGGATACCCGCCGCCTCAATGTGCTCCATGATCCCGCCGATTACGGTCGTCTGACCGTCGGAGATGGCATCCACGTCGATCTCAACAGCATCTTCGAGAAACTTGTCTATCAGGATGGGATGCTCCGGCGAGGCCAGCATCGCCCGTCGTGTGAAGTCTTCCAGAGAGGGTCTGTCATAGGCAATCTGCATGGCCCGGCCTCCAAGAACGTAAGACGGTCTTACAACGACGGGAAGACCTATCTTTTCCGCAACATGCACTGCCTCCTCCACGCCCATGGCCGTTCCATTCTCAGGCTGCACAAGGCCCAGTTTTTTCAGCAGGGCCCGGAACAGCTCTCTGTCTTCCGCCCGCGCGATGCTCTTCGGCGGGGTGCCGATGATGGGCACACCTGCCTGATCCAGGGCCGCGGCGAGATTCAGCGGGGTCTGACCGCCGAACTGAACTATTACGCCGTCCGGCTTTTCGGCTTCCACGATGTTCAGGACATCTTCCTTCGTGAGGGGTTCGAAATACAGTTTGTCGGAGGTGTCATAGTCCGTGCTAACGGTCTCTGGATTGCTGTTCACCATTATGCTCTCGATCCCCTCCTCCCTGAGCGCGAAGGATGCCTGGACGCAGCAGTAGTCGAACTCTATACCCTGACCTATACGGTTTGGACCTCCCCCCAAAATCATGACCTTTTTCTTCCCGGAGACCCGGACCTCATTTTCCTTTTCGTATGTGGAGTAATAATACGGCGTATAGGCCTCGAACTCGGCGGCACAGGTGTCCACCAGCTTATACACCGGCTCGATGCCGAGACGTTTGCGCGCGGCCCGTGCGTCATCATCGGAAATGCCTACAAGATGGGATATCTGGATATCGGAGAATCCGGCTGTCTTCGCCTTTCGGAACAGTTCTTCCGGCAGGGGATTACCGCGGAGGCGTATCTCCTCTTCCGTTCCAATTATCTGCTGCATCTGATTTATAAACCATGGATCTATGCCCGTTAAGGAATGGATGGTCTGCAGGTCCATTCCGGCCTTCAGGGCATAGCGGAGATAAAAGATGCGCTGAGAGTTCGGCGTGATAAGCTTCCGCCTGATTTCCTCTATACCCGGCGGGGTTCCTCCCTGTTCAAATCGCCCCCTGCCATCGGCTCCGAAGCCGAAACGCCCGGTCTCAAGAGATCGCAACCCTTTCTGCAAGGCCTCCTTGAAAGTCCGTCCGATGGCCATGGTCTCTCCCACTGATTTCATCGACGTGGTGAGATAGTCCTCCGTCTCGGGAAATTTTTCAAAGGTCCAGCGGGGAATCTTGACCACGCAATAATCTATGGCGGGCTCGAAGGACGCCATCGTTTCCTTCGTGATATCGTTGGGAAGCTCATCGAGCGTGTAACCCACGGCCAGCTTGGCTGCAATCCGGGCAATCGGAAAACCCGTGGCTTTCGACGCAAGTGCGGAACTGCGCGAGACCCGGGGATTCATTTCAATAACCACCATCTCTCCGTCGGCCGGGTTAACGGCGAATTGAATATTGGACCCGCCCGTCTCGACGCCTATCTCGCGGATCACGGCGATGGCCGCGTCTCTCATGCTCTGGTATTCTCTGTCCGTCAGAGTCTGCGCAGGGGCGACGGTGATGCTGTCCCCCGTGTGAATGCCCATCGGATCGATGTTCTCGATGGAACAGATGATGACCACGTTGTCCATCAGATCCCTCATGACTTCAAGCTCGAATTCCTTCCAGCCGATGACGGACTCCTCGAGCATGATCTCATGAATGAGGCTGGCGTCCAGGCCCCATGCGGCAAGTAATTCAAGATCCTCCCGGTTATAGGCCACGCCGCTTCCCGTTCCCCCGAGGGTGAAGCTTGGGCGCACGATCACAGGGAACCCTATCTCCGCGGCGACGGCCCGGGCGCCAGCCATATCCCGTACTATGCCGCTCTTCGGCACCCTCAGGCCTATGCGCTTCATGGCCTCCCGGAAGAGATCTCTGTCCTCCGCCTTGCGGATGACATCGACTGTTGCGCCGAGCATCTCGACGCTGAACTTTTTCAGAATCTCCATCTCGGCCAGCTGAACGGCAGTATTCAGGCCCGTCTGGCCCCCCAGTGTGGGCAGAAGTGCCTGAGGTCTTTCCCGTTCGATGATCTTCGCTACCATGGAGGGAGTGATCGGCTCGATGTAGGTGCGATCGGCCATTCCCGGGTCGGTCATGATTGTCGCCGGATTGCTGTTCACCAACACGACCTCATAGCCCTCTTCTTTCAGGGCCTTGCAGGCCTGAGTGCCGGAATAATCGAATTCGCAGGCCTGGCTTATAATTATCGGCCCCGAACCGATGATCATGATTTTTCTTATGTCCGTTCGTTTGGGCATGGCCGTTAAAACAACCGATTGTTATGTCGAAAAACCGTCTCCCAAGGAGACGACATTGCAGTGTAAATGACGACTTTCTCAATAACCTCTCAGAGTTTTTTTGCCTCCTCCATCATCCTTATGAACTCATCAAAGAGGTAGGCTGCGTCGTGAGGACCGGCCGAGGCCTCGGGGTGATACTGAACGGAGAAAAGAGGAATACTGCGATGCCGCATTCCTTCCAGCGTCTGATCGTTGAGGTTCAAGTGGGTTATCTCCACGTCGGAATCCCGCAGGGATTCCATATCCACGCAAAACCCATGATTCTGAGTCGTGATTTCAACCCGCCCCGTCCTTAGATTCTTGACGGGATGATTCGCGCCGCGGTGGCCGAATTTCAGTTTGTATGTCTTCCCGCCGAGGGCGAGACCAAGGAGCTGCTGTCCCAGGCAGATGCCGAAGAGCGGAACCCTCCCCATCAGTCGCCGGATTGTTTCTACCGCATAGGTGATCGGTTCAGGATCTCCCGGGCCGTTTGAAAGGAGAACGCCGTCCGGCTTGAGTCCCCTTACCTCATCGGCGGATGTCCGGGCGGGAACTATGGTGACCCGGCAACCCCTTTCGGCAAGGCACCGCACGATGTTCCATTTGATACCGAAGTCAAGGGCCACGACATGAAATAGTTTCTCTCCGGCCTCTGGCCATTCATATGGTTTTTCGCAGGTTACTCCCTGAACGAGATCGCGCCCCACCAGGCCCGGCGAGGCGGCGGCCTTTGCGGCAAGCGAAACCGGATCGAGATCCTCCGTGGAGAGAATCCCCTTCATGGCCCCGGCCAGTCTCACATGCCGGGTCAGGGCACGGGTATCCACGCCCTCCACGCCGATGATCCCTTCTCTTTCCAGATAATCGGCGAGCGATATCCGGGAACGCCAGTTACTCGGCACCGGTTCATATTCCCTTACCACGAAGCCTTCCACCTGAATCTTCGATGACTCCATGTCCTCGTCGTTGATTCCGTAGTTTCCGATCAAGGGGTAGGTCATGCCGACGATCTGCCCCCGGTAGGACGGATCCGTCAGGATTTCCTGGTATCCCGTCATGCTCGTGTTGAAGACGACCTCGCCCAGAACTTCGCCTTTCCCGGCGAAGGCCCGGCCCTCGAACCACGTCCCGTCTTCCAACACCAGCACAGCTTTCATCAAAATAACTCTTTCTTTCGCCTTTCGCCCTTTGCCTTCAGTTCACCATTTCATCCTCACCTTCACTCCCCGCCGGCTCAATTCCTCCTTGATCTCACGGATGTGGTAAGTCTCGTAATGAACAATAGAGGCCACGAGGGCCGCGTCAGCCCTTCCCGCAGTCAGGACGTCATAAATATGATCGATGCTTCCCGCCCCGCCCGACGCTATGACCGGTATGCCGACGCTCCCGGAAATGAGCGGCGTGATTGTCATCTCGTAGCCCTCCTGCGTCCCGTCCGCATCGATGGAATTGAGACAGATCTCTCCCGCGCCCAGTTCTTCCCCCTTGCGGGCCCATTCCAGGGCGTCCATTCCCGTGAATGTGCGTCCCCCGTCGATGACCACTTCGTAGCCGGACGGGATGCGGGATGAAACCTCCACCTTCTTTACATCCATCCCGAGAACAATGCACTGGCTGCCGAAAGCCCTTGCGCCCTCGGCGATGACCGAGGGGTCAAGAACCGCGGCGCTGTTGACGCTCACCTTCTCTGCGCCCGCCAGGAGCACGGCGCGCATGTCGTCCAGGTCGCGGATTCCGCCGCCCACCGAAAAGGGAATAAAGATTTCCTCGGCGACTCGCCGGACGACATCGATCATGATGTCCCTTCTGTCGCTCGATGCCGTGATGTCATAAAAGACGATTTCGTCAGCCCCATCCTCGTAATAGAAGCGGGCCATCTCCACGGGATCGCCGATGTCGACGTTCTCCTTGAACTTGATCCCCTTGGTAGTCTTTCCGTCCCGTACGTCAAGGCAGGGAATGATTCTCTTGCTAAGCATGCCGGCCGTCCCAGGTGCAGAAATTTTTCAATATTCTGAGCCCCGCCCGGCCGCTTTTCTCCGGGTGGAACTGCATGGCGATCAGGTTTCTCAAACCAATAACGGAAGGGAATGTAATGCCGTAGTCCGTCACGGCGATTACCCTCTCCCTCTCCGCGGGCAGAGGAAAGTATGAGTGAACGAAAAAAAACTCATCGTCGGTCGTTATGCCTTCCATCACAGGGTGATTTCTCCTGAGAGTGAGCCCGTTCCAGCCCATGTGCGGTATCTTGAGCGCTCCATCCGTCAGCGATGACAGGGAGTCCGGAAATCTGACCACCTTCCCCGGAATCAGTCCGAGACAGGGCGTGCTGTTTTCGTCGCTCCAGTCCAGGATAACCTGCGCGCCGAGACAGATTCCAAGGATGGGCGTACCGGAACGGAAGGCCTGCCGCAGAGCCTCATCCACGCCCGTTTCCGCCAGATCCTTCATTGCCGTCCCCGCGGCGCCGACGCCCGGGAAAATGATCCGCTCCGCCCCGAGAAGCTCTCTTTTTTCTTTCGTCACGCAGCAGGGAAAACCCTGTTTCTTGAGCGCCCTCTCAACGCTTTTCAGGTTGCCGGCCCTGTAGTCAATTATAGCAATCATTTTTTCAATTTATCACTACCGGAACGCCCGTGCAATCGGAATGGTGTTACAAAATTGTTGCCGTCGGCAATAAAGTCACTAAAAATGAAAGAAAGGTCAATAGGCGTACATATTGCCGTAAGGCCTGTGGGTGGCCGGCGCCACCTTACTGAAACGTCCCGCCAGCACCTCATTCATGTCGAGACCGAAGGTCTGACAGAATTCTTTCAGATAAGGACGGATGACCTTAATGTCCTCGTCCGTTACCTCCGCCGGCTTAAGGCCCCTTCCTAGCATGTGTTCGTCAAGCTTACCGCGGACGTAGATGGCGCCGCCATGCATTCCCGTACCCAGGAAGTCTCCGGCGGCAGGCCGTCCGTTTGTGTCCTCACCGAACATGCCGAGAAGTATAATCACGCCGCCGGCCATGTACTCGCCCAGAAAGTCTCCTGCCTTGCCTCCGATCACGATAACCGGAACTTTATCCCTGTATGCCTTCATGTGTATGCCCACACGGTAGCCCGCGTCACCCCGGATGTAAATTCGCCCGCCCCGCATGCCGTAGCCTACGATGTCGCCCGCCATGCCCCTGATGGCGATTTTTCCGTCGTCCATTGTGTTGCCGACCCCGTCCTGGGCGTTCCCGTGAACAACGATTTCCGGTCCTTTCATGAACGCGGCCATGTCCTGACCGGGCGTACCGAAGACCTCCATCCTGATTTTACCCTCGATGCCGTCTCCTATGTATCTCTGGCCGTTGACGTTCCTGAGAACAAAGCGGCGCTCCCCCCCAGCGACGGCGTCTCTGATTATCCTGTTCAGATCCCGATAGTAGATTCCCCTGGCGTCAATTTCCATTTCCCTCACCTTACCCTCTTTTCAATGCTATTCATTTTCTGCTTGTCCTTCGCTGTCCTTTTTTCCTGGTGTCCAACGTCCGATGCCTAATGAATGACCCCCTCGTTCAGCTCCGCCACAACGGGATCGCCGGCCTTCGGCGCCCAGACCCGATCGGGGTCGGGGCAGATCTCCCGTATTGCCGACTCCTCGCTCGCCATGTATACGGTCTCCCCCTTCGTCGCCGCCACAAGAGGCCTCAGCTTTATCCTGTCATTCAGCCCCACAAGTCCACCGTTGTAAGCGAACAGGATGGCGAAGGGGCCGTTGAGAAGCGCGCTTCCGTAAACCATACGAACAGCCCTGCACAGCTCCCGCCGCCTTTCGTCCATGCGGTCGATCTCTTTCCAGAAAGGCGGGGCCAGCGCGAGGCAGGCCACGTCGATGGAAAGACCGTGCTTGCGGATCAGAAGATCAAGGAGATAGGCGACGACCTCCGTATCGGTGAGAAGCGTGCAGTGGTAACCGAACATCTCCAGATAGCGCTTGTTGATCCCGTAGGAGGAGATTTCTCCGTTGTGAACGATCGACCAGTCCAGGATCGTGAAGGGATGCGCCCCTCCCCACCAACCGGGGGTGTTGGTCGGGAAGCGGTTATGGGCCGTCCAGATATATCCCGAATATTCCTCAAGCCGGTAGAAATCGGCGATGTCTTCGGGATAACCTACACCCTTGAACGCCCCCATGTTCTTTCCGCTTGAAAAGACGAAGGCACCCCTTACGTCCGTGTTGATCCTCATAACCACCTGAACCATGAAGTCATCCTCTCCGAGACCCTTGTCGAAGGTCGTCCCTTCCGTCTCCGCCCTGGGCTTGACAAAGTACCGGTTCAGGATCGGCACGTTTGTGATCCTGGGATTCGGTCTCGTGGGTATCCGCTCCTGGTGCGCGATATAGACGGCATCCCTGAGGAAATTCTCCGCCTCCGCCTGCGCCGTCCGGTCGTCGCACATGATATGGAGTGCGTAATGGTGCTTGAATTCCGGGTAGATACCGTAAGCCGCAAATCCCCCGCCGAGACCGTTTCCCCTGTCATGCTGGGTGGCGATGGAACGGACGATAACCTCTCCGCTCACCCTCTCGCCGTTCTTGTTGATGAGACCCGAAAGCCCGCATCCCGATATGTCCTTCTGGTAATTCCAGCTCTGCATACCTCATTTCCCTAAAATGTCATCTGTTCTCAGCCAGGATCTTCTTCCTCATGTCCGCCGGCATGCTCGCGAATCCAAAACCATCGTTTAAGATATCATCCTCAATGCTTTCCACGTCCGTCCTGCCGGTCATGAGCGCCGTGAGAATTCCCGACCTGTCTATACGTCCGACCAGAACTGCGCCGACCAGGCGATGATCCCTGAGAACAATTTTGCGATAGATGTTCCTCTCCGGTTCGTATACCCGTCGGACTGCATAGCCCTCTTCCGGCGGATTGGACACGCCCATGGAGACCGTCGGTATGCCGTAGAACTCGATGGAATTCATGGCCATCCCGCCCCGGTAAGCCTTCTTCGCGCCTGCCATGTTCATCCCCGCGCAGCGTCCCTGAAGATAGGCATTCGGCCAGATCGGCGTAACCCTCTTCCGACCGAGAAGAAGATCGGGCGCCTCGGCGACATCGCCTGCGGCGTATATGCCCGGCACGCTGGTCTCAAGGTAATCATCCGTGAGTATTCCGCGATCGGTCATGATCCCCGTTCCTTCAACGATAGCCTTGTTGGGAATGACGCCGATGGCGACCACCACGGCCCCGCAGTCCCTCCTTTCTCCGTCATTCATGACAACACCTTTCACCCGGCCTTTCGCCCGGACGATTTCCCTGACAGAGTTCTCGAGAATAATTTCGATGCCGACCTCTCTCAGCCGCTTCTCCACGATGTCACCGGCTTCGCGATCGAAGGCCGAGCTCAATATGCGGTCTGCGAGCTCCACAACAGTCACCATGATCCCGCGGTCATGGAGGCTCTCCGCCGCCTTGAGGCCGATGAGACCGCCGCCGATGACGACGATCCTTTCCACCTTGCCTGCGGCCTGTTCAAGCCGCTTGGCGTCATCGAGGGTCGTAAAGGTATAGACTCCCGGCCCGCCGATTCCCTTCATGGGAGGAATAAATGGTATGCCTCCAGTGGCGATAAGCAACCTGCCGAAGGAAACCGCGGTGCCGTCCTCGAGAACAATACTCTTTTTCTCCACCTCGATGGTCCCGGCCTTTTTTCCCGAAAGAAAGTTCACACCATGAGAGGCATAGAAATCGTCGTCCCTGTAATATACGTCCTTTTCAGTTATCTTCCCGCTCAGTAGATTGGCGATGAGAGGACGTCCGTAGGCACGGTATGGCTCGGCGGAAATGACCGTGATTGGACCGGTGCTATCGATCTTGCGGATGCCTTCCACCGCACCGACTGCGGCCACGCCGTTTCCAACGATAACGTATTCCATGATTTCACCTCTCTTCAAATACGATTGCCCGGTTGGGACAGGCCTGCACACAGGCGGGCATGGTCCGCCCGGCGCAGAGATCACATTTTACTGTTCTCTTCTCCGCCGGATTGATCCTGATGACACCGAAGGGGCAGGCCATGACGCAGGACCAGCATCCCGCGCATTTCTCTTCGTTGTGAAGCACGACACCCGTCTTCTCATCTTTTACCATCGCCCCCGCGATGCAAACGGCCACGCAAAGCGGTTCGTCGCAGTGGCGGCAGTTGACCGAGAACGTGAGGGGTCCTTTTTCTTCGACAAAGTTCCTCGGCACGGGCCTCTTCGATTCCGCTTTGTAGGCCCGGATGACGTTCTTCGATTCGGAGTGCTCCACGGCACAGGCAATCTCACAGAGACGGCAACCGATACAGACTTCTTCCTTCGCGTAAACCCTCTTCATCATCTATTCTCATCTTCCGGTATTTCTATTTTTCTCAACTTTCCAGCTTCCTATCTTCGCGACTCCTATCCCTGCTACGCCCCGGCGTGCTTGATTCCCAGGATGTTCAATTCCGTCTCGTTCAGTCCCACGCCACGTAGCTTCTCCCGATTGCCTCTGAGGCTTTCGAGAGCGTTGAGACCCATCCCTCCCAGCATCTCCTGGATTTCATGGCCCCAGCCCCGGATCAGGTTGGCCAACTTCTCGTGGGCGATTTCCGGGTTGATCCGTTTTGCCAGATAGGGGTCGTTGGTGGCGATGCCCCAGGGACACTTTCCCGTATAGCAGCGCTGACAGACCGTGCAGCCGACGGCTATCAGGGCGGCCGTGGCGATGTAGACCGCATCCGCACCGAGAGCGATCGCCTTCACCACGTCGGCGCTGCAGCGTATCCCGCCTGCCACAATGAGAGACGCCCGGTTCCGGATCCCTTCCCGGCGCAGTCGCTCATCAACAGACGCGAGAGCCAGTTCGATGGGAATCCCCACGTTGTCGCGGATCATCGTGGGCGCTGCACCCGTTCCGCCACGGAACCCGTCAAGGGTGATGACGTCTGCGCCGGCCCTTACCATTCCGCTTGCGATGGCCGCCGCGTTGTGAACGGCGGCGATTTTAACGAATACAGGCTTTTTATAATCCGTCGCCTCTTTCAGGGCGTAAATTAGCTGTCTCAGATCCTCGATGGAATAGATGTCGTGATGCGGCGCGGGCGAAAGCGCGTCTGTCCCTTCCGGGATCATTCTCGTCAGCGAGATCTCCGGGCCTATCTTCTCCCCCGGCAGATGACCGCCGATTCCCGGCTTGGCCCCCTGACCGATCTTTATCTCAATGGCCACGCCTGCATTGAGATAATCGCTGTGCACGCCGAACCGCCCCGAGGCGCACTGAACAATGGTATTCTTCCCGTATTTGTAGAGCGTCGGATGCAACCCACCTTCACCCGTGTTGTAGAGAATCCCCATTTCTTCCGCAGCCCGCGCGAGTCCCACGTGAATGTTCAGGTTAATGGAACCGTAGGACATTGCCGAAAAAAGGATCGGATACTCAACGGGAATCTGCGGCGTAAAGACGGTTTTCAGACTCGGCCCGCCGGAACCGCCTCCTATGTCCAGAGAATCCGGCCTGGCTCCAAGATAGGTCCTCAACTCCATGGGTTCCCGAAGGGGGTCTATGGATGGATTGGTCACCTGGCTGGCATCGAGAAGCATCCGGTCCCAGTAGACAGGGTAAGGATAGGAATTCCCCATGCCCGTCAGGAGCACGCCGCCCGTGTCGGCTTGCTTGTAGATGTTCTTGATGAACTGGGGTGTCCACAGGGCATTGTCGCGGAATTCGGATGGGTTTTTCTTGATCCTCAGGGCATCGGTGGGACAGAATGCTTCGCACCTGTGGCATCCCACGCATTTTGTCTGGTCGGAAGCGATTTCATCATACTTCTCATCATATTCGTGAACATCATATGAACACTGCCGAACACAGACCTGACACCGAATGCAGCGGTCTTCATCCCTCTGGACTTCAAAATCCCGGTAATTTTTGATCTGGTCGTAATAAAGCACTTTTCATTCCTTATCTTTTTTTCAATACCGTTCCGCCTCAAATATTCACTGCAAATTACAGACCATTGAAATTTCAATAAGAATTACATGGCTTTGACTACAAAAAGGCCATTTCATCGCATTAAGAAGCAACATTATTGTCGGATACAGAGGCAACAACGTACGCATTTGTAGGGATACCGGCACAGTGAACCAATTAGAGGTGCTCTGCGCCGGCAGTCGGAAGGGAGAGTGAAATGACCATCAGAAAGATATCGTCAGAGTCAATCCACCGTAAAGAAACGAGCTGTCGTTATCCGCCGGGTTTGCTTTCTTGCCCCGTGACTTCATTTCATTCTTGGCATCATTCGACAGAGGGAACACATACGATATCGTCGGGGCTACTGTGATGTATTTAACCAGGCTGATCGGCAGGCTTGCGGTTATCAAGCCTTCATGGAAGTTGCTGAATTTATCGTTGGTCGCCTGGTAGTCATCCGTAAATTTTGGATAACCCCCGTACCCTCCTCCAGCATTATAAAGAGCGGCGTCGGCATAATCGCTCAGCAGATAGCTCACGGAAGCACTCAGTTTCAGTGAAATCCTCTTGCTCAGTTCGAAGGGATGGGACACCCCGAAGAAAAAATAATACTGCTTGTAATGATCAACCTCTTTGTAGGCGGTGAGCGTAGGGGTAAGCCATGTGTTCAAACCCACCGTCACAAAGAATTCCTGCGAGTCAGGGGGTTTCACGCCCCCAGCATTGGGAGCACCGAGAGAATAATAGATATAACCCACGCCGGCATTCACGATCCCGATGGTCTTGTTGTAAGCTAGGATGAAATCCGTCTCCGTCCAAGTACTCGAGTGATTGACATCCGTCTGCGAGTAGGGCTTGGTATCCAGATTTGCCCAGAGGTTGGCGCTGAACCCCCTGTAAGCGACTGAAATGGACGGCTGGATAACGATACTATTGCGGGTATTCTCATAGCCGCGCCAGACGTACTTCGTCTGTGCGGACACGGCCAGTTCCGCGGTTGGTTTTTCTTCTTCTGCAGCAAGAACTGGAAAAGCAGGTACAAGCAAAAGAAGAGTTAAGAGCAAAGAAACAAAGATCATGTATTCCGATATTCTACTCATGACATGCCTCCTCAGTGAAATTTATTCATGAGAGAATTAAAAATGTGTCAGGCCCTGGGGAGAATGGCAGCAAAACTAAGTATTCGATTTATGCACCTGCAAGCGTCACAGTGGGAGCGGACCTTGAATTCCTTTTCCCGTACCCGTGTAGTGCTCTCCCAGCAGATTTGCTATGTCCAACCCTGTAAGTGTCTTCATTTGCTCAAAAAAGGAATTCACCGATCCGGCCAGGCTCCCGACCAAGTGCGGAAGGCCTCCCCCGCCGCCATTGCCGCCGTCCACGACGGTCAACCTTTCCACGTTCAGATTGGAAGCGATGACCTTGGAAACAGACTCCACCAGATCGGGCAGAAGCTGGATCATGAAAAGAGCTCTGCTGTCCTCTTTTTCCCACTGCTCGCGCAGCAGGCGCAGGGCCTCCGCCTTGGCCTTTCCTTCCTCGAAGGTATATGCGGCCTGACCGATGGCCTTCATTTTTAATGCCTCCTTCTCCGCCTCGGCAGGAATGACCACCTCCGCCTGACACTTCAATCTGTTGGCTTCAACTTTTTCTGCTTCCAGAACCCTCATTTCTTCCATGCGGGATATTTCTCCGGCCAGTTTCGCCTTCTCCTCGGCCTTGTTGGCACCGGATTTCCATTCCGCCTGCTGTCTTCTGAAGGCCATTTCCAATTCCACGACGGCCTTCCTCGCCTCGATCTCGGCGATCTCCGCGACCCTCCTGCCTTCCGCTTCCTTCCTGCTGGCCTCGGCATTTGCTTCGGCTTCGACAATCCTCGCGTCCCGGTGGACCTCCGCATTTTTCTTGCGGGCAATGGCTTCGAGGTATCCCTTGTCGTCCTTGATCTCCTGAATTTTGAAGGTGTCCAGGATCAGACCGAGGCGCTGCATGTCCTCTCTCGCGTCTTTCGCCACCTGCTGGGCGAGGACCAGCCGATTGGCATTGGCTTCTTCGGGTTCCATAGTCGAGAGGATTCCCCTTAAGGTGCCCTCCAGTATTTCTCTCGCCGTTGAGGCAATAGCCGCGGAGCTTTTCCCGAGGAATCTCTCAATGGCATTCCCCAGACCCTGATCCATGCTTCCGGCGATCTTGACGTTTGCCATGGCCTTGACGTTCACGGGAATCGTTCCCCTTGTCAGAGCGCCACTCACGTCCATCTCGATCGGCATCGTACTGAGGGAAAGGGTGCGGACTGTTTCGATGAGAGGGATCTTCAGGCCCCTCCCGCCCCGTATGACCCGGTAGCCAATCTCCTTCTTGTCCTTGTCCTTGAAACGGCGGCCCGAGAAAATCATCACTTCATTGGGTTCACAGATCTTCATGTTCGCCTTGATGTAGATGATGATCCCCATGATCGCCAGCACACCCAGAAAGATACTGACCATTTCAACTTGCATCATAAAAAACCTCCTTTCAAAGTCGAAAGGGTTCGAAGATTCAAGGACCCCAGGATCCAAGTGAAAAATATTTTTTTCATCTCTTGACCCTTCGGCCCCTTGACCCATTAACCCCTTTTTTCAAATGTCGAAGTACAGCGCGAATTCGTAGGGATGAGGTCTCAGACGTATCATGTCGTCCTCCCGCTTTCGCTTGTATTCGATCCACATCTCGATCAGATCTGCGGTAAAGACATCTCCCTTGAGCAGATAGGCATGATCCCTTTCGAGACTGTCCAGGACCTCCGCCAGAGATCCGGGCGTCGACCGGATGTGCTTTTTCTCTTCCGCCGACAGCTCGTAGATGTCCTCATCAATCGGAGACGGCGGCTCGATGCGATTCTCGATTCCGTCCAGCCCGGCCATCAGCATTGCCGCAAGGGCGAGGTACGGATTGCAGGAACAATCGGGACAGCGGAATTCGATGCGCTTTGCCTTCTCGCTCGCGGAATACATGGGGATCCGCACGCAGGCGCTGCGATTTCTCATGGAATAGACCAGATTGATGGGCGCTTCGTAACCAGGCACCAGCCGGCGGTAGGAGTTCGTCGTCGGAGAGGTAAGGGCCAGAAGCGAAGGCGCGTGATGGAGAAGCCCGCCGATGTAATGCCGGCAGGTCTCACTGATCCCCGCGTAGGATCCGTTGCCGTCATAGAATAGATTTCGCCCGTTCTTCCAGAGGCTCTGATGGACATGCATGCCGGATCCGTTGTCCATGAAAAGGGGTTTGGGCATGAAGGTCACCGTTTTGCCGTGCCGGAGCGCGACATTCTTCACGACATATTTGTACTTCATCAGCATGTCGGCGGTATTAACCAGAGAATTGACCCGCACACCGATCTCGCATTGACCCGCCGTTGCCACCTCGTGGTGATGAAGCAGGACCGGAATGCCGACCTCGGTCATGACCTTGCACATCTTCGCCCTGAGATTCTGAAGGCTGTCCGTCGGCGGCACGGGGAAATAACCTTCTTTGTACCTGGGCTTGTAACCGAGATTCGGTCCCTCTTCCCTGGCCGTGTTCCAGAACCCTTCCACGGAATCGATATGATAGGAGCCCTTATTGTAGCTTTGTTCAAAGCGGATATCGTCGAAGATGTAAAACTCCGGCTCCGGCCCAAAGAAAACCTGATCCGCTATCCCACACATGGAAAGGTACCGCTCAGCCTTCTGCGCTACATTCCGGGGATCCCGGCTGTAAGGTTTCTGAGTTACCGGGTCTTTTACATTGCAGACCATGCTCAGAGTTGGATCTGCCATGAAGGGGTCCAGAAAGGCAGTCTGTGGGTCCGGCTTGAGCAGCATATCGCTCTCGTTAATGGGTTGAAAACCGCGGATGCTGGAACCATCAAATCCCACGCCGGCTATCAGGAGATCTTCCGAAAGTTCCTGGATGGGAATCGTGATGTGCTGCCACAATCCGGGGATATCCGTGAATTTGAGGTCGATGAATTCCAGCTTTCTGTCCTTTGAATATTTTTGCAGATCTTTCAGGCTCATTGTTCGTCCTCCCTAACCGATGGCCTTGCCGCCGCGTTCGCCTGTCCTGATTCTGACGACCTCGTGAAGATCCAGCACAAAGATCTTCCCGTCGCCTATCTCACCCGTACGGGCGCCCTTGATAATCGCGGCTAATGTCGGTTCCACGAAATCCTCGTTGCAGGCGATCTCAAGCTTGACTTTCTTCAAGAGACCTCCCACTTCCTTGGCGCCCCGGTATATCTCCGTGAAACCTTTCTGCCTTCCCCGACCGAGAACATTGGAAACGGTCATGAGGTTCACCTCCACATCCTCGAGGGCCATTCTCACCTCGTCCAGTTTATGGGGCTGAATGATTGCAATGATGTATTTCATCTGTCTTTCCTCCTATTCCATGACGGTGTAGGCCGCTTCGCTGTGCTGGGTGAGATCGAGACCGACCAGCTCGTCTTTCTTTTCCACGCGCATGCCCATTAGGGCGTCCACGAATTTGAAGAGAATCCAGGTGACGGCAACGGCATAAGCCACGCAAACGATCAGATAGAGGCTCTGGATCAGAAAGAGTTTCACATTGCCGAAGAGAAGGCCGTTGGCACCGGCCTCGTTTATAACCTTCTCGGCAAACAGCCCCGTCGCAAGGGTGCCCCACATCCCGCCGATGCCATGGACGCCGAAGACATCCAGGGAATCATCATAACCAAGTTTACGTTTCAGTTTCGTCACCGCAAGGAAACAGAAGACGCTCACGAGAATACCGATGGGTATAGCCGCGAGCGGGCTGACGTATCCGCAGGCGGGCGTGATGGCCACGAGCCCTGCAACGGCTCCCGTGACAATGCCCAGAATGGTAGGCGCACCGTGCTGCTGCCATTCGAGAAGCGCCCAAGTCAATCCTGCCGCGGCCGTCGCGGTATTCGTCGTGACAAAGGCATTGGCGGCCGGTCCGCCCGCTTCCAGGGCACTTCCGGCATTGAAGCCGAACCAGCCGAACCATAGAAGCGCTCCGCCAAGAACGGTAAAGGGCAGGTTGTGAGGCGCAAAGGCCTGATTCTCATAGCCCAGCCGCTTACCGATTAGAAAACACATGACCAGAGCGGAAACGCCCGAACTTACATGGACGACGATGCCGCCGGCGAAATCCAGGGCTCCCAGTTCCTTCAGCCATCCGCCGGTTCCCCATACCCAGTGCGCGATGGGGTCATAGACAAAGGTTGTCCACAGGAGTATCAGCACGCAAAAGGAAGAGAATTTGATCCTCTCGGCAAAGGCCCCTATCATCAAAGCCGGCGTGATAATCGCAAACATGGCCTGAAAGATCATGAAGGCCAGGTGGGGAATTGTCTTCGAGTAATCATTGAAAGGCTGGAGGCCGACTCCCCGGAGACCCGCCCAATCGAGCCCCCCGATAATCCCCTGTCCCGTGTCGGGACCGAAAGCCAGCGAGTACCCGTAGACAACCCATTGCAGGCTGATGAGGCACATGATGAAAAAACACTGCATGAGAATCGACAGAACATTCTTCCGTCTCGCCATCCCGCCGTAGAAAAAAGCCACTCCCGGCGTCATGATGAATACCAGCGCCGCCGACGCGAGCACCCAAGCCGTGTCACCCGAATTCATGATCCAACCTCCTCGTGAGCAATCAATCGTTCTTCAGAAATCGACTCTGAAGAACAGTTGAGCAATTCGGGTGCCAATCGGCACAATTTTCATTACATTGATTTTATTGAGATTTTATCAAACATTGCAATGGCGGGAGACAATAGTTATATACAAAAGTGTTTTATATAGATTAATTCATGACAATTTCGTATGATAATAATCACGGAACAGAGAAAGGATATTTTGGCCGGGGCGACGGTATTTTCAGATCAGGAAGCCTGCCTGGACAGGCGTGTTGAGGAGGAGACAAGCGACATGAAATTATCGAAGAGAGTTTCAAACTGGGTCCCGATGAGTCTCTCGTGTTCTTCGGCATCCCTGATCAGTTTCATCGCATCCACGCCGGCCTTTAGAATCCAGCCCAGATCGTTGTTGACCCACTCTCTCACATCCTGTGGGGAAGCCGCAAAATTATCGAATTGCAGCCCGACCAGGTGCGGCCTTCCCTTTACGGAGATAGCTTCGATTTCGCAATCCCTCGATGTAACCAGTATCTCCATCTCCTTGGGAAGCGGGGGCAACACGGCCTGTGTGTGCCATTTGTAAAGTGGAATGGAAGAAGGAATATCACGGAACACGGGATGACGCCGTCCGTCGCCCGTGAGCCGTCCCGGAATGAATCCTATGCTGGTAACGAAGTTCGAACCCACGCGGGCACCGAGGACATCGGCCAATAACTGGTGACCGAGGCAAAACCCGAGATAAGGCATGTCTTCTGTCACAGCCTGCCGGATAATTCTTTTCTCATCCCTCAGGTAGGGATATCTGTTTTCCTCATCCACATTAGGAGTTCCTCCCAGAACGATCAGCCCGTCGTAAGAGCGGATATCGGGAATGGCATCCCGCCAGACGGGACAAACGTCAAGGCGGACCCGACGCGCCCTGGCCGCCTTAACCAGATAACGGCCCTGTTTTTCCCACGGGGTATGCTGAATCACAAGAAGACGCTTTGCCACGGATCTGCCTGAATCGTAAACAGAGAGGGGGCACCGCATCCCGCGGGAGCCCCCTTTTTTTGCACCCTTCAACGCGGTCCTGCCGCATTCTACATGATGGGCAGGTACTTTTCGATTTCGTACTCCGTTACATGAATTCTGTAACGGTCCCACTCTATTTTCTTGTTCTCAATGAACTTGCTGAAAATGTGATCGCCCAGGGCATCCCGCACGAGTTTTGATTTTTCCACCTCCGAAATAGCCTCATAGAGATTACCGGGGAGCTCCTGTATCTTGAGTTTCCTGCGCTTTTCAGGCGACAGTTCATATATGTCCTCTTCGATCGGATCCGGAAGAGGATAGTTTTCCTCGATACCCTTGAGACCGGCGGCGAGCATTACAGCAAAGGCCAGATATGGATTGCAGGCCGGATCGGGTGAACGGAACTCGATTCGTGTGGCCTTTTCCTTCCCCGGCTTGTACATGGGAACCCGCACCAGCGCCGAGCGGTTGCGCCTTGCCCATGAGATGTAAACGGGCGCCTCGTATCCCGGTACCAGCCTCTTGTATGAGTTGACCCACTGGTTCAGGACCGCCGTGATTTCCCGGGAGTGTTTCAGGATGCCGGCGATGTAATTTTTCGCGATCTTTGAAAGATGATACTGATCCTTCGCATCGAAAAACGCATTCGTCTTGCCCTTGAAGAGAGACTGGTGGGTATGCATGCCGCTTCCGTTCTCTCCGAAGATTGGTTTCGGCATAAAGGTGGCGTAATAGCCGTGCTGACGGGCAACCTCCTTGACCACCGTTCGAAGGGTAATGGTCTTGTCGGCCATTCTCAGTCCCTCGTCGTAGCGCATGTCGATCTCGTGCTGGCTGGGGGCCACCTCGTGATGACTGTATTCGATCTGGATCCCCATGTCCTGAAGGGCGAAGATCGTCTCGCGCCTGAGATCCACCCCCTTGTCAAGGGGACGGGTATCGAAGTATCCGGCCCTGTCGATTATCTTCGGAGCCTCGTTGCTCTCGAAATAAAAATATTCAAGTTCCGGCCCGGCATAAAAGGTGTATCCCATATCCGCCGCGCGCTTAAGCATCCGCTTCAGTACGTATCTTGGGTCCCCCTCGTAAGGTGTTCCGTCTGGGTTTAGGATGTCGCAGAACATCCTGACCGAGGGTCTGTCGCCCGCCCTCCAGGGAATGAATTGAAGTGTCGTGGGATCAGGTTTAGCGATCATGTCGCTCTCTTCTATGCGCGCGAAGCCCTGAATCGACGAACCGTCGAATCCCATTCCTTCAGAAAGCCCCTCTTCTAGTTCCGATGGCGTGATTGCAAAGCTTTTCAGAATGCCCAGAACATCCACAAACCAGAATTGAATAAAACTGACATTCCTGTCTTTCACCAGTTTCTTTACATCTTCAGGATTTTTACAGATCATTTCATACCTCCTTTCTTATTTTCTTCATATCAGCAAAAGCCGGGCCAATAAATATATATTCAATAATATCATGATGTTATGTTAATATCACGCCGGGAAAGCAGCGCCCCTGAAAACAATTCCGTTCTTTTTGGTTTCATTTTTCAACAATTTTGTACGAAGCATTCAGGACCTTCGAACATCCATTTTTATTTATTATATCCAATTTCCGTTATTAATTCTTTACAAATCTCATCTCCTTTGAAATAATTTAGATTTGTAATTTAGTCATGTCGAGGACACTGTTCGGGACATGACCACGTGAAGGAGGCGATTTCTATGGAGGTGTTCGGTACATTCACCGTGCGTGCAGGTCTGGCGGAAATGCTCAAGGGCGGAGTCATCATGGATGTGACAAGCCCCGAGCAGGCCAAAATCGCTGAAGACGCGGGTGCCGTTTCGGTCATGGCGCTCGAGCGGGTGCCCGCGGACATAAGGGCGCAGGGCGGCGTGGCGCGCATGACGGATCCCGCCGTTATCGAGAAGATAATGAACGCGGTGACTATACCGGTCATGGCAAAGGTCCGGATAGGTCACTTCGTTGAAGCGCAAATCCTCGAAGCGATGGGAATCGACTACATCGACGAGAGCGAGGTCCTCACACCGGCCGATGACAAGTATCACATAAATAAATGGGATTTCAAGGTCCCCTTCGTGTGCGGAGCCATCAACCTAGGTGAAGCGCTAAGAAGGATAGGGGAAGGTGCCGCCATGATACGGACCAAGGGCGAGGCCGGGACCGGCAACGTTGTGGAGGCGGTGAAGCACATGCGCACCATAAACGACGAGATCGCAAGGCTGACTGTCCTCCCCGAGGAAGAACTCATGACGGCTGCCAAGAACCTGGGCGCTCCCTACGAACTGGTAAAGTGGGTGGCCAAAGAAAAAAGACTACCGGTGGTAAATTTCTCCGCTGGAGGGATCGCGACGCCGGCCGACGCCGCTATGATGATGCAACTAGGCGCTGACGGAGTTTTTGTGGGATCTGGAATCTTCAAATCGGAGAATCCCGCCAAGAGGGCCCACGCCATCGTCCAGGCCGTAACCCATTACAATAATCCCGATATTCTCGCGAAGGTATCTAAATCGCTTGGCGACGCCATGCTCGGTCTGGAAATATCGAAGATCGGAGAGGAAAACCTGCTTCAGTTCAGAGGAAATTGAAAAGAATACTACCTGAATAAGGAGGGATTTCGAGAGATGCAAATCAAAATTATCAAGGCCGCACCCGACAAGCTGAAAACGAAACCGACGGATGAATCTAAGCTTGGATTCGGGGCCATTTTCTCGGATCATTTCTTCACCATGCATTATCACGCCGGCAGGGGATGGCATGACGCCCAGATCGAGCCCTACCACCCGCTCGCCCTCGACCCCGCGGCGATGGGTCTTCATTACGGCCAGGAGATTTTCGAAGGTCTGAAGGCCTACCGCGGAAGAGACGGGTCCATTTATCTATTTCGCCCCATCGAGAACGTCCGGAGGATGAATGCATCGGCCCGGAGACTCTGTATGCCGGAAATAGACGAAGAACTGATGCTCGATGCGATAAAAAAACTTGTCATAGTGGAGAAGGAATGGATTCCCCGCGGCCGCGGTACTTCTCTCTACATCCGGCCGACAATGATCGCCACGGAACCGGCGCTGGGCGTGCGTCCATCGAACGAATATCTCTTTTACATTATTGTCGGCCCCGTGGGCGCCTATTATCCCCAGGGTTTCAGCCCGACCAAGATTTACGTCACAAAGGATTACGTCCGCTCAGTTGTCGGGTGCATAGGTTTCTGCAAAGCCGCGGGAAATTACGCGGCAAGCCTGCTCGCCAGCAAAGAGGCTGGAGAAAAGGGATACACACAGGTTCTCTGGCTCGATGCAATCGAGAAAAAATACGTGGAGGAAGTCGGCACCAGCAATATGTTCTTCATCCTCGATGAGGAATTGATAACGTCACCGCTCACCGGCAGCATACTGCCTGGCGTGACCCGGAACTCTGTCATCCAGATGGCCAGGAGCTGGGGCATGAAAGTCTCGGAAAGACTCCTCTCAATGGATGAAGTGCTCGCAGCGCACAAATCCGGAGCCCTCAAGGAGGCCTTTGCATCCGGAACGGCGGCTATTGTCTCGCCAGTGGGATTGATCCACTACGACGGCAAGGAATACGTCATTAACAACGGCAATACCGGCCCTGTGACAGAAAAACTTTACAACGAAATTCTCCAGATTCAATACGGTGAAAAGGAAGATCCTTTCGGCTGGAGGATAAAAATAACAGACTGAGGACCTTTCAATGAGATGCCTGCCGGGCTTGACGGCCGCTTTACACGAAATCCACAGCGGTGTGGACAAAGTTGTTTATAACCCTGTTTATAAAAACCGGAAATGCCCTATTAAGGCCGATTTGCACCTTATTGCATAACGTTTGGGCAAATATTTTATATAATAATATCTGATACATACAACAAATAAGCAGATTTCTTCTGTGGTTTTCATGATCGCCGGGGAGGCACACGTTGCATTGCGAAAGTCATACCACTTAAAGGCTCCTCGGGCAGGATTTTTCTTCAAAATGAACTCAACCCCGGTCAAGCCACTAAAATCATTTTTACTGTTTTTATTACCGCCGGCTTTACTTTTTCTGACAGGTATTTTCTTTTCCCATTCCTTTGCCGCCGAAAACCCTCCTCTGGATGAGCTGGTCGAAAAAATTCAATCGAGCTACGAAAAAGCGGAGGATATGAAGGCGAACTTCATTCAGGAAACAACCATTCGATCGATCCGGAAAACAGAGCGGGAGGAAGGAACAGTCTACTTCAAAAAACCTAAAAAAATGCTCTGGGATTACAGCCGACCGGGATCGAAGAAGCTTGTCATAAATCCGAAAAAGTCCTGGCTCTACATTCCAGAAGACAATGTCGTATATGTTCAGGATGCGAAAAAAACGCTCAATTCCCGGTTGGTGATCAGGTTTCTTGCTGGCGTGGGAAAACTGAGGGACGATTTTTTCGTAAATTATGCCGAGCCACGGAAAAGTGATTCCACGGGAAATTATATTCTTGAGCTGAAACCCCAATCGCCCGGATCAACAGCGGGAATCGAAAAGCTCATTCTCACAATCGGCAGGGACGACTACCAGATTATAGGCTGTTCTTTGCGTGACGCTTACGGCAACTTGACTCGCCTCACATTCCAGAACATAACCATAAACAACGGCCTCCCCGACAGCCTCTTCACCTTCCGTCCTCCGCAGGGAGCTATTGTACAGACAGTTCCGTAAACAAAACATTTCGAATAAAGATCGGCCCATCCAAAATTTTCCCTTGACAATATCTTAATCGAATGTTTAGGGTGATAGAGCCATGCAATCCGAATATATTTACCGGAGATAGTAAATGAGAAGGATTCGTGCGTTCAGCCTGATAAAGCCTCCTGAAAAATGCCCTGCATTTTGACGGAGGCTTTCCTGATTTTATGCCAGCGTATCATTTCGCTGATACATTAGCGACCTTTCCTCAACATTAAAGCCACCAATAAATAAATTCACTTTTTTAATCTTCGATAAAGGTATTCATATGCCTTTCAGGGAGAAATCCCTGACAGGAAAAGAACATAAAAAAGGAGGAAGGTATCTATGGCACACGACAAACGTCTTGTCAGGCACGAGGAGCAGATCGAAGAGATTAAAACGACGATTCCGGAGTGGATAAAGAAGTTGGAAAGGCCTCCAACTCCCATGCTCATCCCGAAATTCGGCCCCCTGGAAGGCATCCGCGTGGTAAGTTCGGGAATAGTAATCGCCCAGCCATGGACGGGCACGAAAATGGCCATGTTCGGAGCGGAGGTAATCCACGTCGAAAGACCAGGAGGGGACATCCACCGCAGAACTGCGCCGAATCTTACGAGAGGAAAAAGGGTCCACGGCTGCGACTGGGCCAATGAAGGCGTTTGCAGACTTTCCATGGGTTTGAACTTCAAGGATCCAAAGGGATTGGAGCTTCTGATGGCACTGTGGAAGATCTCAGATGTCTGGATGGAATCATCTGCACCCGGAACACTGGAGAGGTCGGGAATAACTCCGGAACTTGCACTGGCAGTGAATCCAAAACTTGTGATCCTGCGCGTCTGCACTTATGGTCAATACGGCGATGAAAAAATGCTCGGCAGGCCCGGCTACGACGCACTCGGACAGGCCTTTGGCGGAATGATCTCCGTGACGGGCGACCCCGCCGGACCACCTCAGAGAGCAAAAGTATACACCGCAGATTACCTCACGGCACTTCACGGATGGGCGGCGGTCATGATGGCTCTCTGGCATGCACAGAAAACCGGCAAGGGTCAGGTTATCGACAACAGTCAGTTCGAAGCCGTTCATGCTACCATGGGCTTTCAGATGCCATGGATCAGCGGCGAGGGCAAATTTTCCACTCACACGGGAAACAAGGCCCCCGGTTTCCAGCCTTATGATACCTTCCAGTGCAAGGACGGTTATGTGTTCATAGGAGCTCTCGGTCCCGTCATTTATGCCAGGGTCCCCAAATTTCTTGGCCTCGACCCTGAAGAATATTCATATGAAAAGTGTTCGATTGACGCGGCGGCTGTAAACTCTGAGAAAGGTCTGGAGCTGGACCGAAAGCTCAGGGAATACTGCAAGACTCGCACGAAAATGGAGGTAGAGGAAGCCCTCAATAAAGCCCAGATAGGTTGCTGCAGGATTATGAATGCCCAGGATATGCTAAATGAACCGCATTTCAGAATGAGGGCATCCCACGTTCCCGTTGTGGACAGACAATCTGGTGTCCCCGTAAGGGTAGGCGGTGTCAATCCTAAGTTCTCAATGACGCCTGGTCAGGTCTGGAGGGGAGCGCCCGCCATCGGGGAAGACACAACTGATATCATGACAAAACTCCTCGGCTTCTCGGAGAAAGAGGTCCTGGAATATTATGCTACCGGAACTCTGCACCGGACCGAGCCTTTTACAGAACCGGTGGCTGAGCCTTTGCCCGGGTGGAACTAGAAGCTTGAAAGTTACACCTTAAGTATTTTTTAAGAATACATAGACGAAGAAGCCGGGTCTAGAAAAAAGACCCGGCTTCTTTATTCTCAAGCTTGCACCCTGCGAGATAAGACTAATAACGGCCGGCACTGGAAGCAACTTTTCTTGACCGGCCATGCTGAAAGAGATAGTATTTTTTATAACAGGCAGTTTGATAAAAAGGGTATTGATCGCCTGAAAAGAAATGCGTCAGGAAGGGCAACGCATCATGATTGAACAGAAATGGGCCGGGAAAATAGTGGACCCGGGTGCTGTACTCTCGAAAATCAGACCGGGAATGAGCATATTCGTGGGTACGGGCATCGCTGAGCCCCGCACACTAATAAAGAACCTGATGGAATCGTCCCAGCCCAACCTTAAAGACCTTGACATCATTCAACTACTGAGCCTGGGCGATGCAATTCCACCGGATGAGCGCTACGCCGACAAGTTCCGCCTGAAAACATTTTTCTCCATGACGAAAGGATACAGCGCCCTCACATCCGGCCGGATAGACTGGATTCCATGTATGTTGTCTCAAATCCCTCATCTCTTCAAGACGGAAGCTGTGAAGCTCGATGCGGCATTTGTACAGATCACACCGCCGGACAGAAGAGGGTTATGCAGCCTGGGAGCATCCGTAGACGTCGCCAAGCACGCCATCGAACGGGCCTCGCTTGTTGTGGGCGAGATCAACGACCGCATCCCTTACACTTTCGGAGACACATTCATACACATTAACGATTTTCATTACCTTGTCCGGGCAACGGAGCCTCTTCTTTACATGCGACGTTGGAAAGTAGATGAAACGTTCGACCGCGTGGCCGAACAAACGTCTTCTCTTGTAGAAGACGGAAGCTGCATCACCTTTTTCCTGGGGCCACTCTATGAAGCCCTTATCCGGTATCTCTCAAAAAAACGGGATCTGGGTATTCACACGCTCGTGTTCAGCGATCCGCTAATGGATCTTATGAACAGCGGCGCAGTGACCAACAGGAACAAAGAAATCTTCAATGGAAAGTCGGTTGTTGCATATGCTCAGGGGACACCGGAACTGATGACGTGGCTGGACGGCAATCAGTTGATAGAGTTTCAGAGAATAGATGTCGTTGTAAATCCAAAAAACATCGCACGCAACGACAACGCCGTCGTCATAATGCCGGCATACAAGGTGGACATCACCGGCGCTATTGCCCTCCACGCGAGCCGGGGAGATATCGTCGCGGGACCGAGCGACTTCCATGAATTTCTGACAGGTGCGGCCCTTTCAAGGGGAGGATGCAATATCTTTGCGTTGCCCAGCCGCAACCGTCAGGGAAAATCCAACATTCTGCCCTCCGTTGAAAAATACCCTAACCAGTTTTCAACCGAGCTGGTCAATACCATTGCTACAGAATACGGCGTGGCACGACTCGGAGGTAAATCACTGCGGGAGAGGACGCTGTCCCTCATCGACATCGCCCATCCGGACGACCGGGATTGGTTGCTTGGCGAAGCCAAGAGATTAAAGTTGGTATACCAGAGTCAGGTCTACCGCTCCGAAGCGGCACGGGCCTATCCAGGGAACATAGCCCGCACCAACACCTTCGCGGGCAATGTGACCGTTCATTTCCGTCCCATTAAACCATCCGATGAAGACGGGATGCGGAGGCTTTTTTACCGGTTCTCGGACCAGGGCGTTTTCTACCGTTACTTCAGCTACGTACAGGCAATGCCCCATGTTAGGATGCAGGAATACATAAGCGTCGATTATAAACGGACTATGTCAATCGTGGGTATTTTTGTAGAAGAGGGGATAGAGCACATTATAGCTGAAGGACGTTACAGCCGCTTCGCAGGAAGTTCTTATGCAGACGTATCGTTTATCGTGGACGAAAAATATCACAATATCGGAATCGCTTCTTTCATGTTGCGCATGCTGATGGATATAGCCCAGCAACACGGAATCGAGGGGTTTAACGCTCACATTCTGGCCTCGAACAGCGCCATGATCCGCGTGATGGAAAAAGCCGCTCCGCCCCACTCGCTTGTCGCCGATGAAGGACTCCAGGCCTACAGCTTCTCGTTTCGCCTTGATCAGGCCTGACCTACCTTCATAAAAAAGGGCCGGGAAACTCCCGGCCCTCATCCACCAATCTTTCTACCTCCCCAAGTCACCCTGAACAATCTTTCTCAGCGTCATCTTTTCAAGCTTTCCCGTCACGGTTTTTGGGAGCGATTCGAAGAAGCGAACGTAGCGCGGCACCTTGTATGCCGCCATGTTTTTCCGGCAGAATTGAATGATGTCTTCACCGGTGATGTTCTGCGACGGCTTAAGGGCGATGCAGGCCACCACCTCTTCCCCCTTCACCAGATCGGGTATGCCAACCACCTGCGCCTCGGCTACGGCCGGATGGGTATAAAGCACATCTTCCACTTCCTTCGGATAGATGTTGAATGCCGAGCGGCAGATCATGTCATTCTTCCGGTCCCGGATATAAAAATAGCCGTCCTCATCAAAACTGACAAGGTCCCCCGTGTAAAGCCATCCGTTCCTGAGGCTCCTGGCAGTGGCCTCCGGTTTATTCCAGTAGCCTTTCATCACGTTCGGTCCCCGGATAATAAGCTCGCCCACTTCACCGGCTGCCACAGGTCTGCCGTCATCGTTCACGACCCCTACCTCTATCTCCGGAACTATTGGTACTCCGCAGGACATCACCTTCTGCACGCCCTTCCCGGGAAGGGGATTCATGAAAACCACGGGCGCCGCCTCGGTAAGTCCGTAGCCTTCGCTCATGGGAGTGAACTTCTCGTTCCACGCCCGGAGGATCGGCTCCGGCGTCACCGCCGCACCTGTCACGCAGTATCTCAGGTTGATCCGCCCGGCATAGTCGTCGACCCCGGGATGATTCACGAGGGCATAATACATTGTGGCAACGCAATGGCACGCCGTCGCCCCATAACGGGCCATGGCATCCAGAAAGGCCGTCGGATCGAAGCGCTTCAACCAGGCCACCGCTCCGCCCTCTATGAACAGTTCGCCCACCACATGCGTGAGCGCGTAGGAATGAAAGAGCGGCAGGGCACAGACTGAGAGGTCCCGGTAGGTCGTCTCCGCCCAGTCGGCGCAATGTCGGGCGTTTGTCCAGAGATTCAAATGGGAGAGCATCACACCCTTCGGCTGCCCCGTCGTTCCGGAGGTGTAAAGGATGGCGGCAAGATCATCCTCCTCGACGGATATGCCGTCAAAGCCGGCGGGATATCGCCCTGCCCAGGTCTCGTGAGCGAGAACTCCGTCGCCGTCCTTCCCCTTGACCACGATCATTTTCTTCACCCCGACATCCGGGAGCCCGTACACAGCGCGGGGAACCGCCGCCAGATCCTCCGATGTGACGATAATCTTCGGCGTACAGTCACGGATGACATATTCCAGCTCGCGCTCCTTAAGCATGGTATTTACGGGATTTACGATGGCACCCATTTTCAGCGCGCCGAAATACCAGAAAAGAAACTCCGGACAGTTCGGGAGAAAGAGAGACACCCGATCCCCTTTTTCAACGCCAAGGTCCACGAGGCCGTTCGCCACCCTGTTGGCCTCCACGTTTAGTTCCCGGAATGTCCATCGTCTGTCCTCGAAAATCAGGGCCACCCTATCCGGATGGGCATGAAAGGAATTTTCAAGGCAGCTCGCCAGATTGACTCCCTTCATAAACTTTCCTCCTTTTTTCGTTTTCCTTGATTTCGGGTTACCGCCTGAATAGCGCCCGATAAAAAAAGGCCGTGGATTCTCCACGGCCCTCAGATGCAAAAAAGCCGCGGACGGCTTAGGAGGCCTGCCCGCGGCTTCAGTTTCCGTTTCAGTCTTTTAAGCATCGCAGGCAGACCGGTCTAAAAAAGCCGAAGAATCCGCCCGCGAAGGGAGTACTGTATCTTTTCATGGAAGTCCCGTTTTCATTCACCCTTTGTCATCTTAGTTTCTCTGATATCCGACTTAAAGCGATCTCACATAAGAATCGATCGCCTTGGCCGCCTGGCGTCCCGCGCCCATGGCCAGGATGACGGTGGCCGAGCCCGTTACTATGTCGCCGCCTGCATATACGCCCTGGCGCGTCGTCTCGCCGCTGCCGTCCTTTGTCACGATATAACCCCACTTGTTCACCTCCAGACCCGGAGTCGTCCGTGGAATGACAGGATTCGCCGTAGTTCCGATGGCCACGACCACGGTGTCGACGTCGATTGTGAACTCCGATCCTTTGATGACGATCGGGCGGCGCCGGCCCGATTCATCGGGCTCGCCCAGCTCCATCCGATTGCAGACCATCTGCTTCACCCAGCCGTTCTCGTCTCCTATATATTCGATGGGGTTCGTGAGAAAATTGAACTGAACGCCTTCCTCTTCTGCATGGTGGATCTCCTCGATCCTGGCGGGCATTTCTTTTTTTGAACGGCGGTAAATAATGTAGGCGTTGTCCGCACCAAGCCTCAGTGCCGTCCGGACGGAATCCATGGCCACGTTTCCGCCGCCGATTACGGCTACGTTCTTGCCCTTTGCGATGGGTGTGTCGAATTCCGGGAAACGATACGCCTTCATGAGGTTCGAGCGAGTCAGGTATTCATTGGCCGAATAAATTCCGGAGAGATTCTCGCCGGGAATGTTCATAAAGACCGGTGCTCCGGCGCCTACGCCCAGAAACACCGCATTGAATCCCTCCGCGAACAGATCGTCCACCGTCTTGAGACGGCCGATTGCGGCATTCAGAACAATCTTGACGCCCAGCTTCTCGAGATAGTTAACTTCCGCATCCACGATCGCCTTGGGAAGACGGAATTCCGGGATGCCGTATATCAGCACACCGCCCGCCTTGTGAAGGGCCTCGAAGACAGTCACGTCATGACCTACCTTGACGAGGTCGCCGGCAATGGTCAGCCCTGCGGGCCCGGCCCCGACAATTGCAATCTTCTTTCCCGTCGGCGCAGCCACCTTGGGAATCTCGATTTTCCCGGTGGACCGCTCGTAATCAGCCGCAAAGCGTTCCAGGCGTCCGATGGCCACGGGATCGCCTTTCTTGCCGAGAACGCACACCTTTTCACACTGATCCTCCTGCGGGCAGACCCGGCCGCATACGGCGGGGAGGGCGTTCGTTTCTTTCAGCTTCCAGGCGGCTTCGATGAATTTTCCCTCGGCTATCAGCTTGATGAACCCCGGAATATCCACGTCAACGGGACAGCCGGCGACGCAGCTCGGCTTCTTGCACTGGATGCAGCGCTTCGCCTCGATAATGGCCGTCTCCGCAGAGTAGCCGTAAGGGACTTCGTCGAAGTTTCCTATACGCGCCTTCGGATCCTGCTCCGGCATCGGCTGCCTGGGAACCTTTTCCTTCTTCTCTCTCTTTTCGATTTTCTCTTCTTTATTTTCCATTTTCAGCACACCTGCACAAATCCATGGATTGTTTTTCCTGCTCATTATACATCCGGAGGCGAGACATGAGGAGCCCGAAGTCCACCTCGTGACCGTCGAACTCGGGACCGTCCACGCAGCCGAATTTCGTCTTCCCACCCACCGAGACGCGGCATGCGCCGCACATACCGGTGGCATCCACCATGATGGGATTAAGACTGACAATCGTCTTTATGTTGTACGGCTTCGTCACGTTGCAGATCACGCGCATCATTGGAACCGGCCCGATGGCGAAGACCCGGTCGATCTTCTCGCCTGAATCTATCAGATTCTGTAGCACGGCGCTCACGAAACCGTGGAAACCGTAACTCCCGTCGTCGGTGGCGACAAGAAGCCTGTCGCTCACATTTCTCATCTCATCCTCAAGGATGAGGATATCCTTTGTCCTGGCGCCGATAATCGAGATAACTTTGTTTCCAGCCTTCTTGAGGGCAGCTGCGATGGGATAGATGACACCAACCCCCACGCCCCCGCCGACGCAGACCGACGTTCCGAAGTTTTCGATCTCCGTGGGATGACCGAGAGGCCCGAGGACGTGCTTGATATAATCTCCGGCGTTCAACTGAGCGAGGCAGGCCGTCGTTTTCCCAACGATCTGAAAAATGATCGTGAGCGTCCCTTTTTCGCTGTCGGAATCCACGATAGTGAGAGGAATTCGCTCTCCCTTGTCGTCGATCATCAGGACAATGAACTGCCCTGCCTTGCGCTTGCGGGCTATCTCCGGCGCCTCAAAAACCATTTTTACCACGATATCCTGCAAATACTTTTTTTCAATAATCTTATACAATGTCCGATCTCCTGTTCTTAAAAATCTCTCGGAAGTTTATCCAGCTCCGCGAAAGAGAAAACGGGGCCGTCCTTGCAGACATACTTGTGTCCCACGTTGCAGCGGCCGCATTTTCCTATTCCGCATTTCATTCTCATCTCAAGTGAAGTCAGAATATTCTCCTTGGCAAATCCCAGTTCGAAAAACACCGGCAGGGTGAACCGGATCATGATAGGCGGACCGCAGATGACGGTAACGGCGTTGTCGGGGCTCGGCGCCACTTCCTTGCAAACCGTTGGGACAAACCCCTCCCTACCCTTCCATGTAGCATCTCCCTTGTCCACTGTGACATACATCTTTATGTCCTTGCGCTTCTCCCAGGCTGCCAGTTCTTCCTTGTAGCAGAGAAGTCCGGGCGTCCTGGCGCCGTAAATGACGCTTATGTCTCCGAAGCGGGACCTGTTGTCCTCGTGGAGCATATAGTGAATCAGCGATCTCAGCGTGGTGAAGGCGAACCCTCCTCCCACGACCACGACATTTTTCCCCTCCAGGAATTCGATTGGCCAGGGATGACCGAGAGGACCTCTCACGCCGATGCGGGCGCCTACGTCCAGATCATGCAGAGCCGTGGTCACAATACCTGTGACGAGCGTTCCGGCTCTCTGCACCGTGAACTCGATGTAGCCGGGCTGGGTTGGTGAGGAGGCGATGCCGATGGGACTCTCGCCCTTGCCGAGGATGGAAAGCTCCGCGAATTGACCCGGCAGGTACCTGAACCGCTCCTCATCTTCCTTGTTGACAAAGGTCAGCCTGAAGGTCTTGATGTCGTTCGTATCGACCTCCGTTACAATCTTCGTGACCTCAACGGGCATTGGGATATAGGGATTCTCCATTATCATTCCTCGTTTAAACTTGCGTCTATTCTGTCTGATCTGACTATTCGGTCTACTTCGTTTGTTCCATCTTTTATCCGCCTACTGCCCACTGCTTTCTATTCTCTTGCCGCTCACTGCTTCATGACGCTCTCTACGACTGAGAAAATATCAATATTGACCGGGCAGGAGCGCGTGCAGCGTCCGCATCCCACGCAGGAGATGCATCCATACTTGTCCACGTGATATGAATATTTGTGGCATACCTTCTGGCGGTACCGCTGGAAAGTCCTGGGACGGGGGTTATGCCCGCTCGCCTCAAGGGTGAAATCGGTGAACATGCAGGCGTCCCAGAACCGCTTCCTAACACCTTCTTTAAAAAGCGTCTCGTCGGCAATGTCGAAGCAGTAGCAGGTGGGACACACAAAAGTGCAAGCGCCGCAGCTGATGCAGGCCGCTGTCGCCTTCTCCCAGAATTCCTTGCTTCCAAAGACCTGGACAAGCTTTCCGGCAATCTCCTTGTCGTCGATCTTCATGAAGCGGGTCTTCGCCTCGCCTCCCTTTTTCGATACATCATCAAACACCTTTTCATCCGCATTCGACCCATCTTCGAGAACGGTGAGATCCTTGAGCAGGCGATCTCCTTTTTCCGTGATTCCTTTCAGAAGCAGCCGTTTATCCGCTCGGATCATGAAGATGTCGCTACCCGCCGTGTCGCAGGCGCCGATGCCAAGGGTGTTATAGAAGTCCGCCGGGTCAGGCCGGGCGGAGGGATCAAAGGCGTAACCGATGACCGTAGTCTTATCACGCTTGTCCTTCCAATATGGATCTATTACGCCCGCTCCGAGAAAGTGACGGTCCATTATCTCGAAACTCTTAGCGTCGCAGGGTCTCACACCCAGGATCACTGAAGGCTTCGCATCGATCTTTACAGGTTCGGCCTCAGTCGCATCCTTCCCCAGTTTGTAGCGGATTATGTCCTCCGACTGTGGAAAGAACATGAACTTGGGGCTCATGGCGGTATTGTAAAAATCAAGAGTCGCATCACCCGGATTCTTGATTTCTCTGAAATCCACCGCCTTCTCACTCTTCACGGGCGCGTACAGCGGCCCCTTTTCCATCAGTGCCGCGACCAGATCACCAAACTTCTCAAGCGCTATTTTCTTCAGCACAATTGAACTCCTTGTCTTTTCGCCTTTAGCCTCATCTCAACATCTCATCTGAATCCTGGTTCCCGTAATTTACCATCGCGGGTTTGTCCTCTATTCTCATGCCGGCGGACTGCTTGAACATGGCCTCGCATTCCTTCGCGACCTTCTTGTGAAAGAGGTAAAGCGGGATGTCGACGGGACAGGCCCGGGAACATTCCCCGCAGTCCACGCACCTGCCCGCCAGATGATAGAATCTCGTCAGGTGGTACATTAAGTGACCGTCGGGCGTAGGCGATTTGTCAGCCCAGCGGGGTCTTGATGCATCCATGAAGCAGGGGTCGCAGTAGCACATGGGACAGGCCTTGCGGCAGGCGAAGCAGCGGATGCATTTCTCGAACTCTTTCTCCCAGAACGCCCAGCGTTCATCCTCGCTCATCGACTCCAGCTTCTCAAGAACGTCGTAAGGAGACCCGCCCTTGAAGCCGTGAATCTCATCACCGAGAAGAACGTCAAAGAGGACCGGATTGGCCATGTTGCAGGTAGTCCTATTGTCTATTGTCTCGCCTGTTTTCTGATCTTTCATGCCTGTAACGGGAATTCCCAGTAGAACCAGATCCTCTCTTCTAACTTTTTCTTCCTGAATGAGCTGAACAACGGCCCGGCTGTCGGCCGCTTTCAAAGCCACGGCGATTCTGGTCTTCGGCGGATACTTGGGAAGATAACGGGCTAGGTTGAAGGTGCAGTATTCGTTGAAGACCAGACCCTCCGTCTCTTCGGCCTTCGTTATGGCACAGGGCATGGGGTGGTTCTCGTCAAATCCCCTGCCATAGGCGATGACCACCGCCACCTCTCCGCTTTCAAGGAGCCGCCTCGCCTCCTTTTTCAGGTTTTCCTCGATTGTTTTCATCGCTGTCATAGCGTCACTCTCTAATCCTTCTTGATCTTGAACGTCGTCTGCGGCCCGAGGGCTTTCACATCGCCTGTGAACTCTTCAACCACCTGAGCGTATTTTGCTCCTTCCGAGGCCGAAATCCACTCCACCCGGAAGCGCTTAGGATTCATGCCGGCGAACTCAAGGATCTTTTTCGTCACCGCCAGTTTCCTCCGGGCATAGAGATTGCCGGTTCCGTAATGGCAGTCGCCCGGGTGGCATCCGCCCACGAGCACGCCATCCGCGCCCAGCTGAAAGGCCCGGATTATAAAAGAGGGATTGATCCGGCTGGAACACATTACCCGAACGGTCCTCACATTCTGAGGATATTTCAGTCGCGTCGTGCCGGCCAGGTCGGCGCCCGTGTAGGTGCACCAGTTACAGGCGATGCCCAGGATTTTAGGTTCAAAGTCCATCACGGTCTCCTTTTGCTTGTGAATGAAAAAATCTAAAACTCCATCAGCCCTTCCATCTCGGCCATGACCTGATCGTTAGTGAAATGACGGGTTATTATGGCCGACGCCGGGCAAGTCGCAGCGCACAGGCCGCAACCCTTGCACAGGGCCTCGTTTATCTCCGAGACATTCTTTTCGTAGTTGAACACGGGTGCACCGAAGGGACAGACGTTCACGCAGTTGTGGCAACCGCAGCAGGCCGCGGGATTAACAACAGCCGTCGCCGCTTCTAGCTCCATCTTGTCCTTGACCACGATGGTCAGGGCCTCGGCCGCCGCACCCGTCCCCTGACTGACGGAGTCCGGAATGTCCTTGGGACCCTGGCAGGCACCGGCTATGAAGACGCCGTCCGTCATGGTGGAGAGCGGCGCAAGTTTCGGATGTCGCTCCATGAAGAAACCGTACTTGTCCGTGCTGAGATTGAAGATACGCGCCATGTCCTTGGCGTCATGTCTGGGTTTCATTGCCGGAGAGAGAACCACCATGTCCACGGGAATCTTGAGGAACTGGCTTGTGAGCGTGTCCTCGACCTCAACTATGAGCTTCCCGGCATGGTCCGGATTGTCGGTCTTGTCGGTCACACGGGCCGCCTTTCCCCTGATGAACTTCACATCCTCTTCCACGAGGCGGTTGTAGAATTCTTCATATCCCTTGCCTGGCGCCCTCATGTCAATGTAGAGCTGGTACACGTCGCCGTGAGTTTTCTCCTTCAGGAGATGAGCGAACTTCAGCGAATACATGCAGCAGACCCGGCTGCAGTACTCGTAATTGTTCTTGTCCCTGCTCCCTATGCAATGAAGAATGGCGATGTTCTGGGGTTCCGTCTTCCCGTCCCTCAGCACCACCTTGCCGCTCGTCGGTCCGGCGGAGTTGAAAAGCCGCTCGAGTTCCAGGGCATGGTACACGCCGGGATACTTGCCGTAGCCGTACTGAACAAGCGGCTTCGTATCCATGAGGTCATAGCCGGTCGCCAGAATCACGGCGCCGACCTTGATGTCGCGGAAGGTGTCCTTCTGCTCGAAATCGATGGCCCCCTGTTCGCAGACCTTCTCGCACAACCGGCATCTCCCCTTCTTGAAAAAGGTGCAGCTCTCACGGTCGATGATCGGCTTCTGAGGAACCGCCTGAGGGAAGGGAATGTAAATGGATTTTCTCCTGACAAGGCCTTCGTCCCATTCCGATGGACCCCGCCCGGGGCATTTCTCCGTGCAGGCGAGACAGGCATTGCACTTGTCGTGATCCACGTACCGGGCCTTCTGTCTGATCTTAATGTCGAAATTACCCACGAACCCCTTGACCTCTTCGACCTCGCAGTAGGTCAGAAGTTCAATTTTGGCGCTCTGCAGAACCGCGTCCATCTTCGGCGTGAGGATACATGCTGAGCAGTCCAGGGTCGGGAAGGTCTTGTCGAACTGGGCCATATGGCCGCCAATCGTGGAACTTCTCTCAACAAGATATACCTTCTTGCCGGTCTCTGCTAGTTCGAGCGCCGCCTGGATCCCGGCGATGCCGCCGCCGATGACCATGACGTCGGAGTTGACGTCGATGAATCTCGAAACGAGGGGCTGAAGGAGCCTCGCCCGGTAAACGGCGCCGTTTATCAGGGCCTTCGCCTTGGCGGTGGCGACCTCTTCATCCTCAGTCACCCAGGAGTCCTGCTCCCTGACATTCACGATGGTCAGTAAATACTGATTCAATCCGGCGTTCTCGATTACCTTCCGGAAGGTCTTCTCGTGCATCAGTGGAGAACAGGCGGCTACGATGACCCTGTCCAGCCTGTGCTTGCGGATGTCTTCCTGAATCAGTTCCTGGCCCGGCGTGGAGCACATGAACTTGTAATCTTCCGCCACCACCACATCGGGCAGTGTCCGGGCGAATTCTGCGAGTTCGCTGACCCGGACGGTCTTGGCGATATTCAAACCGCAGTGACAGACAAATACTCCGATCCTGCTCATAACTTCTCCTTATCCTTCCACTTCCAGACTTTCAAGGAGGAGCTCCGTCACGTCCTTGATCCGGATTTTATCTTCCGCGTTCATGGTTCTTACGCTGTCTTCCAGCATGGCGATGCAGTACGGACATGAGGTGGCCAGCACCGTCGCCCCCGTGCTGAGGGCTTCCTCTATCCTCAGATCGCTCAGGCGCTCACCCTTGGCCCGTTCAATCCAGAGCCCGCCCCCGCCGCCTCCGCAGCACATGCTCTGTTCGCGGACCCTGTCCATCTCGACAAACTCGACTCCGGGAAGAGCCTTCAGTATCTCTCTGGGCGCATCGTAGACCCCGCTGTGCCGGCCGAGGTAGCATGGATCGTGGTAAGTAACTTTGATGCCGCCCGCATCCTTCTTGGGCGTAAGCTTTCCGGACGCTACGAGACCGGCCGCAAGTTCGGTAAAGTGGACGACGTCGAAATCGGCGCCGTATTCCTGCTTGAAGGTCACCATACAATGGGGAGAAATGGTGATGATCTTCGCCGAGCCGGCCGAGTTGAGGATTCCCATATTGTTGTTCTTCAGTTTCTCGAAGAGATCATGGTCTCCGACCTTCCGGACGCTTTCTCCGCAGCACTGGGCTTCCGTCCCCGGAAGACCCCAGCTAAGTCCGGCCCTTTCGAGAACCTCCGCCGAGGCCTTCGCGACCAGGACATTACGGGGATCGTAGCTCACTGTACAGCAGGTCCAGTAAAGATAATCCCGACCTTCTGCGAAAAGAGGATATTTATCCTGCGCCCAGTCGTTTCTCTTCGGTGCATCGCCCGACCAGGGATTCCCTCTCGCCGTGAGGCTCCCCACGAAGGCCCGCAGAGGAGGCGGAAGAAGGCCGCCGCCTGCGTAAACACCCCGGACCGCCCTCACGAGGTCGATGATCTCCACTCCCCGCGGACAGCGATCCACGCAGAACTTGCAGGTCGAGCATCCCCACATAAGATCTTCTATACCATCGAAGCCGAGCTGGCTCAGCCTCATGAGTTTGCGGATATTGAAATGCGTGATCGGACTCCAGGGGCAGGTACCCGTGCAGGTTCCGCACTGATAGCATTTCCTGAAGGCCTCGCCGCCGGCCTCTGCAATCGCCTGCGACATCTCCAGATACGGTGTGACCGCTGTTGACATTTTCCGATCGTCTCCTATCGTTTTGAGCGTGGGTATTCATTAGCCATCAGAGGCGCTTGAATAAAAACGGCCCCGGATGCCTTCTGCAATGGCAAAACGCAATAAAAAGCTCTGGATAATGATTGATTTTCAGAATGTCTGCGAGGGTTCAAATTATTATTATATCGTCAAGGAATTTCGAAGCTTACACCATTGACCCGTTCTTTGAAAATCCTGCGCTTCATAGCAGATCGATATTGAAATGTCAAGGGCATTTAGGTTAATTTAAAACGCAAAATTATAAGGGTATGAAAAGAGGAGATATGAAAAAGCGACCGATCCTTGTAGTAATCGCGGTATTAATGGCACTGTTTCTCCCGTTTGCAACTCAACCTGCGAGGGGAGCAGCAGATTCGGAATTTGTCGACATCACTAAGCTCGACCCGACCATCAAGCTGGACATTCGCTATGCCACGGACAATAACTTCACTGGAAAGGCCGTCTATCCCTGTGCCCGCTGCCTCCTGAGAAAGGATGTGGCGGAGAAGCTCGTCCGTGTCAACAAGGCCCTGAGGGCGCAGGGTTTCAGTCTCAAGGTCTATGATTGCTACCGCCCGCTAGCCGTCCAGAAGAAATTCTGGGAGATCATGCCCGACGAGCGTTACGTGGCTAATCCGGCCAAGGGGTCCCGGCACAACCGCGGCTCGGCGGTCGATCTGACGCTCACGGATCTTGAGGGCCGTGAACTGGCCATGCCCTCCGGATATGACGATTTCTCCGAGCGTGCCCATCGCAATAATCCTAATATCCCGGAAGAAAGGCGGAAGAACAGCGTTATCCTCGAAGAGGCAATGAAAAAGGAAGGTTTCATTCCCTATCCCACGGAATGGTGGCATTTCGATGATTCAGGCTGGGAGAGTTTCCCTTATGCCGACCGGCCGCTGTGCGAATAGGGAGGCTGTCGTCGTTCTTGGGGACTGGTCCGGTCGTTGTCATAGTGATTATGCCGGAATGTGGATCCCCGCCTGCGCGGGGATGACAAAATGGAGGGCGGGGATGACAAAATGGAGGGCGGGGATGACAAAATGGAAGAAGGGATAACAAAATGGGGAAGCGATAACAAAATGGAAGAAGGGATAACAAAATGGGGAAGTGATAACAAAATGGAAGAAGGGATAACAAAATGGGGAAGTGATAACAAAATAGGGAAGCGATAACAAAATGGAAGAAGTGATAACAAAATGGGAGAAGGGATGACAAAATGGAAGAAGGGATGACAAGATGGTAGAGTGGATGACAAGATGAAAGAAGGAATGATAAAAATGGGGAAGGGATGCAAAGGGAAGAAGGAATAACAAAATGGAAGCGTGGATTATAGAATGGGAAGCAGGGATGAAAGGATATAGGACTGGGATGACATGAAACGAAGGATACATGCCGTCGCCCGATAGAGTTTCACCCGGCCGCAATCCGGCACAGCGCGCTGCAGACAATCCCGAGATAAGTTCCAATGATATTCCCGAGGACGGCCATTAGAAGCCCCACAGGAGCAAGGCCGGGCCGGTAAATGTCCGCTAGAACCGGGGCTGAGGCAGCCCCGCCTATGTTCGCCTGGCTCGCCGCGGCCATGAGCGACAGCGGAGCCCTCAGCAATCGCGCCGAGAGCACGATAAACAATGCATGAATGACCATCCACAGGAATCCGGCAGCGATGAGGAAAGGTGCGGATCCCAGGGTCGCCAGGTTTGTCGTAGCACCTATCGAGGCGAGGACGAAGTAAAGAAGCGCGTACCCCACCTTGGAGGCCCCTCTCCTTTCTAGTTCCTGCAGCGGTGTGAAGGAAAGACCGATCCCCACAGCAGTGGCTATTATGATCGGCCAGGCCCTCGCCGTAAGAATCCTTTCGATCTCCGGCAGAGTTCCCGCAAGACCGAGAGACAGCGCGGTACCCCCCGCGGCAAGCATGGCCATAAGCGCAAAACTGCCGGCGGTGAGAGGAAGTTTCAGCCTTTCCTCTTCCAGGTGTTTCCGGGTCAGGTTTTCAACGATGGTGATATCGGCGCCGCTCCATCGGTCATAAACATCCTGATACCTCGCCGCCAGAATGAGCAAAAACAGCCACGTGTAAGGGCAGATTGTATCCATTACGACCATGGGCAGAAAGATTTCCTGCGGCGTGCCGATGGCCTCCTTTACTGCTATCATGTTGGCACTGCCCCCTATCCAGGAACCCGAGAGCGCCCCGAATCCCATCCAGAAATCAGACGACGGCAGCCAGGGCTTAAAAAGGATAAAAACCACAGGCCCCCCGAGAACAATGCCGATGCTCCCCGCGAGCATCACCGCAAGGGCCGTCTTCCCCAGTCGGGCGATCGCCGCCACATCGGAAGAAAGGAGCAATAGGACGAGGCTGCCCGGAAGACCGTAGCGGGTGATCACTCCGTAAACGGCGGTCTCTCCTTCCGGCGGGATCAGGCCGAAGGTGTTTGCAAGCATGGGAACAAAATATATCCAGAACATTACAGGTAGGTAACGGAATATCTTCTCCACAGGACGCCAGGAGGAGAGAAAAAGGAGTGTCCCCTCGATGAACATGAGGACGGCGACGATACCGGCGGTGCTCTGAATCATGATCTCAGCCTGACTGCTCAAAGTTCACTTATCACCACCGGTGTAGCGGCGGCTATTTTCCGCGGAAGAAAAAATACAGGATCAGACTCAGTATGATACTGACAATGATGCTGGTTACTACGGGAAAATAAAACGTGACGTTCTTCCCCCGGTAAAGGATGTCTCCGGGGAGCCGTCCCAGCCATGGTATCTTTCCCCCGAGAAGAAAGAGGACGCCGACAGCGGCCAGGATTAGTCCGATTATTATCAGCATCCTGCCCAGATGAAAGAATTCGTTCACCTCAGTCCCTCATTTTTTTACCGGATCCGTCCCACTGAAAAGGTTGATCCCGCTCGAAGTCGGGATTCAGCGCCCGCTCATCCACGTCCTGAGTATAGATGTGTTCAAACCCCATGTCGAGAGCCTTGTCTACGACGGCCTCGTATTCGTCACGGCTGACGCGCCTGCCTAGCGTCGGATGATCTTTCACGAGCGGCGTCGGGGTGTACTGCGACATGAGACTGAGAGGAATACTCACCGAGAGATGCTTTTTGATGAGCCGCAGAACCTCAATGGAATTCCCGTGCCTGCCGGGCAGCACGAGATGGCGGACGATCATGCCCTTAACGGCGACACCGCTTTCAGTCTCCAGACTGTCCCCCGTCTGCCTCATCATCTCCCTGAGAGTGTCGAGCGCCCGGGCAGGATAGTCCCCGACTCGCGAAAGCTCCAGCGCATCCTCCTCCCTACCGTACTTGAAGTCCGGCAGATAAACATCCACCGTTCCGTCGAGCCACCTTATGATTTCGGGATTCTCGTAACCGCCGCAGTTGTATACGAAGGGAATCCGGAGACCCTCCTCTCTCGCCCGGATAAGTGCTTCGACGATGCGTGGAAGCTGAGGCGTAGGTGTCACCGCCTCAATGTTGTGGCACCCGCTTATCCCGAGATCCAGCATGATCCGGGTCAGGTCATCCGTCCTCAGACGCCTTCCACGCAGGGCCTGACTGATCTGGTAGTTCTGACAGTAGCAGCACCCCAGATTGCAAGATGAGAAGAAAACCGTTCCTGCTCCCCTCTCGCCGGAAATAGGCGGCTCCTCTCCGTGGTGGGGAAGCGCATGGCTGACGATGATCTCGCCGGCGAGACCGCAAAAGCCCCGCTCCCCCGCGGTGCGATCCACGCGGCATTTCCGGGGACAGAGTACGCAGCGCTTCAGTACCCCCTTCAGGAGGGCTGACCGCGACCCGGGATGTTCCGGGTTCTCCGGCATCTTCACAACCTCCCCAGGACCTCCCGGACCTTTCCGCTTTCCATCATCTCCAGGAACTGCTCGCCGAAGGAAGCGCAGAGCTCCACCGCTTTCCTCCAGTTATTCTGGCGCGTCGCAGGGTCATCTATATAGAGGACAAAATCCTCTCGGTCCGGGACCCGCCCGCCGGGCAATTTCGTAACGAACTGCTCCGAGGGATAAATCATCAACACATCCTCCAGAATCGAACCGCTGGGCCGCCGAGACTTCAGTCTCTTGTCAAGCCAGCCGGGGACAATGCGCTCCTGGTGATTGAAGAAGAGCGTGATTTCTCCCTCCCGGTTCGTGTACTCGTGGTTGAGATGATAGTCGAAAATGCCCCCGTCCCTGTAAATACCAGTGGGAGCGCCGTAGATGTCCCTCAGTCCAGCAATGACCAGAGGGATCGCCCCCGAGGCGAGTATGGCGGCCTTGAAATTCGTGACATTGAGAGGTATGGCTTTTCCCCTGAAGCCGGGACGGAGACAGAAGCGGGGCGGCAAGGGACCGTAATAAAAGACCACTCTCTCAAACATCCAGTGGACGTAGGCGGGATTCAATGCGTTCAGAAACCAGGTCATCCCGAGGCCGGTTTTCTGAATCCATCTCGTCTCGAAAGCGGACAGATTCTTCGCCCGGGCCGTCGTCACTGCCAGCCGGTATTTCTTGTTCGCCAGGGCAAAGGGGATTGCGTCCTCCTCAATATAGGCATCGATTATTTCGCTCATGGACTCGAGGAGGAATTGAGGTGTGTCCCCGCGCCTGTAAGACGAGTGTTCCAGGTAAAGCTCCATGAAAGTCCGGTAACTTCGGATCGGCTCCGGCTGAGGCCAGGCCGCAAGCCTCCAGGCTCCCGATGATGTTCCCGCCAGTAACACCGGTTTTTTATTTCCCAGAACATTGCTCTCCAGAAGGGCAAGATCGAAACCGCTCGCGGCGAGCCATCGGGGTCCGCCCGCAGGGGCGACATAGGCCACAATTCTATCGAAATTGAAACCGCCGTCCATGATTATCTCATGGGCCCTCCGGCCCGCCCTGACGCAAAGATCACTCATATCCTCATTCTTCGTTCGATGTCATGAGACTCCACCACCGCGGCGCAGAGATGAAGAAACTTGACAAGAGGCTAACACCGAAAATCCTCAGTTGAATCATCTTGACACGGGAGAACGCCTTCGGTATGAACAGGGCAGGAATCATCGTGACAAGCAGCGCAACAAAGAGGAAAGGACGCGTCATGACGATAAAAAATCAGGTTCTGGAAATAGCCCGGGAGGCGAAAGCGGCATCTCATCTTCTGGCCCGTGTCCCCACGACGCTCAAGAACAAAGCCCTTCTCGGAATGGCCAGGGAACTGGTCAGGGAGACCGGAACACTTATCGCCGAAAACGCAAAAGACCTCGAGGCCGCGCGGGAAAAAGGTCTTTCCGGCGCCATGATCGACCGCCTCACTCTCAAGGAGGCCACCGTCAACGGTATCGCGAAAGGACTGGAAGAGGTGGCCGCGTTGCCCGACCCCGTAGGCAAAGTGACCTCCATGTGGCGCAGACCCAACGGTCTCCTGGTCGGACGAATGAGAATACCTCTCGGCGTTATAGGAATCATCTACGAGTCGAGACCCAATGTAACAGCAGACGCGGCGGCGCTCTGCCTCAAATCCGGAAACGCCGTAATCCTAAGAGGAGGTTCCGAGGCGATCCACTCGAACCGCGCCATAGCGGCCATTCTCCGGCGGTCCCTGAAAGACGCGGGCATTCCCGAATCGGCGATCCAGCTCATCCCCATGACAGACCGCGAGGCAGTCCACGAGATGCTTCAGCTTGAGGAGTACATCGATCTCATCATCCCCCGGGGAGGCGAGGATCTCATCAGGGCGGTCGTTCAGGAATCCCGGATTCCCGTGATCAAGCACTACAAGGGAGTCTGCCACATCTTCGTCGACGCCGATGCCGACATGGACATGGCCCTGACGATCTGCATGAACGCCAAGGTCCAGAGACCCGGCGTGTGCAATGCAATGGAAACACTGCTCGTGCACAGGAACATCGCCGGTGCCTTTCTTCCGGTAATGGCCGAGAAATACAGAGAGGCGGGGGTCGTCCTGAGAGGCTGCGAGAAAACGCGGAAGATAGTTCCAGACGCCGAACCGGCTACGGAAGATGACTGGTACAGGGAATATCTGGACCTCATTCTTGCCGTCCGCATCGTCGACGGACTCGACGAAGCTGTGCGCCACATAGAGAAATACGGTTCTCTCCACACGGAGGCGATCATCACCCGCGATTACGCAAATGCCCAGCGCTTTCTTAACGAGGTCCAGTCATCTACAGTCCTCGTGAACGCCTCCACCCGCTTCAGCGACGGATTCGAGCTGGGGCTGGGCGCAGAAATCGGCATCAGCACCACGAAGCTCCACGCCTTCGGTCCAATGGGCGTGGAAGAACTCACTACGACTAAATTCATTATTTACGGCGACGGACAGATCAGGACATGAAATGGGGACTGTTGGGAGGGACCTTCGATCCGATCCATCTCGGACATCTGAGATGTGCCGAGGAGATAAGGGAAATCCTCGGACTGGAAAAAATTCTCTTCGTGCCGGCGGCACGCCCCCCTCTCAAACGAAACGATATCACCCCTTTCAGGGACCGGTTGAAGATGATCCGGCTGGCCGTGAGGGAAAACCCGGCATTCGAGGTATCCGCCCTTGAGGGCAGGCGGAAAGGTCTCTCGTATTCAATCGACACGGTCCGCGCACTCTTCGAACGTCATGGAAAGGCCCTGGAACTTTTCTTCATCCTGGGACAGGACGCGTTCCGGGATATACGGCTCTGGAAAGACTGGGAAGAACTGCTCAAGCTATGCCACTTCGTCGTCATGACCAGACCCGGTTGCGGGGAAGAGAACCTCGATGAAATTCTGACACCGCAACTCGCCGGCCGCTACCGTTATGTGCGGAATAGAAAGGCCCATCGCGGTCCCGGGGGGACCTTCATTTTATTTCGCCCCGTCACCTGTCTGGACATCTCTTCCACGGAAATCAGAAGACGCCTCGCCGGTGGAAACTCGGTGCGCTATCTTATTCCCGAGCGGGTGATCGATTACATCGCCAGGCGTTCGCTTTATCAGACCCAGCCCATGTACAATATGTTCATTTAAAAAGTCGCCGGAATTTTTTCCTGTTTTTATCCTTGACGTGCATCGGCCTCTCCCCTATACTTGCGCGGCTTTAAAAGAGGGTTCAAGTGAAAGGACTGGATGCCCGCCTTCGCGGGCATGACAGGAAAATAGTCAATGCCGGGCAAGTAACTGAAAAGCTCGGAACTTTCATGCAAGCGATGTCATCCCCGCGAAGGGATTGTATTGCAACGGTATTGACCCCGTAACGATTCATCCCCGTGAAGGGAAGGTGCGGCAACGGTAGGGAAATCCTCAAGCGATGTCATCCCCGCGAAGGGATTGTATTGCAACGGTATTGACCCCGTAACGATTCATCCCCGTGAAGGGAAGGTGCGGCAACGGTAGGGAAATCCTCAAGCGATGTCATCCCCGCGAAGGGATTGT